>ENA-ORUF01001106-ORUF01001106.1-human-gut-metagenome-genome-assembly--contig:-NODE-1106-length-31460-cov-3.967457_pt1 | contig 31460 bp, 24 predicted proteins | sample MGYA00242077_ERZ509203 | MGnify/ENA primary metagenome ERZ509203 (study PRJEB26280, sample SAMEA2338834) | human gut metagenome | biome: human gut; feature: human-associated habitat; material: faeces... | reverse complement strand
TTATCACTTCTGCTCCTCGATCTCTCTGGGATCAGGAAGATCAATATAGATGGGGGAATGTCCCACTCCCTCCACATAGCGCAGCAGATCCTCCCGCGTCAGACGTACTGTGGAGGTAGAGATCCCAGGATGTCCACTGTAATATAGATCCGTCAGCAGATCCCGGTCGATGACCAACTGCACCCGCCCCTCCTGATCAAACAGGAGTTCCAGAGCAGAGACTGATCCAGGAATGGTATTCAGATAGTCCGCCATGTGGCCACCATCTGCAAAAGACAGCCGGGAACAACCCAGCTGCGCGGACAGGTACTTGGTCTTGAAAGGCTTTTCGCCCGGCATCATCAGAAGATAAAATTCAGTCTGCTGCCGGTTACACAAGAACAGATTTTTACAAATCTTTGCATCCAGCACCTCTTCGATTTTCCGACAGTCCTCCATCGTATCAGCGTGGTCGTGGTCCACCCGGTCAAAGGAAATACCCTGCCGCTCCAACTCATCATAAATGGCCAGTTCCTGGGGGATACGGTCATCTGTGGGACGTCCGGAGTGGCGGACGGGATCAATATACATGGTCGTTCACCTTTTCTCCGCGTATGCGGTTTTTTCACAGCATACCACAGCTCAGCGGAAATGTACACCCCTGCTCCAGTGCGAGTTGCAGGCCAAGGTGGGATCTGATATAATATGCCCCTGCACCTGCGCCCGCTCCGGGTCGCATGGAATACGATTTTGATTGGAGGGATGTCACATGGTCCGCGAGATCATCCCAGAACACTCTAGGCGCGCCGATGCCTTCGCCCTGTGGAACCGGGCCCCCATGCCTATGGTGACCCTGATGAAAACTCTGGATATCACCCACTTGGTCCGGTTCAGCCGCAGACACAGGTATAAGATCAATATGCTTCTCTGCTGGTGTGTTGGCCGGGCAGCAGCCCGGATGGAGGACTTTTATCTTCTTCCTGTGGGGGACAGACTGATGGAGTACGACTGTCTGGCGGTCAACACGATAGTCATGACCCAGAGCGGCGACATCCAAACCTGTGATCTTCCGCTCTCTTCCAACCTGGAGCAGTTCAACCGAACCTATCTTGAGCTCACTGGACAGGTTGCCCAGACCAACCAACCCTATGACCTGAGCGGGGAGGCCATGGTCATCGGCACCTCTGCCCTGGCCCAATATGACATTGATGGAGCCGTGAACCTCTACGCTGGCTGCTACAACAATCCATTCCTGATCTGGGGCAGATACCGCAGACGCTGGTTTCGGGCTCTTCTCCCCATCTCCTTCCAGTTCCATCACGCCCAGTTGGACGGCATTCCAGCCGCACAATTTTTGGAATATCTTCAGCAGGAGATCCTCACCCTTGGCACATGATCCTCCATTCTATCAAATCCGCTTTGCTTTCTGGTATGCGGAAAATTTATTTGCTTTTTATGAGTGGCTATGATATAGTGTATTACTAATCTGGTCCCTTGCACGGTATGGGGCACAGAAATTTTTTTGAAGAAAGTGGAGTTGATCCGTCCATTATGGACAGTACCAGTATCGCAATGCTCGTCGCCCTGGTGGCCTTGGTGGCCATGTCCGGGTATTTTTCTGCAACCGAAACCGCATTTACCTCTCTCAACCGCATCCGCCTGAAGAACAAAGCCGACAACGGAGACCGCCGGGCCGCACGCACGCTGGAACTGGCGGAAGACTATGACCGCCTGTTGTCCACCATCCTCATTGGCAACAACATTGTCAACAACGTGGCTACTACCATTGGTGCAGTATTGTTTATCAAGTTGATTGACGATGTCCGTGGTCCTACTGTCTCTGCCATCGTTCTGACCATCGTCATTCTAATTTTCGGCGAGGTCTCTCCCAAGAGCCTGGCCAAGGAAAATCCGGAGAGCTGGGCCATGATTTCCGCTCCTCTTCTGAGACTGCTGGTGGTAATTCTGACCCCGGCCAATTTCCTCTTCACCCAGTGGAAGCGTCTGCTCTCGAAAGTGTTCCGCACCGCCCAAGGCGATGGAATCACGGAGGAGGAGCTGGTCGGCATGGTGGATCAGGCGGAAAACGAAGGCGGCCTAGACCAGCATGAAAGCGATCTGATCCGTAACGCCATTGAATTCAACGATCTGGAAGTGTCCGAGATCCTCACCCCCCGTGTGGATCTGGTGGCTGTACCTGACACCGCCACCATGGACCAAGCAGCCTCCCTCTTTGTGGAAAGCGGTTATTCCCGTCTTCCCATCTACCATGACAGCATCGATAATATTGTGGGTGTAGTCCATGAAAAGGACTTCAATGCCGCCCGCTACCGCGGAGAGACCCAGCTGGCTGCTCTGAAGGCGCCAGTCCTGTACACCACCGGCAACACAAAAATCTCCGAATTGTTGCGCATCCTTCAGAAAAACAAGGCCCACATGGCCGTGGTAGTAGATGAATACGGCGGCACTGAGGGCATCGCCACCATGGAAGATATCGTAGAGGAACTCGTAGGCGAGATTTGGGATGAGCACGATGAGGTCATCGAGATCTTCCGCAAGCAGCCGGATGGCAGTTACCTGATTGCCTGTTCCGCCGATTTGGACGATATGTATGACCTCTTCCAGGTCAAGGGGACCTGTGAAGCAGCCACCGTCTCCGGCTGGGTCATGGAAGAGGTCGGCAAGGTTCCAGACGTTGGTGATCACTTCCAATCCGAGGGTCTTGATGTCACCGTCACAAAGGTGGAACACCGCCGTGTACTGGAGATTCAGGTCCGTGTCCTGCCCCATGAGGAGGAGCCCAAGTCCCGGGATTGGGAACTCCGCAGCCGTGAAAAAGATCCCATCCGCACGAAGCGGACACCCCAGAAACCAGAATCCTAATCAAAGATACAAACACCCCATGTCACCGGTTACCGGATGACATGGGGTGTTCTTTTCTCAGATTATCCCGATCAGGAAATTCGAAGTCCTGCGGAAAGCGGCTCGACCGTCCCATAGGGTGATCTTCTGAACTTTTTTCGCTTACAGCTCAATCTTTCCAGTGCTTTCACCGTTGACCACATAGTACACGGCGTTGTCCTCAGGCTTGATATACAGCTCCAGGCTCTTGATGTCTGCACCGGCCCACTGGGCTTTAACAGCGTCCACCATAGCCTCTTGGGTCAATTCCTTGCCCAAATACTGCAGGCTCAAGGAAACCTTGGGGGCGGCAGCCTTCTTCGCCGCAGGTGCCCTCTTCGCAGACGCCTTCCGAGTGGTCTTGGCAGCAGCGGGCTTCTCCTCTTTTACAGCGGCAGTTTCAGCCACAGCTTGCTCGGCCTTGGCAGTCTTTTTGAGAATCGCCATTCAATACACGCTCCTTTATTTGACGGCCGTGGCCATCGATTTCATAGATACTCTTATATTGTATCAGGATTCCACGGAAGGAAAAGAGCAAAAACGACGATTCTTCTTTTATTTCCTCTTCCTATCCCTGCCAATTTGTACATTTTCAAGATATTATTGCTGTTTTTCATCCTGCTTTTAAAAAAATCAGGGCCCCTCCCGGTTGGGAGGAGCCCTGTAAGGACTTACTCTGTCTGAGGGGTCTTCAATTAGAAGATGCCCTGAGCCATCATGGCGTCGGCGACCTTCTGGAAGCCAACAATGTTGGCACCAGCGACCAGGTCATAGCCCAGGCCATAGCGCTCGGCAACCTCGACGGAGGAGTGATAGATGTTCTTCATGATGCCCTTCAGCTTGGCATCGACTTCCTCAGCGGTCCAGTACAGACGCTCAGCGTTCTGAGCCATCTCCAGCTCGGAAACGGACACGCCGCCGGCGTTAACAGCCTTGGAGGGAGCCACGACCATGTGCTTCTGCTCCTTCAGGAACTCCAGAGCATCGTTGGTGGTGGGCATGTTGGCGACCTCGATGTAGTACTTCACGCCGGACTCAGCGATCTTCTTGGCCCAGTCCATGTTGACGTCGTTCTGAGTGGCAGCGGGCATGTAGATGTCCACGTCCTTGACGCCCCAGCACTTGGTGTTGGGAACGAACTCACAGTCAAAGCGCTCAGCATAAGGCTGGCAGTGCATGGGATCCTTAGCACGCATCTCGAGGATGTAGTTCAGCTTCTCGTCGGTGCTCACGCCATCGGGATCGTGGATGTAGCCGTCGGGGCCGGCAAAGTAGGTGACCTTGGCGCCCAGCTCAGCAGCCTTCTTCATGATGCCCCAGCCCACGTTGCCGTAGCCGGACATAGCGATGCGCTTACCCTCGATGGACTCGCCGTCGTGAGCCAGAGCCTCGACCAGATAGTACACAGCACCGAAGCCAGTGGCCTCAGGACGCATGATGGAGCCGCCGGTGGTAACAGCCTTGCCGGACAGAGCGCCGAACTCAGCAGCGCCAACAATGCGGCGATACTGGCCGTACATATAGCCGATTTCACGGCCGCCGCAGCCCAGGTCGCCAGCGGGGCAGTCGATGTCCTGACCAATGTGGCGATACAGCTCGGTGATGAAGGCCTGGCAGAAACGCATGACCTCGGCATCGCTCTTGCCGCGAGGATCGAAGTCAGAGCCGCCCTTGGCGCCGCCGATGGGCAGACCAGTCATGGCGTCCTTAAAGACCTGCTCAAAGCCCAGGAACTTGACGATGGAGAGGTTCACGGAAGGATCGAAGCGGATGCCTCCCTTATAGGGGCCGAGGGCCGCGTTGTACTGAACGCGGTAGCCGCGGTTGACGTGCCAAGCATGGTTGTCGTCCTCCCAAGTGACGCGGAACTCGATCACGCGCTCGGGCTCGACCATACGCTCCAGAAGAGCGGCCTTTTCATACTCGGGGTGGGCGGCGATCACGGGCTCCAGAGAGCTCAGGACCTCCTCGACAGTCTGCAGGAACTCAGGCTCGTTGGCATTCTTGGCCTTGGTCTCAGCCAGAACTCTCTCGATGTACTGATTCATGATGACATTCCTCCTACGTTATATTTTTGTGGCGATTTGTTGAAAAACTGACAGAACTCCTTCACTTTTCGCCTTTGGACAGGTGTTTCGGAGAAAAAAGGAACTCTATCGCTCGTCCCTATGTATAAGTATACCATAAAGGCTTCGGATGTAAAGCAAATTTTTTGTGGGTGTCACCACAACAAAATAGCTGTGGCCTCTTTTGTGATTTGGGTTTTTTTTATAGAAATTCCGCCGTTTTCCTGTATAAAAGGCCAAAAAATGGCTGGATTCCAAAAGTGAAATCCAGCCATTCACAAATATTATGCAGGAATGCGATCAGGTTTCAGTCAAATGCAAGCCCCAAATAGGCTGTGGAGGACCAGTCCCAAGACCGTTCCATTTCTGGGTCGAGCCACTTGAGCATTCCGAAGGGGTTTGCTCCCCTAGGAGTGCGCCAGGCAAACGACCACTTGGGCAGCAGACTTGGAAGTCGCTCCAGCACCCAATCCAGATCCTCCGGCAGACACAACAGTTCCTTCACCAGCAGTTCACCGCACTCCATCCCCTCTGCGCAGAGGGCAGCCCGGCCGTGTGGTGTCTCCAACGTGTACAGTCCACCACCCGGCAACAGCGCACAGGCTCCTTCCTGATAAGACAGAGCCTCCGGCGGCAGGTCGATATGGGCCACACCAGCCAACAGCCTCTCCCGCAGTTTCCGATACTCCTCCGGGGACAGACGCTCCAGAACTTCCATTTCCGGGTGAATGACCCAATCTTCTCGGGATGCAGAAAATTGTCCGTCCACAAAGCACTCTCGGAACCCATTCCGCTCAAAAAAACGGTGGAGAGATGGCTCTGCCGGAACTGTGGTCACCGCCGGAATATTCCATCCCTGAAACATCTGATCCGCACCAGCCAAAAGCTGTCCGGCCAATCCACGCCCCCGAGCCTTCGGGTGAGTGGCAACCGCATACAGATAGGCTGCTCGATATCTCCCCCGCCCTGGCACTACAAAGTCAGTGTCGAACCAGGCAGTCATGGCCTGAACCACACCATCCTCCTCCAAAAGGAGCATTCGCTCTGGTTTATAATAGGTATGGTAGAAGTTGTCCACATAGGCGCCATCATCTCCGAAGGCCAGCTGCCACAATTCCCGCTGCCTGGGCACATCCTCCGGACATGATGTTCTGATCTGGATCATAACCCACTCACCTCTCCTGGGATCTCATCGAACATAATAGGACGAAGCACTCTCCACGATCTCAGTAACCGGGATAGACACTGCTCTTCGTGGGGATCACGACTGCGGCAATGATATAGAGAACCAGGCCGCCAAAGAATGCACTGAGCAAACTCAATGCCGCCCAGCCCAAACGAATCAGGGTAGGATCAATATCAAAGTACTCCGCGATTCCGCCACATACGCCGCAGACCATCTTGAACTGGCCCTCCGTCCGGTACAATCTTTTTTTATCCATAGCTGACACACTCCTTTATCCAGCCCTTCTGCTGGGCAGATTCTTTGAACAGGATCATCATAACGCAAAGGGAGTAAAAAAATCATGGGAAAAGAATTAAAAAATCCTAAAATTTTTCCATTCCATCACAAGCTGTGAGCCAAATCCGCCGTGTCAGCAGGGCCGTTGTGATCGTGAAGTATACCTCCAGAGCAGAGGACACCATCCCTGCCAGCAGGAACAGCAAGCCGGATCCCCCCGCAATCAATCCCCAACGAACCAGCAGATGCCGATATCGCTCCGGCCCTCGCCGGTACAGGAACAGTAGGACCAGCAGCAGAGCCAGCATCAGCAGTACACAGGCTCCGGCGGCAAGCAACACGTGGAGGGACGCAAATCCCGGAAAATCGTCCGGCAGATAGGGGATGGCCAGCGCATAGCCCAGGGCCAAACAGGCCAGCAAAGTCAGCAGACAGACCGCCATGCGCTGCCGCAGCTGAGGCAGGATCAGGGCCAGCTTCGTAAGCATGACCGCAAAATATCCCCCTGCCAGCACCCCCCAGTAGACGAATCCCCAGTAATGGTCCTTTCCAGTGACGGCAATCACCGAAAAATTGGTGCCGAACCACTCCACGCTCCCAGCAAACAGCAGGGTGTAGGCGGGGATTATAAAGCAGGCGAACAAGTCCAGCCAGAAGTTCTGCCGCCGGTGAATACGGGCGGGCCTCACTGCTTCTCCACAGCGGTCAGTTCCCCACATGCATCCAACTTCACAGTGCGGATCTCATTGCCCGTATTTTTCCGGATGTCATCCAAACGAATACCTTCGGTAATGCTGGACACAAGGGAGTAGGCCACCCCATGGCGGCGAGCCCGGCCGGTACGGCCGACGCGGTGGATATAGTACTCATTCTCATCCGGAACATCATAGTTGAACACCGCATCCACATCGTCGATATCCAACCCGCGGGCAGCCACATCGGTGGCGGCCAACACCCGCAGCTTGCCCTCCCGGAACTTCTGGAGGGTCTTTTCACGCACCCGCTGTTGGATGTCGCCGTGGATGGCCTCGCAGGAGATGTTCCGCATCCGCAGCAGACCGGAGAGACGGTCAGTCATATTTTTTGTGTTGCAGAAGGCAATCACCCGGTCATAGCCCCCCATCTCCATCAGCCGGACCATAGTATCTACCTTCTCGTTCCGATCCACATCCAGACGGTACTGGGTGATGTCCGGCTTGTTCTGCTCATCGGCCCGGACCGTGATCTCTACGGGGTCCCGCTGATACACCCAGGAAATATCCATGACCTCCCGGGAGATAGTAGCAGAAAACAGGCCCAGATTGCGCCGCTGGGGCATCAGGTCCAGGATCCGGGTCACGTCCCGAATAAAGCCCATGTCCAGCATCCGGTCGGCCTCGTCCAGCACCACCGTCTCTACCTTGTCCAGGCGGAGGGTGCGGCGCTTCACATGGTCCATCAGCCGTCCCGGCGTAGCCACTACGATCTGGGGCCGCTTCTTCAGCTGGGTGATCTGCTTGTCGATGGGCTGCCCGCCGTACAGGCAGACGGATCGCACCCCCTCTTTAAATGCACACAGGTCCCTCAGCTCATCCCGGATCTGGATGGCCAGCTCCCGGGTGGGGGCCAGTACCAGCCCCATCACATTGGTAGACTCCGGATCGATGTGCTCCACCATGGGGATACCGAAGGCAAAGGTTTTTCCGGTCCCAGTGGGCGCCTTGGCAATGACATCCCTATACTCCATAAAATAGGGGATCGCCCCGCCCTGAACCGGGGTTGCCTGAACGTACCCTTTCTTCTCAATCGCCTGCATCAGGGCTTTTGACAGACCCAGATCCGTATACCGCACCTCTTCATTGACGAGTTCGCCGTTGATTTCCATCCATGTTCTTCCTTTCATTCAGTTCTGTATTCGGCGTGATCCAAGGCCTTCCAAACCGACACAGAGATGTGAAGAACGCCGTTTCCCCGGCGCGGCCCCGAATCCAGCGAAGGCCTTCCGGTCCCCGCTCGCTGTCCTGCACCCCCTATTCTGGGCAGTACAGGGCTAAATATCTATACAGATTGCATTATACTGGCTTTCTTCGCCTATGTCCACCACATTTTCCACATTTTTGTTCTCATTTGTGGAAAGTCATCCCTTGCCCAAAGTTTTTCCACCCACCAACAAAAAATAAGTTGCTAATTTTAAAGAAGTATAGTAAAATATATGCTAGTCTTGTTCCGGCTTCGGCGGGAAGCAAGGCCGCACTAGTTGGGGAGATAGCGGTGCCCTGTACCTGCAACCCGCTAAAGCAGGGATGAATCCCGGTCCCCGGACGTGCGATGTGTCGTCTGACCTGAATAAGCAGTGATGATAGGCCGGTCCCGCGCAACGCGGCTCCGTGAACCGTGTCAGGCGGGGAACCGAGCAGCACTAAGCGGCCCGCCGCGTGTGCCGCGGGGTTACTGTCCTTGAGCCGGCTGTTCAGGTAACGGGCATACCGCGCGCTTCAAAGGCCGGTGTGCGGCCTTGCCTTCCGCCGAAGCCTCTTTTTTGTCCCGGCCACTTCCCCGCCCGGCGGAGCATCGGAGGGGGCCGGGAGTTTTCTTTCGAGGTGAACTTGTCCATGTATCAGGCCCTATACCGCAAATGGCGGCCCCGAACCTTTGATGATGTGGTGGGGCAGAGCCATATTACCGACACCCTCAAACAGCAGGTGGCGGGAGACCGACTCTCCCATGCCTATCTGTTCACCGGCACCCGGGGCACCGGCAAGACCACCTGTGCCAAAATCCTGTCCCGGGCTGTAAATTGTCAGGCTCCAGTGGATGGTAACCCCTGCAACCAATGTCCCGCCTGCCTTGGGATTGAAAATGGTTCTATTCTGGATGTCTTGGAACTGGATGCCGCCTCCAATAACGGTGTGGATCAGGTCCGCGCCCTGCGGGATGAGGCTGTGTACACCCCCGCTGCCGTACGGAAGCGGGTATACATCGTGGACGAAGTCCACATGCTGTCTACCCCCGCCTTCAATGCTCTGCTGAAGATTCTGGAAGAGCCCCCTTCCCACCTAATGTTTATTCTAGCCACTACCGAGCTGCACAAGGTCCCGGCTACCATAAAGTCTCGGTGCCAACAGTTTTCTTTCAAGCGCATCCTACCCGGACAGATTGCACAGCGCTTGGAATATGTGGCCCAGCAGGAAGGGATCGATCTGACCCGTGAGGGCGCTGCCCTGCTGGCCCGCCTGGCCGATGGCGGTCTGCGCGACGCGCTCTCCCTACTTGACCAGTGTGCTGGCGGCAGCCAGCGTGTGGATGAACAGGGCATTTTGGACACCCTGGGCCTGGCTGGTAATCTAGAGACTGCTAAACTGATGGGCCTGATTGCCGGGCACGATACGGCAGGGGCTCTGGACGCCTTGGCCCGCCTGTATGGCAACGGAAAGGATGTCGGCTCCGTGCTGGAGGAGCTATCCTCTCTTGCCCGGGATCTGCTGCTCCGAAAAACTGCCCCTCAGGGTGGATCTGCGCTGCTCACTGGAGGTTATGATGAGGCGACCATGCGTGCCTTGGGGGAACATCTCACTGCTCCCCGGCTGCTCCAGATGCTGAAGGTCCTCCAAGATGCTCTCCCCGATCTGGCCCGGAGCACAAACCGCCGCACCGACGCAGAACTCTGCCTGATCCGCCTCAGCGATGAGCGCTTGGACGATTCCTTTGCTGGGCTGGCCGCCCGGATCGCCCGACTGGAGGAACAGCTGGCTGGAGGCACGCCCGTTCCAGCCCCCGTTCCGGCCCAAACCACACCAGCCCCGGCGGCTCCCGCACCCCAGTCTGTCTCTGTGTCTGACACCCCGCCCTGGGAAGAGGAGCGTCCACCGCTTCCCCCTGAGCCTGAGGAGGAGCCCGCCTGGATAGAGCCGCAGCCGGAGCGCACCTCGCCTCCGCCTGCCCCGGCCGCTCCCCGCTCTGCTCCGATGGAGACGGCGGAAAACTCCGCCTTCTGGCCCTCCTTCGTGGCCGGACTGCGGGGAAAGGTCCCACCTTCTATCCTTCCTTACCTGAATAACTCCGCCAAGGTGACAGGGATATGGAAAAATAGAGCCCTCACCCTTTGGGTAGATACAGAGTTCACCCGCGCTATGCTCAACAAGCCCGCCATCCTTCAGGTGCTGTCTCAGGCGGCCTCTGCCTGTTTTGGCGTGCCAGAAGCCCGCGCGTCTGTGGTGGTAGGACAGGCACCCGCCTCCCAGAACACTGCCTCGGAACCTGTGGCCCAGCCCCAAGCCAGTACAAAAGATGCGCTGGATGAACTGCTGGCCTTTGGCGCACAGTTTGATAACATTAAAATTCAGTAAGATCCCTCCCGGATCGAAAGGAGAATTGACTATGGCAAAAGGATATGGAAGCCGCGGTATGGGCGGCATGGGCGGCGGCATGAATATGAACATGATCAAGCAGGCCCAGAAAATGCAGCAGGATATGCTGCGGATGCAGCAGGAGCTGGAGGAAAAGACCTATGAGGCCAGTGCCGGCGGCGGCGTTGTCACCGCCACTGTCTCCGGCAAGCGTGAGCTGAAGGCCCTCGAGATCGACCCTGATGCGGTAGACCCCGATGATGTGGAGATGCTGGAAGATCTGATTGTTGCTGCCGTCAATGAGGCTATGCGCGCTGCTGAAGGCGACGCTGCCTCCACCATGCAGAAACTCACCGGCGGTCTCGGTCTCTCCTTCTGACTTTCTTATGCCAAAGGAGATATCTCCCTGCTGCCCTCGATTTCTGATCGTTTCAAAAAATGATAGGCCTGGCAGATCGTAATATACGGTCTGCCAGGCCTTTTGTACACTTACAGAAACAGAGTCAGCAGTGAGGTGAAAATTCCGCATACACAGATGGCGATGGAACTCATGGCCCCTTGTAGTTCACCGATCTCCATCGCCTTGGTAGTCCCCAGCGCATGGCTGCACGCTCCGATGGCCAGTCCCTCTGCCACCGGATCGGTAATATGGAACCACTTTGCAAACAGTGGGGCGCACACCGCGCCGGTGATGCCGGCTACTGCTACGGCGGCAGCCGCAATCCCCTGGACGCCGCCCCGGCTCTCTGCGATCCCCACCGCAATGGCAGTGGTGACGCTTTTGGGCAGCAGGGATGCGGTCAGCAGCTCCTCCATCTGAAACAGCTGGCACAGGGCCAGCACACTGAGCAGGCTGACCGCGCTCCCTGCCAAGCAGCCCGCCAGCACCGGAAGAAAGTGATCCCGCAGGATTTCCCGCTGGCGGTAGATATTCAGGGCCAGCACTGCCGTCACCGGCCCCAGCATCAGCTTGATCATGTCGCCCCCAATGTTATACTGCTCCAACGGAATATGAAAGGCAGCCAGGAAGGCGATGATCAGCAGTCCAGCGATCAGCAGTGGATTACACAGCACCCATCCGGTTTTTTTCTGGATCCACAGGCCGGCGCACCAGGCCGCTGCTGAGAGGCCCAGCCCCAAAAACGGGGAGTTCAACAGTCCCTCCGTCAACTCAGTCACGATTTTCCCTCCCCTTTTCTCCGGAACAGCCACATCATCAGCTGCACCGTCCAGCCGGTGGCCAGATAGACCACCGGTGTGGTCAGTCCCACAATGACCAGCAGGGGCACCACCTGACTTTTTAACATCGCTCCATGCTCCATAGTACCCACCAGGGATGGGATAAAGAAGAAGGCCATATTGGCGATCAGGAAGTGTGAGACCGACTGGATCTGCCGCTCCTTGACCGCTCCGGTCAGCAGCAGGACCACCAACAGGATCATACTGATCACACTGGCGGGAAAGGACACCGGGAGCAGCGCCGCCACGCCCTCTCCCGCCAAGCTGATCCCAAAGATCAGAGCCAGTTCTCCCATAATATTCATCGATCCGCTTCCTTTCCTGTCAGATCGCCTGTTCGTCTTACTCCCAGATCGCTGTGGCGAAGTAATCCTCCGGCGTTGCCCGGAAATGGACCATTCCATTTCCGGGGGCCCGGTTTTTTCATTGCTCGGCGGAACTGAATTCCGCCTCCGCCAAGGTTTTGCCTCCGGCAAAATGCTTGTACGGCGCTCCGCGCCGCCCCATCTGCGATTGGGTCGCCGAAACGCCAAGGCAGCTGATTGCTCAGACCGACCCACTCCCTCTTACTCCCAAACTACCGTGGCGAAGTAATCCTCCGGCGTTTCGGCTCTCCGGATCAGGCGGGCGGAGCCGTCCTCCTGGAGCAGCACCTCAGCCGAGCGCAGGCGTCCGTTGTACTGATAGCCCATGGCGTGGCCGTGGGCCCCGGTATCGTGGATCACCAGCAGGTCTCCGATCTCCACCTCCGGAAGCATCCGGTCGATGGCAAATTTGTCGCTGTTCTCACACAGGGAGCCGGTCACGTCGTACTTATGGTCGCAGGGCGCGTTCTCCTTCCCCATGACGGTGATGTGGTGATAAGCCCCATAGATGGCAGGCCGCATCAGGTTGGAGGCGCAGGCGTCCACCCCCACATACTCCTTGTATGTGTGCTTCTGATGGAGCACCCGGGTCACCAGATGCCCGTATGGGGCAAGCATGAAACGCCCCAGCTCGGTACAAAGGGCCACATCCCCCATGCCCGCGGGGACCAGGATCTCCTCATAGGCCTTCCGCACCCCCGCACCAATGGCAGCAATGTCGTTGGCCGGCTGCTCTGGGCGGTAGGGCACCCCTACGCCGCCGGACAGATTGATGAAGGTGATGTGGCAGCCGGTCTCTTCCTTCAGCTCCGCCGCCAGCTGGAACAGCACCCGGGCCAGGGCCGGATAGTACTCGTTGGACAGGGTATTAGAGGCCAGGAAGGCATGGATGCCGAACTCCTCCGCACCCAGCTCCTTCAGTCGGCGGAATGCCTGGGCGATCTGAGTCCGGGTCATGCCGTACTTGGCCTCTCCCGGGTTGTCCATGACCTGAAAGCCCTCTTTGCTCTCTCCAACCTGGAATACTCCCCCTGGATTATACCGGCAGGAGATCTTCTTGGGGATATAGCCCAGGGTGTTTTTCAGAAATTCCACATGGGTGATGTCATCCAGATTGATGGTGGCCCCCAGCTTCTCTGCCAGGACGAACTCCTCCGCCGGGGTATCGTTGGAGGAAAACATGATCTCCCCGCCCCGGAAGCCGCATCGGTCGGACATCATCAGCTCGCACAAAGAGGAGCAGTCCACCCCGCAGCCCTCCTCCCGCAGGATCTTCAGGATCTGGGGATTGGGGGTGGCCTTCACCGCGAAGTACTCCGTATAGCCGGAGTTCCAGGCAAAGGCCGCCTTCAAAGCCCTGGCATTCTCCCGTATGCCCTGCTCATCATACAGGTGGAAGGGGGTAGGGTGCTGACGGGTGATCTCCTGGAGCTGCTCCAGGGTGACAAACGGTTTTTTCACTTCCATCGCTCCTTATCTCTCTATGAACAGTCTGGTCCCCGCCCCCTGTCGGGGCGGAGAAAAAATCAGATTTAGTTTATCCATTTTTACCGCCAAAGTCAACCATTACAAGTGCCAAGGTCTGCCACAGCCGCCCCTTCTCTTTCGCCGTTTCAGAAAAAATGGGAAAAAGCCCGATTTTGCTCTTGCACTTTTCCTATCTCTCTGATACAATGGTCCGAGATTTGGAGCAAAGGATGGTGCCTGTCATGGAAAGCCGGCTGTTTTTCGCCCGTGTTCCTTTGTTTCTTCTGTGTGTGGACAATCACCCGTTGATTGTCTTTTTTTCTGCGCAAAATACCACCAGACACTGAGAAGGGAGATCAAAAGAATGAATCCAAACCAAGGTATCTATGACGCCCGCCAGCTGGGCCGTCCCAAAATGCTGATCCTGGGCGTCCAGCATATGTTCGCCATGTTCGGCGCCACCGTGCTGGTCCCCGCCCTCACCGGGCTGTCCGTGTCCGCTACCCTGCTGTTCGCCGGGCTGGGCACACTGCTGTTCCACTTTCTGACCAAGGGAATGGTTCCCGCCTTTCTGGGCTCCTCCTTCGCCTTCATCGGCGGCTATCAGGCCATTGCCCCCATGCTCACCGACAGTAACGGAAACGCTGTCGCCAATACAGAGATGCTCCCCTACGCCTGCTTCGGTGTCATGCTGGCCGGACTGATGTATGTCCTGTTGTCCGCCCTGTTCAAGGTTTTTGGCACCAAGAAGGTCATGCGCTATTTTCCTCCCATCGTCACCGGTCCCATCATCATCTGCATCGGTTTGACCCTCAGCTCCACTGCGATCTCAAACTGCCGCACCAACTGGGCTATCGCCCTCATCGCCATCGCCATTGTGGTAGGCTGCAACATCTGGGGCAAGGGAATGATCAAAATCATCCCCATTTTGCTTGGTGTGGTCGGCTCTTACACTGTGGCCGCAATCTGCCAAATCAACGGTGTAGAAGTCATGGACCCAGTCAAGATCCAAGCGCTGATCGATGCCCCCTGGATTGGCCTCCCCTTCCAGTTCGAAAACACGCTGTTCGGTCTGTTTAGCCGCCCCGACCTGAACCCTGGCATGCTCCTCACAGCAGCGGTGACCATCATGCCTCTTGCTCTGGCCACTATGGTGGAGCACATCGGTGATATGTGCGCGATTTCCTCCACCTGCGAGCGCAACTACTTGGAAAATCCCGGTTTCCACCGCACTCTCCTGGGTGACGGCCTGGCCACCTCTCTGGCCTCCCTGTTCGGTGCCCCAGCCAACACCACTTACGGTGAAAACACCGGTGTGCTGGCCCTCTCCAAGGTCTATGACCCGCGGGTAATCCGCATTGCTGCTGGTCTGGCCATTCTGTTCTCGTTCTCCCCCAAGTTTGCGGCCCTGGTATCCGCTATGCCGACTGCCACCATGGGTGGTGTATCTATGGTGCTGTACGGTATGATCTCCGCCGTAGGTGTGCGCAATGTGGTGGAAAATCAGGTGGATTTCACCAACAGCCGCAACGTCATTGTGGCCGCCATCATCATGGTGTTGGCCATCGGTGTCAACTACTCCGGTGCTGTCACTTTCCAGGTGGGCACCGCCACCATCAGCCTGTCCGGCCTGGCGGTGGCTGCCATTACCGGCATCGCTCTCAATGCTATCCTTCCCGGCAAGGACTACGAGTTCGGCCACGACCAGAAGGGCGACACCGCCGTCAACTTCAAGGTCTGATCCTTCCGACTCACTCCCATTCTTCCGCCGCTCCAGATGGGGCGGCGGAAATTTTCTCCCTGTTTCCGGCACTCTCCCGTGCCTGAGAAACATGAATACTCTGTGGAAGAAATTTAAAAAAATCATTAAATCCGCCCCGAAGTTCTTGCGCCCACCAAGAAAATCGGTTAGAATGGAGCCAGTCCACAGGAAACTGTATCAATTAGGAGGTACCTATTATGGGATTTTTGGATAATCTGACCGAAATCGCCACCGATCTGGCCCAAAGCGGCGCCGCCGCCTCCAAACACCTGGCAGAGACTGGAATCGCCACTTCCAAGCGTCTGGCAGAAATTGCAAAACTGAAAACATCCAATCTGGCCGAAGAAGGCAATATGAAAAAGGCCTATGCTGAGTTGGGACGACTCTACTATGCTGAACACGGAAACACACCCGAGGGTGCCTACGCTGCCGCCTGTGAACGGATCACCATCTCCAGAGAACTGATCCAGGCCAACAATGACCGCATCGCCGAGTTGAAATCCGCCGCCGAGGCGGAAGGCGAGATCATTGTAGACGCAGACTTCCAAGATATTCCTGAGGAGACCGTTCCCACCGAGGAAACTGTTCCCACTGAGGAGGCCGCTCCCGCTGAGGAGGCCGCTCCCGCTGAGGAGACCGCTCCCGCTGAAGAGGCCGCTCCCGCTGAAGAGGCCGCTCCCGCTGAAGAGATCAAGGCAGAGGTTTGATTCAACCCGTACAAAAAGCGGACGGAGTCGCAATGGCTCCGTCCGCTTTTTTGTATGCTTTTTCTATCTCCGCACAAACTGAGGGCGGAGGTGTTCGGTTTGAAGCAGTATTTCCGCCTGCCCCAGGATGTGGTGGGGCACGATGCTCAGCTGCTCTCCTATTGGGATACCCTCCCGCCCCGCGTACAGCTCCGTCTATTGGAGAGCACGATCTCTGTGTCTACTCTGGGGGAACTGAAGCTGCTGGAGGAAGGGTTTTGCCGGGATCCACTTCCCCCCATGTAAGGAAAGGCCCGCCGCAAATGCGGCGGGCTCTCTACTATGTAGATACCTTGCTCATGTGGGCAGAGGCAGATTTCAGCATCAGCCGCTTGGTGCCTACGTTGTCAAAGGCGATCTCCACCAAGGCATCTCCACCCATCTTCTGAATGGAGAGGATCATTCCCCGGCCAAAGGCCTTATGCTGCACCATGTCTCCCTTCTGGAAACTGGCCGACAGCCCCGCCGAGGTAGCTGGTCCAGCAGGGCGGGCCGCCGCCCTTCTCCGGTCTTCCCCCGGTATAGCCTGGACAAATCCGCCGTAGGAGGGCTGGCTCCCGGCGTACTGGGTCCGTTGGTCGTACGGACTGCGGCTTCCCTGGGCCGCCCGTGTTCCATAGCCTCCATAACCAGACACCCGGCTTGGCATACCACCCCAACTGTCGTCCAGGAAGCTGCGCCCGGACCGTTCCAGATGCTCCGGCGGGATCTCATTCAGGAAGCGGGAGGGCCGGTTGGAACTGGTGCGCCCGAACAACATTCGCTGACCGGCACAGGTGAGATACAACCGCTCCTTGGCCCGGGTCATGGCCACATAGCACAGCCGCCGCTCCTCCTCCATCTCATCCTGCTCGCCGATGGCCCGGATACCAGGGAAAATCCCCTCCTCGGCTCCCACCACAAAAACCACGGGGAATTCCAGCCCCTTGGCGGAGTGCATGGTCATCATCACCACGCAGTCCTGATCCGGGTCGTGGTTGTCCAGGTCGGTATACAGGGCGATCTCGTCCAGGAAGCCTGCCAGCGACGGCTCCTCCCCCGCATTCTCCAGATAGCCGTTGATGGAGGTGAGCAGCTCCCGCACGTTCTCCAGCCTGGTGCGGTCCTCCACGGTGTTCTTCGTCTCCAGCATGGAAGCATAGCCGGTTCGCAGGATCAATTCCTCATAGAACTGGTCCAGAGGCAGCTGGGTAAGCAGGACGGACAGTTCTCCCATCAGATTGGTGAAGGCTGCCAGCTTACCTGCCGCACGCTCCAACTCCGGATACACCCGGGCATTGTCGATCACTGCGTACAGAGAGTTTCCGTCCCGCCGGGCGATGGCCTGGGCGGTCTCTACCGTCCTGGCCCCGATCCCCCGCGGCGGGTTGTTAATGATCCGGGTGAGGCGCAGGTCGTCCTCCGGATTGTTGAGGACAGCCAGGTAGGCGATCATGTCCTTGACCTCCGCCCGGTCGAAGAAGCGGGTGCCCCCAATGATCCGGTATGGGATGCCATTTCGCTTGAAGGCCTGCTCCAACTGGTTGGACTGCGCGTTCATCCGGTAGAGGACTGCGTGGTCCTTCCAGGGCCGGCCCTGGCTGTAATCCTCCATCACCTGCTCGGCCACATACCGCGCCTCATCGTTTTCATTCATGGCTGTGTATAGGTGGAGCTTCTCTCCCTCCCCCGCCCTGGTCCACAGTTCCTTTCCCTTGCGCCCCTGGTTATTGCGGATCACGGCGTTGGACGCCTCCAGGATGTGCCGGGTGGAGCGGTAATTCTCCTCCAGGCGGATGGTGCGGCAGCCGGGATATTGCTTCTCAAAGGAGAGGATATTTTCGATGGTGGCCCCCCGGAAGCGGTAGATGGACTGGTCATCATCGCCCACCACGCAGAAGTTTTCGTACCCGCCCGCCAGGGTGGAGGCCAGCAGATATTGCAGGTTATTGGTGTCCTGATACTCGTCAATGAGTACATATCGGAATTTTTTCTGGTAATACTCCCGTACGTCATCAAACTGCTGGAGCAGGCGCACAGTATGGAGGATAATGTCATCAAAATCCAGCGCGTTGGCCTCCCACAGGCGGCGCTGGTACTCCACATAGACCTTGGCGATCTTGGTCAGGCGGTAGTCCCCCGCCTTCTCGCATTCGGCCAGATACTGGTCAGCCAGCTTCATGGCATCCTTAGCCCGGGAGAGATAGCCCAGCACCGTCCGGGGCGGAAACTGCTTCTCGTCCAGATCCAGGTCCTTCAGACAGTCCTTGATGACCCGCAGGGAGTCGTCCGTGTCGTAGATGGTGAAGGAGGAGGCAAAGCCCAGCCGCTCAATGTCTCGGCGCAAGATGCGCACACAAGCGGAGTGGAAGGTGGAAGCCCAAATATCCTCCGCCCCCGGCCCCAGCAGTGCGGCCAGGCGGTCCTTTAACTCCCCGGCTGCCTTGTTGGTAAAGGTGATCGCCAGGATGGACCAGGGGACCGCCGGGTCCAGGCGGCACAGCCGCTCCTGCCGTTCCCTGTCCCCCTGCCCCGTGGCGGCATAGGACTCCAAAAAGGCCAGGTCGTCCTCTGTCGCCCACTGGGGAACCTCCGGACTGTCGGAACCCCGTCCGTATTTCATCAGGTTGGCGATGCGGTGGATGAGCACGGTGGTCTTTCCGCTCCCTGCCCCGGCCAGCAGCAGCAGCGGCCCCTCAGTGGCCAGCACCGCACGCTGCTGCTCCGGGTTCAGCCGGGCAAACTCCCGGGCAATGGCCGCCCGGCGCGCCTTGCAAAATCGAAGTTCCTGTTCATGGTCCAGCATGGTATCTCTCATTCCTTCATCCAGTATGGTATCGTCCCATTGTACCTGAAAAGGGGCCTCCGGTCAACCAGGACCGCTCATGGCCGGCACATGGTCAGTCCGATGCGCCCCCGCTTCTCCTCCACATCCACCACCCAGACGGTGACCACATCCCCCACGGCCAACAGCTCGGAAGGGTGCTTCACACGGCGTGGCAGGCGGCTGATGTGGACCAGGCCGTCCTGATGGACGCCGATGTCCACAAAGACGCCGAAGTCGATGACATTTCGGACCGTGCCCTGAAGCTCCATTCCCGGCTTCAAGTCCTTCAACTCCATCACATCTGTGCGGAGAATGGGAGCAGGCAGTTCGTCCCGGGGGTCTCGTCCAGGCTTCATTAGTTCCCGGATGATGTCTGCTAAGGTGGGAGCCCCCACACCACAAGTCTCCACCAAACGGTCTAATCCGATCGCCTCCGCCCGTGCCTTCAGCTCCTCCAGCCCGCCTGTCTCCACATCCTCCCTGGTATATCCGCAGGCGGCCAACAGCTTCTCCGCCGCGCCGTAACTCTCTGGATGGACGCCGGTGTGGTCCAGAATCGAGGGGCTCTCCGGCACCCGGAGGAAGCCAGCACACTGCTCATAGGCCTTAGGACCAAGTTTTGGAACCTTCAAAAGCTGCTTTCTGGCGGTGAACGCTCCGTGCTCCTCTCGGTACTTCACCAAATTCCGGGCGGTGGCGGCGGTGAGGCCGGACACCCGCTGGAGCAACGAAGGCGATGCGGTATTTGCATCCACTCCAACTGCATTGACGCAGTCCTCTACCACCCCATCCAGCGCCTCTCCCAAGCGCGCCTGGGGCATATCATGCTGGTACTGGCCCACACCGATGGCCTTTGGGTCGATCTTGACCAGTTCGGCCAAGGGATCCTGAAGCCGCCTGGCGATGGATACGGCGCTTCTCAGGTTCACATCGTACTCCGGAAACTCCTCGGCGGCCAACTTGCTGGCGGAGTACACAGATGCCCCTGCCTCGCTGACGATCATATAACTCAGCCCGCCCCCCAGTCGGCGGATGAGCTCCACAGCTGCCTGCTCAGTCTCACGGCTGGCCGTTCCGTTGCCGATGGCAATGTGCTCTACCCCGTACTTCCGCACCAGCTGGGACAACCGGGCAATGGCCTCCTCCTTCTGCCGCGGACCGTGGGTGGGATAGACCACCGCGGTGTCCAGCACCTTTCCGGTGCCATCCACCACTGCCACCTTGCAGCCCATGCGGTAGCCAGGGTCCAGGCCCATGGTCACCCTGCCCTTCACCGGTGGCTGCATCAGCAGGGGCTTCAGATTCAGTGCGAAGGTTCGGATGGCTCCCTCGTCGGCCTGCTCCGTAAGGTACGCCCGGATCTCCCGCTCCAGAGAGGGCTGAATCAGTCGCTCCCAGGCATCGTCCGCCGCTCCCCGAACAAATTCCATGGCGGCGGTCCCCGGGACGGTCCTGCGCCGGACCGCCACCCTGGCAGTCTCCGGATCCAGCTCCACTGATACCTTCAGCAGCTTCTCCCGTTCCCCCCGGTTGATGGCCAGCGTCTGATAGCCCTGGATCCGGCTTACCGGGCACTTAAAGTCATAATACAGGCGGTAGACGCTGTCCTCTGGCTCCTTGTCCGCCGCTCTGGAGGTCAGCACGCCCCGGCGAAGATACAGCTGGCGCAGTTCCTTCCGCAGGTCGGCCCGGTCAGAGATCTCTTCGGCCAAGATGTCATTGGCTCCCTGGAGGGCAGCCTCTACCGTCTCCACCCCCTTTTCCGGGTCCACATAGTCCCGCGCAGCCTGCGCCAGATCCACCGCAGGTCCCCTGGCCGCAGCCAGGGCTGCCAGAGGCTCCAGCCCCTTCTCACGGGCTATGGATGCGCGGGTGCGCCGCTTCTGTTTATAAGGACGGTATAGGTCCTCCACTTCCGCCAGGGTGGAGGCGGCATCAATGGCGGCGGACAATTCTTCCGTAAGCTTGCCCTGCCCCTCGATGGCGGCGCGGACCTCCTCCTTCCGGACGGCCAGGCCCCGGAGATATTGCAGCCGGTCAGCCAGCTGTCGCAGCAGTTGGTCGTCCATAGAGCCGTGCAGTTCTTTCCGATAACGAGCGATAAATGGAATAGTGGCTCCCTCATCGATCAGGCAGACCACATTTTCTACATACTCCGGTAAAACGTCCAGTTCCTGGGCCAGCGTTTGTATCAGATCATTCATGGGTAATGCTCCTTTGTTTTACTCCCTCTTAGTTTAGCGGAGCATATCAAAAAAGTCCAGCACCTCGGCTGCAAAATCCCCACTTGTGAAGCCCCCATCCATTTCTTCAGGAAATTTTAAAAAATTGTTCGCAATTTTTCTGTTTCTCTGTGGTATGGTATGAAAGAACGACAAGCGGCCTTTCGATCCGGCCGCTGAAGCAAAAAGAGAGGATTCGATCACAAATGAAACGATGGTTCAAATGGCTTTTTCTGCTCCTCGCTGTCCTTTTGGGTGTTGGCGGGGGGCTGTTTCTGTGGCAGAGTGGATTTTTTGCCGCTGCCGAGTCCCAAGAGTCCCTAAGAGCGTATATTGAAAATTTTTCTCCTTACTCCCACCTCTGCTTCTTTCTCATTCAATTCCTGTCTGTCATCTTGGCTCCTATCCCCAGTAATATCTCCGCCTTGGCCGGTGGGGTGCTCTTCGGCACATGGGTATCCTTCCTTCTCACCTTTTCCGCCGTTACTATCGGTTCGCTGCTGGTGTTCTCCCTGGCCCGCAGTCTGGGCCGCAATGCAGTCACCCGTCTGGTAGGCAGTAAGGTCTCTGAAAAATATCTGGATGTGATCCACGCCAAGACGGATACTTTCCTAGTGCTAGCCTTTCTATTCCCTTTTTTCCCAGATGACGTTCTGTGTATCCTCGCTGGACTTACCCGGATTTCCTTCCGCCGCTTCGCTGGCATTATCCTGTGTACCAGGCCCTGGGGACTCCTCTTTGCAAGTGCCCTGGGCGGCGCTTCCTTCTCGATCCCAGCCTGGGGTATGGCATTGATCGGCGCTGTCGGCCTTTTACTCTTCTTGCTTGGGCTGAAATACGGCGACCGGGTGGAAGCTGCCATCCTGCGCCGTCTGCGGAAGAACAGTCGATCCTGAACTCTGTATATCGGGTCCTAACCGGACCCGATATTTTTTTATTCTTTTTTCATTTTTCCTCTTTACAAAATTCTTCTGGTATGCTATTATCTATTTGCAAACAAGAATTACTACTGTTTAGGAGGAAGATCTGTGGAACGCGCAACCCGATATAGCAAAAAGCGGGAAGCTATCCTGTCCGCGATCCGCAGTTCCGACGCCCACCCCTCTGCTGAATGGATTTATCACACACTGAAAGGCACCCATCCGGATCTCAGCTTGGGGACCGTGTACCGAAACCTGTTGTTCTTTCAACAGAACGGGACCATCCAAAGCGTTGGTGTGGTCAACGGACAGGAGCGCTTTGACGCTGTTACGACCCCGCATAGTCACTTTGTTTGCACCTCCTGCGGCGCAGTGATCGACCTGCATCGGATTCCTATGGATCCAGCGCTGACCACCGCCGTCAGGGAGCAATATGGGTTCGAGGTTCAGCGCCACGAACTCACCTTTTATGGAAGATGCCAACATTGTATGCAAAAAAGAATACACGAGGAGGATTTATTAGCATGAAGAAGTTTGTTTGTTCTGTTTGTGGTTATGTTCACGAGGGCGAGACCGCTCCTGAGTCCTGCCCCATCTGTAAGGCTCCTAAGGAGAAGTTTGTGGAGCAGTCCGCCGAGCGCACTTGGGCTGCCGAGCACGTAGTCGGTGTGGCGCAGGGTGCTCCCGAGGAGATCCTCCAGGGTCTGCGTGAGAACTTCGTCGGCGAGTGCACCGAGGTCGGTATGTACCTGGCTATGGCCCGTGTGGCTCACCGTGAGGGTTATCCCGAGATCGGCGAGTATTGGCGTCGGGCCGCTCTGGAGGAGGCCGAGCACGCTGCCAAGTTCGCTGAGCTGCTGGGTGAGGTCCTGACTGACTCCACCAAGAAGAACCTGGAGATGCGTGTGGATGCCGAGAACGGCGCTACCCTGGGCAAGTTCGAGCTGGCCAAGAAGGCCAAGGAGCTGAACCTGGACGCCATCCACGACACCGTGCATGAGATGGCTCGCGACGAGGCCCGCCACGGCAAGGCTTTTGAGGGCCTGCTGAAGCGCTACTTCGCCTAATAAAACCGGATAAACAAGCACTTTTTGAGAGGGAATCGGGAAACCGGTTCCCTCTCTTTTTACTTTTAGCAGAGTCATAATATTGATCCTTCTATTGCCCTTTTATAAGTATTTTGAAGGGCCACTGCACTTCCCTTTCATATATAAAAACCGCCGCAGAACAGTAGTTCCGCGGCGGTTTTTATATATTCATATTGGGCTGATTTCAAATCACAGGGTCGGGATCTGATCTTCCTCAGCAGCAGAGGACTCCAGTTCCAGGACACCGGTCTCTTCCAACTCAAGCTCAGTCTCCTCAACGCTCTCATCCTCGCCCCCGCTCTCGGCCTCCAGGGCATCGGCCACGATAGCGCCGGACTTCTGACTGGTCAGGTTGCCCTCCTCATCGAAGGTGTCAAACTTCCGGTACTGAGTCAGGCCGGAACCGGCGGGAATCAGCTTACCGATGATGACGTTCTCCTTCAGACCCAGCAGATGGTCCACCTTGCCCTTGATGGCGGCCTCGGTGAGGACCTTGGTGGTCTCCTGGAAGGAGGCAGCAGACAGGAAGGACTCAGTGGCCAGAGAAGCCTTGGTGATACCCATGAGCAGGCGGGTGCAGGTGGGCAGGCGCAGGTCCTCACCCATCTCGTTCTTCTCCCCGGCATCGATGCGGGCCTGAACTGCCGCCTCGGCGTCCAGGAACTCCACGATGTCAATGGTGGAGCCGGACAGGAGTTCGGAGTCTCCGGCCTCTTCCACACGGACCTTCCGCATCATCTGACGGATGATGACCTCGATGTGCTTATCGTTGGTATCAACGCCCTGCTGGCGGTACACCTTCTGCACCTCACGGATCAGATAGTTGTGGCAGGCAGACAAACCACGGATGCGCAGTACCTCATGGGGGGACAGGGCACCCTCGGTGAGTTGGAAGCCCTTCTCCACTGTGTCGCCGTCCTTCACCCGCAGACCGGCAGAGTAAGGCAGGGCATAGGTGACCACTTCCCCATCGCCAGCGGTGATGGTGACGTTGCACATGACGTTGCGCTTGGTCTCCTCAATGGACACACGGCCGCCGATCTCAGCCAGCTGAGCCATCTTCTTGGGCTTGCGGGCCTCGAACAGTTCCTCGACTCGGGGCAGACCCTGGGTAATATCGCCGCCGGCCACGCCGCCGGTGTGGAAGGTACGCATGGTCAGCTGGGTGCCGGGCTCACCGATGGACTGGGCAGCGATGATGCCTACCGCCTCACCGGCGCCCACAGGCTCACCGATGGCCAGGTTGATGCCGTAGCACTTGGAGCACACACCGCTGCGGGCCCGACAGGTCAGCACAGAGCGGATCTTCACCTCATGGATGCCGTGGGCCTCCAGGACCTCGGCGTTCTCCTTGCGGAGCATGGTATCCCGGGTAAACAGGACCTCACCGGTGGTGGGATCCACAAGATCCTGAGCAGGGTAGCGGCCATGGATGCGCTCGGCAAAGGTCTCGATGACCTGGCCGTGCTCCTCGATCTCCGCCACCAGAATGCCGTCAGTGGTGCCGCAGTCATCCTCACGGATGATAACTTCCTGGGACACGTCCACCAGACGGCGGGTCAGGTAACCAGAGTCAGCGGTACGCAGGGCGGTATCGGCCATGCCCTTTCGTGCGCCTCTGGAGGAGATAAAGTACTCCAGCACAGACAGGCCCTCACGGAAGTTGGCCTTGATGGGGATTTCGATGGTACGGCCGGAGGTATCGGCCATCAGGCCGCGCATACCAGCCAGCTGACGGATCTGAGCCATAGAACCACGGGCGCCGGAATCCGCCATCATAAAGATGGGGTTATAGCGGTCCATGGACTCCTGAAGGGCGGAGGTCACATCGGCGGTGGTCTTTTCCCAGGCCTGGACAGACAGGCGGTAGCGCTCGTCGTTGGTGATCAGACCGCGGCGGTACTGGCGGTCGATCTTGATGATCTCCTTCTCCGTGTCCGCAATCAGATCGTACTTCTTCTGGGGCACCGTCATATCGGCGATGGCGACGGTCAGGGAGCCAATGGTGGAGTAATGATAGCCCAGATCCTTGATGGCGTCCAGCATATCGGCGGACTTGGTGAAGCCGTGCTTGGTGATGCACTTGTCAATGATCTTGCCCAGCTGTTTCTTGCCCACCACAAAGTTGATCTCAGGCTCGAACATGGCCTCCGGATCGGAGCGGTCCACGAAGCCCAGGTCCTGAGGAATCGCCTCGTTGTAGATCAAACGGCCCACAGTGGTGTCCACCAGCTTATAGCGGGTCACACCGTCGATTTCCTTGGACAGACGGACCTTGATGGGAGAGTGCAGGGTGACCACGCCGGAGTCATAGGCCATCATGGCCTCATCCTTATCGGAAAAGACGTGGCCGGTGCCCTCCTCCTCACGGCTGAAGGTGAGGTAGTAGGCGCCCAGGATCATATCCTGAGTCGGAATGGTAACAGGGCCTCCGTCCTGGGGCCGCAGCAGGTTATTGGCAGACAGCATCAGGATGCGGGCCTCGGTCTGGGCCTCTGCAGACAGGGGGACGTGGACAGCCATCTGGTCGCCGTCGAAGTCGGCGTTGAAGGCAGTACACACCAGGGGGTGCAGCTTGATGGCGCGGCCCTCCACCAGGACAGGCTCGAAGGCCTGTATACCCAGGCGGTGCAGGGTGGGGGCGCGGTTGAGCATAACAGGGTGCTCCTTGATGACGAACTCCAGGGCGTCCCAAACGGCGGGCTCACCCTTCTCCACCATCTTCTTGGCCGCCTTGATGTTGTTGGCGGAGCCGTCATCCACCAGCTTCTTCATGACGAAGGGGCGGAACAGCTCGATGGCCATCTCCTTGGGCAGACCGCACTGGTAGATCTTCAAGGAGGGACCAACCACGATAACAGAACGGCCGGAGTAGTCTACGCGCTTACCCAGCAGGTTCTGACGGAAACGGCCCTGCTTACCCTTAAGCATATCGGACAGGGACTTCAGCGCCCGGTTGTTGGCGCCGGTGACAGCGCGGCCCCGGCGGCCGTTGTCGATGAGGGCGTCCACCGCCTCCTGGAGCATCCGCTTCTCGTTGCGGACGATGATGTCCGGAGCGTTGAGCTGGATCAGACGCTTCAGGCGGTTATTGCGGTTGATGACCCGGCGGTACAGGTCGTTCAGATCAGAGGATGCATACCGACCGCCATCCAGGGGAACCATGGGCCGGATCTCCGGGGGGATGACGGGCAGTACGTCAATGATCATCCACTCAGGCTTGTTGCCGGACAGCCGGAAGGCATCCACAACTTCCAGTCGCTTGACGATGCGGGCCTTTTTCTGGCCGGAGGCATCCTTCAGCTCCTTCCGCAGCTGCTCGGACAGCTGCTCCAGATCGATCTGCTGGAGCAGCTTCTTCACGGCCTCAGCGCCCATTCCGGCGTCGAAGTCGTCCTCGTACTTCTCCCGCATATCCCGGTATTCCTTCTCAGACAGGATCTGGTTCTTGGAGAGAGGGGTGAAGCCGGGGTCAATGACGATATAGCTGGCAAAGTACAGAACCTTCTCCAGGATCCGGGGGCTGATGTCCAGCAGCAGGCCCATCCGGGAGGGGATACCCTTAAAGTACCAGATATGGGACACTGGGGCGGCCAGCTCGATGTGGCCCATGCGCTCACGGCGCACCTTCGCCCGGGTGATCTCCACGCCGCAGCGGTCACAGACCTTGCCCTTATAGCGGATCTTCTTGTACTTGCCGCAGTTACACTCCCAGTCCTTGGTGGGGCCAAAGATCTTTTCACAGAACAGGCCGTCCTTTTCGGGCTTCAGAGTGCGGTAATTGATGGTCTCCGGGCGCTTGACCTCGCCGTAGGACCAGGCGCGGATCTGCTCGGGGGAGGCGATCCCGATCTGAATGGCGTCAAACTCAGCGTAACTCATATATTTCAATCTCCTCCCTTATCACTCATAGTCCTCATCGGAGAGATGCCCCTCCTCAGAGCTTTCCTCCAGCTCCAGCGTCAGGTCGTCATCATCGCTGTCACCCTTGAAGGTGAAGCCGCCTGCGGAGGCGAAGTCGGAGTTCTTATCATAACCGAAGTCCTCGTCGTCCTTGTAGTAGTCGTCCCGGGCTCCAGGCTGATAGGTGTCCTCATCATCATCCTTCAGCTCGATCTCGTTGCCCTGGGCGTCCAGCACCTTCATGTCCAGACACAGGGACTGGAGCTCCTTGATGAGCACCTTAAAGGACTCAGGCACGCCAGGCTTAGGCACATTATGGCCCTTAACGATGGCCTCATAGGTCTTAACACGGCCGGTGACATCGTCGGACTTGACGGTGAGGATCTCCTGCAAGGTATAGGCAGCACCGTAGGCCTCCAGAGCCCACACCTCCATCTCACCGAAGCGCTGGCCGCCGAACTGGGCCTTACCGCCAAGAGGCTGCTGGGTGACCAGGGAGTAGGGGCCGGTGGCGCGGGCGTGGATCTTATCATCCACCAGGTGGTGCAGCTTCAGGAAGTACACATAGCCCACTGTGACGGGGTTGTCGAACCGACGGCCAGTACGGCCGTCATACAGCCAGTTCTTACCGTCTACCAGGCGCAGCTGTCCGGCCTTCTGCCACTCCCGCACCTGGACGGAGTCGTCCATCTCCTCCTGGGAGAGGGCACGCATACCGTTCTCTGCTGCCTCGTCAGCCAGATAGAGCTGCTTGCCGATGAGGGGCTCGTCATAACCAACCTCGCGGGCCAGGCCGGCCATCTTCATGCACTCCTGGATATCGGCCTCGGTGGCGCCGTTGAAGATGGGGGTAGCCACCTTCCAGCCCAGGGTCTTAGCGGCATAGCCCAGATGGACCTCCAGTACCTGACCGATGTTCATACGGGAAGGCACGCCCAGGGGGTTCAGCACGATATCAAGGGGAGTGCCGTCTGGCAGGAAGGGCATATCCTCCTGGGGCAGGATGCGGGACACGACACCCTTGTTGCCGTGACGACCGGCCATCTTATCGCCCACAGAGATCTTACGCTTCTGGGCAATATAGACCCGGACGCACTGGTTGACGCCGGGGCCCAGCTCATCGCCGTTCTCACGGGTAAAGATCTTCACGTCCACGATGGTGCCGCTCTCGCCGTGGGGCACCTTCAGAGAGGTGTCACGGACCTCCCGGGCCTTCTCGCCGAAGATGGCGCGGAGCAGCTTCTCTTCCGCAGTGGCCTCGGCCTCGCCCTTAGGCGCCACCTTGCCGACCAGATAGTCGCCGGCGTGGACCTCAGCACCCACACGAATGATGCCATGCTCATCCAGATCCCGCAGGGCGTCCTCGCCTACGTTGGGGATGTCACGGGTGATGGTCTCGGGGCCCAGCTTGGTGTCGCGGGCCTCCAGCTCATACTCCTCGATGTGGATAGAGGTGAACACGTCCTCACGAACCATACGTTCGTTGAGCAGGACGGCGTCCTCGTAGTTATAGCCCTCCCAGGTCATAAAGCCCATGAGGATGTTCCGGCCCAGGGCAATCTCGCCCCGGTCGGTGGAGGGGCCGTCGGCCAGCACATCCTGGAACTCCACCCGCTGGCCCACGTCCACGATGGGGCGCTGGTTGATGCAGGTGCCGTGGTTAGAGCGCAGGTACTTGGTCAGCCGGTACTCCTTGGTCTCGCCGCTGTCATACTTCACGGTGATATAGCGGGCGGACACCCGGGTGACGGTACCGGGGCCCTCAGCCAGAATGGCAACTTCAGAGTCGATGCAGTTCTTGTGCTCCTGGCCGGTGGCCACAATGGGGGCCTCAGGACGAAGCAGGGGCACAGCCTGACGCTGCATGTTGGCGCCCATCAGGGCACGGTTGGCGTCGTCGTTCTGGAGGAAGGGGATCATGGCGGTGGCGATGGACACCATCATCTTGGGGGACACGTCCACATAGTCCACCTGATTGGCAGGCACCGAGATGATCTCGTTCCGGCGGCGGCAGGTGATGCGCTCATTGACAAAGCAGTTATTCTCGTCCACCGGCTCAGTTGCCTGGCAGATGGTGTACTGATCCTCCACGTCGGCGGTCATATACTCGATCTCCTGGGTGACCTGGCCGGTGGCCTTGTCCACCTTGCGGTAGGGAGTCTCGATGAAGCCGTAACGGTTGATGCGGGCGTAGGAGGCCAGGTAGGAAATCAGGCCGATGTTGGGACCTTCCGGCGTCTCAATGGGACACAGACGGCCGTAGTGGCTGTAATGGACGTCGCGGACGTCGAAGGAGGCGCGGTCACGAGACAGACCACCGGGGCCCAGAGCAGACAGACGGCGCTTATGGGTCAGCTCAGCCAAGGGGTTGGTCTGATCCATGAACTGGCTCAGGGGGCTGGAGCCGAAGAATTCCTTGATGGCGGCGGTGACAGGCCGGATATTGATGAGGGACTGGGGCGTGACTACATCCAGGTCCTGGGTAGTCATGCGCTCCCGGATGACGCGCTCCATGCGGGAGAAGCCGATGCGGAACTGATTCTGGATCAGCTCACCCACACAGCGCAGGCGGCGGTTGCCCAGATGGTCGATATCATCAGGGGTACCTACGCCATGAGCCAGGCAGTTGAGGTAGTTGATGGAGGCCATGATGTCCTCCCGGGTGATGTGCTTGGGGATCAGGTCATCCAGATGATCCCGGATGGCATCCTTCAGATCCTCTCCACTGTACTGATCCAGCAGCTGACACATGGCAGGGAAGAACACCATTTCCGTAACCCCGCACTCCTCCGGGTCGAAGTCCACGAAGTTCTTCATGTCCACCATGTTGTTGGAGAATGCACGCACCTGCTTGCCGTCCACATCCAGGACGACCTCGTTGACGCCGCAGTCATCCAGTTCCCGGGCGCGCTCCCGGGTCAGTGTCTCGCCGGCCTCGGCGATGATCTCGCCGGTACGGGGATCAGCCACAGGCATGGCCAGAGTTTGGCCCACCAGGCGGGTCCACAGGGCCATTTTCTTGTTGAACTTATAACGGCCCACTGCAGACAGATCATAGCGGCGGGTATCGTAGAAGGTGGCGTTGAGCAGGCTCTCGGCGGAGTCCACCGTGGGGGGCTCGCCGGGACGCAGCTTGCGGTAGATCTCCAGCAGGGCCTCCTCGTAGGTCTTGCAGGGATCCTTCTCCAGGGTGGCCACGATGCGCTCGTCCTCACCAAACATCTCCAGGATCTCTGCATCGGTCTTGGGGCCAATGGCACGGATCAGACAGGTGATCGGCAGCTTGCGGTTCTTGTCGATGCGGACATAGAAAATGTCGGACAGGTCAGTCTCATACTCCAACCAGGCGCCGCGATAGGGGATAACGGTGGTGCCGTAGGTGTGGTTATCCGCCTTATCCCGGGTGTCAGTAAAGTACATACCAGGGGAACGGGTAATCTGAGAAACGATAACACGCTCAGCTCCGTTGATGACGAAGGTACCGGCCTGAGTCATGATGGGGAAATCTCCCATGAAGATCTCCTGCTCCTTGATCTCTTCCGTCTCCTTGTTGCGCAGGCGCACCTTCACCTTGATGGGGGCGGCGTAGGTGGCATCCCGGGCCTTGCACTCCTCCACATCGTACTTGGGCTTCTCATCCATGGAGTAGTCGATGAAGGACAGCTCCAGGTTGCCGGCGTAGTCCGTAATGGAGTCTACATCCTTGAACACCTCACGCAGCCCGGTGTCCAGGAACCACTGATAGGAGTTCTTCTGAACCTCCAGCAGGTTGGGCATATCCAGGATCTCCTCGTAGCGGGCAAAGCTTTTACGCAGGGTCTTGCCGTAGTACACGTCCTTGACCATTCTAAAAATCAACTCGCTTTCTTCTTCACTAAACGGGTGGATTCCCTCATTTTCCGGTCCGTGCGCGGGGAAAACCGTCCTTTTCTTTGTTGAAACCGCACAACTGCAAGGGAAGGCCAGCTTTCCGCACGCCCGGACGCGTTGTTAAATCTATTTTCATGCCTCTTGCCTTTTTTCATCCTGTATGCTAAACTGCTCCTGCACTGTGGGAGAGTTTGGCATTTTCTCACAAGGACATGAAAGCATTTTATTGTACCATGGTTGGCTTCTTTCTGTCAACCCTTTTTCCGGTTTTCCGGAAGTTTTTCCCCGTTGTTGCGGCGGTCCCTTCTGGGGCCGTCTTTTTTGTTGGAAAAACGGAGC
>ENA-ORUF01001094-ORUF01001094.1-human-gut-metagenome-genome-assembly--contig:-NODE-1094-length-31638-cov-4.185606_pt1 | contig 31638 bp, 30 predicted proteins | sample MGYA00242077_ERZ509203 | MGnify/ENA primary metagenome ERZ509203 (study PRJEB26280, sample SAMEA2338834) | human gut metagenome | biome: human gut; feature: human-associated habitat; material: faeces... | reverse complement strand
GAGGCCTGCCCATAGTACGAGAGGACCTGGGTGGACGAACCTCTGGTATGCCGGTCGTCACGCCAGTGGCGCGGCCGGTTGGCTACGTTCGGAAGGGATAACCGCTGAAAGCATCTAAGCGGGAAGCCTTCTCCAAGATAAGGATTCCATGCGGCCCCGAGCCGCTGAAGACCCCATGCAGAACACGTGGTTGATAGGCCGGACGTGGAAGCCCCGCGAGGGGTGGAGCCGACCGGTACTAATGGTCGAGAGGCAACCCACATCCACACGCCCGGGAGGCGTGTGGCGCAGGACCCGGCAGGGCCCCGCGAAGGCGCACAGGGAGCACGGTCCTCACACGCGCACGATCAGTCAACAGCAACCGCGTCCATTGTCCGGTCCCCGAACCGCCACACGCCGGCGGGAAACCCCCTGTTTCCCGGCCGATAACCCAAGATTTGCGGCGGCCATGGCCCAGGAGAGACGCCCGGTCCCATTCCGAACCCGGAAGCTAAGGCCTGGCACGGCGATGGTACTGCACCCGACAGGGTGTGGGAGAGTAGCACGCCGCCGCACCACACGACAAGGACCCCCGGACGAGGCCAACAACCCCCGGGGGCCCACCCATACCCAAACACAACAACGGCCGTTGCAACAGAAGAATCCCTGTCCTAGACTGTGGTGTTGCTATGCATTACTTCACTCCGAAACGCTGTTCCACCTCGAACAAGATCATGTACCATGACAAGGCCCAGGCGCAGCATGCTGCCGACCAGAGCCTTATCGAACGCGGAGCGGAGCTGTGGGTGTATCGGTGCGAATATTGCGGCACCTGGCATCTGACGCATCGTGATCCCGCTCATGAGCACACGTATGTCCCCCTGAACCAGCAGATAAAACCGCACAGTCGCAAGAAGGGCTACAAGCCGCGGTGGCGTTGATGCTCTTCTCCCATCATTCGCCGGATAGGCGAATCCGCGAGGACCGAACAACACGAGTCAGATAACACAATGGGCGGTGGTCGGAACCCGATATCAGGTTCCGACCACCGCCCATTATCGTTTGGGGGGTCATTTACCGGTCGAGACGGAATCCCTGCGATGTGGCGTTCGGTATCACCTGATGCGTGGCGTCCATGCGCTGGGCTGCAATCGAGGCGATCTGATCGCTGAATGCGTCAACGGGACGATCGGTGTTGCGCAGATCGTAGTACTCATGCACTGAAACGTCAAAGGCGCCGATACGCTCCTTGATGGATTCAATGGCGTCATCATCCGACGGATACACGTCATCGAAGAACTGCAGCTCGCGAGGCATGCGAGGCTTGAGCGCGGGAGCCTGATCGGGCTTGCCGATCGCCAATCCCAGCACAGGATACGTGTACTGGGGCAGGTGCAGCGCTTCGATCAGACCGGGAACATCATTGAGCAGGGAACCGAGGATGACGCATCCCAGGCCGAGCGAATAGGCGGCGGTCTCCATCGCATGCAAAGCCAGAACCGCATCGTTCTGGGCCTGAGAGAACCGGTAGCTACCGGCGCGAGACCGTAGGTGTCCGAATCCGTGGACACGCCCTTCGACTCGGCGATAATCGCATTGCGGTGCTCGTCCGCGACGAACACATACAGCAGCGGTGCTTCGGCGATATACGGCTGCCTGCCGATCTCGGACATGCGCTTCTTAAGCGCCGGATCCTTGACACGGACAGCCGACCAGTCGTTCAGATACTGGCTGGAAGCGGCGTGCTGGGCCACGGTCTCCAGTGTGGCGACGGTATCATCGTCGAAGGGCTCGGCAACGAATTTGCGGATGGACCTGCGATTGAGCAGCGTCTCGATAGTGCTGTTGGTAACCATGCTGTCATTGTCGCAAAGAGACGCCCCAAGAGCTACCCATTTGCGCTGATGGGGAACACGCCGGTAATGGCTGGCGCCCCAAAACGTCTTTAAGTGCGCGCCGAAACGACGACCGTGCGCACTTAAGGACGCAAACAGGGCCATTTGCGTCCCTATGTTCGCGCACTTGTCGTTTCGGCGCGCACTTAAAGACGCAAAACGGGCTGATGCGCATAGAAGATGCACGGCGACAATGCGCTGGACGACGCCAAGTGATTATCAGTCGGATTGGCGACGGTGACGGCGAGCGACGAGGGCTTTGGAGCCGCGATCGGAGAGTTGCGAGACCGCGGCTCCCACGGCGGCGGACAATGCGGCGAACAGGATGCTCATGAACAGGCTCTCCTGCTGGTCCACGACTCCGTCCCCCAGCTCGCCCGTGCCATCGGATGGACGCTTGCGGGCGACGAACTTGTTCCACACCAGAGTGAACAGCTTGCCGGCCACGAACCCTGCGATGGACGGCAGCGCGAATTTGACGGCCTTATCGCCGAGGGAGTCGGGGTCGTTCAGACGCTGATTACGCATGGCATCCACTTTCTCGTTGATTCGGGCGAAGCCTTCGATGATCCGATCGGTGCTTGAACCGTCGAGCCCCGATCCGTCGTTGCCCGGTCCATCCTGAAATTCTGTCATGTCACCATTATTTTGCGAGGTGGAGACGCATCGCATATAGGCCTCGGCATGCGAATATGCTGCAGGTTGAGTACAGTACTGCATATGACTCAAACGACAGGTGGCAACGCGGCTACGACAGGGCGACTGGTTCTGCTCCGACACGGGCAGACTGTGTGGAGTGAGTCCGGGCAGCATACCGGGCGCACCGATATTCCTCTTACCGCCGAAGGCGAGCGACAGGCCCGCGATGCCGGCACCCGGATTCAGACGGCGTTTCCGCAGGGATTCGGCGAGAACTGCGTGTACGCCAGCCCGCTGAAGAGGGCCCAGCAGACGGCAAGCCTCGCCGGGTTCGCTCCGCGTACGCTGCCGGCGCTCGCGGAATGGGATTACGGCCGGGCGGAGGGCCGTACCCGTCAGACCATCGCGCAATTGCACGGCGGCTCTTGGGAGCTATGGAATGATGGTCCCGATGCGCTGAGCCCCACAATGGAAGGCGACTGGACGGAGACGCTGCCGGACGGCGAGCAGGTTCCCGTGCATAACGGGCCGGGCGAGTCGCTGAGCGACGTCTATGACCGTGTGCAGCAGGCCATCGATCAGGCGGTGCCGCTGATGGAGAGCGGCCATTCCGTGCTGTTCGTCGCGCACGCGCATGTGCTGCGCATCCTTACGGCACGTTGGCTGGGGGTCGACCCGCATTTCGCACGTCTGCTGCGTCTGGATACCGCTCATTATTCGATTCTGTCCGTATACAAGGGGGACCGTGTCATCGAGCGCTGGAACTGCTGACGTCCATGTACGTCGGTAAGAAACCCTCCGCCGGCGTCGACGCCGAAGGCCTCACCGTCATCAACGGCAAACTGGCGTCACAAGTACAACAATGCGGGCAAGAACTGGCGGCACACCGGTGACGTGTGGCGGTACGGGTTGCGGCTGTTGGTCGCGGCGGTGGTCGCAGAGGCCCCGTATGACAAGATCGTGACCGGCCGATGGTGGGATTGGAGCGTGATGAATCCCATATTCGGACTTCTGATCGCGCTGGTGGTCTGCGCCCTGGCGGTCTGAAACGGGTTCAGTCCGTGTACAGGGCGTCTGACTCGCGCAGCACCAGGGTCGGCTGCACGATTTCATGCGGCTTCTCGGGTTCCTCTCCGTTGATGAGCTTGATTGCCTTCTGGGCGGCCGAACGTCCCATCTTGAACGGGTCCTGTTTCATGGTGGTGAGGTTGACGGTGTCGGCATAGGGGCTGTCGTCGAAGCCGATGATCGAGTAGTCGCGTGGTGTGCGGTGTCCGTAGCGTTCGAGCTTGAGCATCAGCGGAATCGCCATCATGTCCATCTGGCAGCAGATGGCGTCGGGGAACTCGTCCAGCGCGAGCAGTGCCGACAGCGCCGAATCGGCGAATGCGCGTCCGCGCGGCACGGTGACCACCTGCCAGTTGAGTTCGCGCGTCTTCTCGACGTTTTCGCAGGCGCGGATGAATCCGCGGCCGCGGGCGTCGATCGAGGAGTCCATGGACTCGGACGCCGCCGAGCAGGCGTACACGATGTGCTTGTGGCCGAGGTTGAGCAGATGCTGGGTGGCCGTGTACATGCCGTTTTCGTCGTCGATACTGATGGAGGCGTCGAATCCGTCGATGGACGGCGTGTTGATGCCGATGATCGGCACGCGGATGCGCTTGAGCTGTTCGACCTCTTTCTCGTCGATGGCGAAGGACGCCACGAACACCGCGTCGACGTTGCGTCGCACTGGCAGGTCGGTGAAGAACTTGCGACGCATGTCGGCGGTGTCGATGTGCTGGAAGACGGAGATGTCATAGCCGGTGTCGTGCATGATCGAGTTGATGCCGGCGAAGATCTGGGTGTTGAACCAGCTGGTGATCTCCTCGTTCATGAGCAGCGCCACGCGGAACGTCTGCCCGGATTTCAGGGCCGCGGCCGAGCGGGAGATGTTGAAGTCGAGCTGGTCCGCGGCCTGCAGCACCTTGTGCCGTGTCTTCTCCGACACGACTTCGGGGTGGGCGAATGCGCGGGATACGGTGGATATGGAGACCCCTGCCGCTTTTGCCACTTCGCGTATTCCTGCTTTATTCATGTAGACAACTCCTTTGCTGTGTGCTGAATTCCCCATCGTGCCGTGACTGCCGACATCATATTTGTTTCATCATACTGCAAACGTTCTCAAAGAGAAAGGGGCGTGTGTAAGGCTCTTTGAAAATGAAAACCGTTCTCTCGGTTACGGAAAATGACCACGGAAGTTCACGTTACGTTCGGATACTCGTCGCGCGACGGTTGAATGGCCGACATAGTTTGCTCGGTGAGGGCCGCGAGGCCTTCCGGCGCTGCCGAGAGAGGCTTGCTGTGCCCGACGGCGCCGGTGATTGACCGCCGGGGCATGCCCGGCTTCGTGATTGGAAGAAGAGATCCATGAACATCAACAAAATGCTCAAAGGCGCCGTCGCGGCGTTGACCTCAGCTGCGGCCCTGGGCGCGCTGACCGCTCCGGCGTTCGCCGCGAGCGGCACCTACGATCTGAACGGCAAGGGCGTGGACGCCCTGTCGGTGCACGGCGGCGCCCAGCGCATCGCCACAATCGGCAACGCGAAGGCGAAGAACGTCATCCTGTTCATCGGCGACGGCATGGGAGATTCCGAGATCACCGTCGCACGCAACTACCTGCACGGCGTCAACGGCACGTTCCAGGGCCTCGACAAGATCGGCCAGCCGGGCGCACTCCAGACCTCGGCCGGCAAGGCCGTCGAAAGCGGCGTCGGCCAGTACACCACGTTCTCGCTGGGCGGCAGCTCCAACGATTCGCTGATGGCCAAGGATTCCAAGGGCCAGCTCACCGGTTCCAAGACCGCCGGCGTGATCACCCCGGTCACCGACTCCTCCGCCTCCGGCTCCGGCTGGGCGACCGGCACCAAGACCTACAACAACGCCGTGTCCGTGGACGTCAAGGGCAACCCGCAGCTCAACCTCATTGAGCTCGCCAAGGCCAACGGCCTCGCCACCGGCAACGTGACCACCTCCGAGATCCAGGATGCCACTCCGGCGGTCCAGGAATCCCACTCCTCCGAGCGCGCCTGCTACGGCCCGCAGGGCAAGTGGGACGGCACCGACAAGAACGGCGACGGCAAGGTCGATATCAAAGACGCCGAGCTCGCCGGCATCGGCAGCTGCCTCGCCGACCAGCTCAAGGCCAACGGTGGCATCGGCTCCATCTCCGAGCAGCTGCTCGACACGCGCGCCGACGTGACCATCGGCGGCGGCGCCAAGTACTTCAACCAGCTCGACGAGAACGGCAACACCCTGTGGCAGCAGGCCGCTGACCGCGGTTTCCAGACCGTCAAGAGCGGTGACGTCGACGGCTTCAAGAACCTGACCTACAAGGATGGCCAGCCGGTGCTCGCCCTGCTCGGCGACGGCAACCTGCCGACCCAGTTCAACCCGTCTGTGGCCACCAAGCAGGACGCCGCCAAGGACGAGAACCCGACCGTGTGCACCACCAACGCCAAGTGGCTCGGCAATCAGGGCGCGCCCCTCGCCGACTTCACCGACAAGGCGCTCGACCTGCTCCAGGCCAACCCGAAGTCCGAGAAGGGCTTCTTCCTGCAGGTCGAAGGCGCTTCCATCGACAAGCAGGACCACAACGCCAACGCCTGCGGCCAGATCGGCGAGACCGACGACCTTGACAAGGCCATCTCCGCCGCCCTCAAGAAGGTCGACCTGAGCGACACCCTCATCATCGTGACCGCCGACCACGCCCACACCTCGCAGATCGTCGAATCCCAGCCGTACTACGCGCTGAGCACCGTGCTGAAGAACGCCGACGGCTCCAAGACCACCATCTCCTACGGCACCTCCGAGAAGAACCTGTACTCCGACGGCCAAGACACCGAAGGCGCGGCCGATTCCAGCAAGGCCCAGGGCAACATGAGCCACACCGGCACCCAGCTGCGCATCGCCGCATCGGGTCCCGGTGCGTCCCGCGTGGATGGCCTGACCGACCAGACCGATAACTTCTACACGATCGCCGGCGCCCTTGGCCTGGCGACCGACACCACATCGCAGAACAACCTGTCCAACGGCGGCAAGGTCACCGTGAACAAGGACAAGGACGGCAAGTACAGCGCGGCCGTCACCGGCTTCAACGGTGACGCGGTGCTGTCGTACCAGCTGGTCGACAACGCCTCCAAGAAGGTCGTCGCCGAGTCCAACACGTCCACCCCGCTCTCCGGCGTGCGCGTCGCCACCGCGGCCACCACCTCGATCTCGTTCGCCGACTTCACTCCGGCCGAGGGCGCGTCCTACACGCTGACGGTGAACGGCCGCCAGTCCGGCAAGTCCGCCTCCGTGAGCTTCCCGTCCGCCTCAGGCTCCGCCGACAAGACGCCGAACGGCGGCAACGGCAGCGGCACTGTCGCTCAGGGCACCGTCAAGGAGCCGACCGCTCCTCTGGGCAAGACCGGCGCGACCGTGCTCGGCCTGGCGCTGATGGTGCTCGCTCTGGGCGCCGGCGCGATGGCCGTGCGCTCCGTCAAGGCGGGTCGCCGCTGAGCTGACGCTCGCCGCGATTCGTGACGTCGCCTAGGGCGACTGATACGCCAGCCGGCTGCAACCTGTGATGGTTGCGGCCGGCTCTTTGCATTTGGGGGCTCTCAAAACTCGCAGATATGGCGGCTTTTTCGCTAAGAAATCGGTGTATCTGCGAGTTTTGAGAGCGGACTTGAGTGATATCGACTCAAGTTTTTGTGAAGAAGTGGGAATAAAAGCTGGTGCTCGAAAGTTGAGTAGTGTAGGCTCAAGTTTTGGAAGGCAAAACGAGGGCAACCTTGAGGCGAAGACCCGTGGGCGTCGATCGAGCACCGATGGCCGCGGGGCCAAGACTTGAGCAAGCAAACGTAAACGAACAAGATATCTAAGGAGCACACATTATGGCACGTGCAGTTGGTATTGATCTGGGTACTACGAATTCCTGCATCGCGACCCTTGAAGGTGGCGAGCCCACCGTCATCGTGAACGCCGAAGGCGCGCGCACCACGCCGTCCGTGGTGGCGTTCAGTAAGTCCGGCGAGATTCTGGTCGGCGAGGTCGCCAAGCGTCAGGCCGTGACCAACGTCGATCGCACCATCAGCTCCGTGAAGCGTCACATGGGCACCGACTGGACCGTCGAGATCGACGGCAAGAAGTGGACGCCTCAGGAGATCTCCGCGCAGATCCTGATGAAGCTGAAGAGGGACGCCGAGGCGTACCTCGGCGAGCCCGTCACCGATGCCGTCATCACCTGCCCGGCATACTTCAACGACGCCCAGCGTCAGGCCACCAAGGACGCCGGCAAGATCGCCGGCCTGAACGTCCTGCGTATCATCAACGAGCCGACCGCAGCCGCTCTGGCCTACGGCCTTGAGAAGGGCAAGGAAGACGAGCGCATCCTGGTCTTCGACCTCGGCGGCGGCACCTTCGATGTGTCCCTGCTGGAGATCGGCAAGGACGACGACGGCTTCTCCACCATTCAGGTGAAGGCCACCAACGGCGACAACCACCTGGGCGGCGACGACTGGGATCAGAAGGTCATCGACTGGCTCGTCGGCGAGGTCAAGAACAAGTACGGCGTCGACCTGTCCAAGGACAAGATCGCGCTGCAGCGTCTGAAGGAGGCCGCGGAGCAGGCGAAGAAGGAACTGTCTTCGTCCACTTCGACCTCCATCAACATGCAGTACCTGGCCATGACGCCCGACGGCACCCCGGTGCACCTGGACGAGACCCTGACCCGTGCGCACTTCGAGGAAATGACCTCCGACCTGCTGGGCCGCTGCCGCACGCCGTTCAACAACGTGCTGCGCGATGCCAACATCTCCGTGAGCGACATCGACCACGTGGTGCTGGTCGGTGGCTCCACCCGTATGCCGGCCGTCAAGGAGCTCGTCAAGGAGCTTACCGGCGGCAAGGAAGCGAACCAGTCCGTGAACCCGGATGAGGTCGTGGCCGTCGGCGCCGCTGTGCAGTCCGGCGTCATCAAGGGCGACCGCAAGGACGTCCTGCTGATCGACGTGACCCCGCTGAGCCTCGGCATCGAGACCAAGGGCGGCATCATGACCAAGCTCATCGACCGCAACACCGCCATTCCGACCAAGCGCTCCGAGGTCTTCTCCACCGCTGAAGACAACCAGCCGTCCGTGCTGATTCAGGTCTACCAGGGCGAGCGTGAGTTCGCTCGCGACAACAAGCCGCTGGGCACCTTCGAGCTGACCGGCATCGCTCCGGCTCCGCGTGGCGTCCCGCAGATCGAGGTCACCTTCGACATCGACGCCAACGGCATCGTGCACGTGTCCGCCAAGGACAAGGGCACCGGCAAGGAACAGTCCATGACCATCACCGGTGGTTCCGGCCTGCCGAAGGACGAGATCGACCGCATGGTCAAGGAAGCCGAAGCTCATGAGGCTGAGGACAAGAAGCGCAAGGAAGACGCCGAGACCCGCAACCAGGCCGAGGCCTTCGCCTACTCCACCGAGAAGCTCGTCAACGACAACAAGGACAAGCTCTCCGACGACATCGTCAAGGAAGTCACCGACAAGGTCAACGCTCTGAAGGAAGCCCTGAAGGGTGACGACACCGAGAAGGTCAAGACCGCTCAGACCGAGCTGATGACCGCCGCCCAGAAGATCGGCCAGGTCCTCTACGCCCAGCAGGGTGCCGAGGGTGCTGCCGCTGGTGCTGACGGTGCCGGCGCTTCCGCTGGCTCCGCCTCCGGTTCCGACGACGACACCGTCGAGGCCGAGGTCGTGGACGACGATGACGACAAGGACAACAAGTGATGTCCGAGTTCAACAAGGACGACTACCTGAACGACCTGCCGGATCCCTCAGATGCTGAGGCTACCGCTCAGGCCTCTTCAGGGGCTGACGCCTCCGCCGAGTCCGGCTCTGCGCAGGATTCGGCTGCCCAGGCTCCTTCCAATGAAGGAGCCGACGCGGCTCCTGCCGCAGCTGAGGGAGAGAAGACTGGCGAAGGCCAGTCCGATTCCGCAGACACCCTCACCCCGCTCGGCAAGGCCAAGAAGGAAGCCGCAGACTACCTCGAAGCCCTGCAACGCGAACGTGCGGAGTTCATCAACTACCGCAATCGCACGCAGAAGGAGCAGGAGCGCTTCCGCCAGCACGGCATCATCGACGTGCTGACCGCGCTGCTGCCCGCCCTCGACGATATCGACCGCATTCGCGAACACAGCGAGATGGACGACTCGTTCAAGGCCGTCGCCACCAAGATTGACAAGGCCTTCGAGAAGTTCGGTGTCGAGAAGTTCGGCGAAAAGGGCGAGGACTTCGACCCCACCAAGCATGACGCGATCCTGCACAAGCCGGACGCGGATGCCGAAAAGGAAACGGTTGACACCGTGGTCGAGGCCGGCTACCGCATCGGCGATCGCGTAATCCGCGCCGCCCGAGTAGTAGTAGCCTCCCCGCAAAACTGACATCCAGCTCGCTGCAATGAGTTGACAGTGCCTTAGCTCCCTCTGATGAGGGAGCTGTCAGCGAAGCTGACTGAGGGAGAGAAGCCGGCCGCAGGCCGCGGAAGACAGAGGGCCACATTCTTGATGCCCATAGTCCCCGCTATCTTTCCCTCCGTCATCGCTGCGCGATGCCACCTCCCTCATCAGAGGGAGGTGCAATTACATAAAGACTTTTCTAGAAAGGAGACATGAATGGCTGAAAACCAATGGCTCAGCAAAGACTTCTACAAAGTCCTTGGTGTCTCCAAGGACGCTTCGGACGACGACATCAAGAAGGCGTACCGCAAGCTCGCCCGCAAATACCATCCTGACGTCAACAAGACCAAGGAAGCCGAGGAGAAGTTCAAGGACATCTCCGAAGCCTATGACGTGCTGAGCAAGAAGGAAGATCGCCAGAAGTACGACGCGATTCGTCAGTTCGGCATGGGCGGTGCCCGCTTCGCCGGCGGTTCCGGCGGCTTCGATGCTTCCGGTTTCTCCGACATCTTTGGTTCCATGTTCGGCCAGGGTGCCGGCGGCAATGGCTCGCGCATCCGCTTCTCCACTTCGGGCGGCGGCCCCAACAACATCAACGACATCTTCTCGATGTTCGGCGGTGCTGCAGGTCAGGGCGGCCAGCCGTATGGCGGCTACGGCCAATCGCCGTACGGCAATGCCGGCGGCTATGGCTATGAGGAGGCCCCGCGCCCCGAAAACGGCGAGGACCGCAACTCCAAGATCAGCCTGACCCTGCGTCAGGCGGTCAAGGGCGCTACCGTGTCCCTGTCCGTGGACGGCAAGAAGTTCAAGGCCCACGTGCCTGCGGGCGTCAAGGACGGACAGAAAATCAAGCTGGCCGGCAAGGGCAAGCTAGGCATCAACGGCGGCAAGGCCGGTGACCTGTACCTGCACGTCACCGTCAAGCCCGATGCCACATTCTCGATGCGCGGCCATGATATCGTCATGGACCTGCCCGTCACCGTGGGCCAGGCCGTGGCCGGTGGCAAGGTCGAGGCCAAGGATATCGACGGCAATCCCGTTACCTTCAAGGTGCCGGCAGGCTCCAGCTCCGGCGCGGAAGTCAAGCTCACGGGACTTGGCGTCCAGCGCAGCAACCAGCCGGGCGATCTGATCGGCCGTGTGCAGATCATGGTCCCCGCCAAGCCGGGTCTGGCCGTCAAGCACGCCGCCAAAGAATTCGACGAAAAAGCCGGCGACTATCTCAGCCTGTAATCAGGAGGTGAACAATGGCGCGGTTAGCCAACCAGATGAAGCAGTTATACGCGATGTGCGCAACCGCGCTCGTGATGGGCAGGGCCGATCTCGACGGAGCCGATGACGTCGGCTTCGACATCGAACTGCCCATCTTCACCGTCGGCCAGACCGCCGAGTTGGCCAACATTCACCCCCAGACTCTCCGTCAGTACGACCGCCTCGGTTTGGTTCGTCCGCAGCGCACCGATGGCGGCGCACGCCGCTACTGCCTGCGCGACATTGCCCGCCTGACCCGAGCTCAGCGCCTGAGCCAGGATGAGGGCATCAACCTTTCCGGTATCGCGCGCATTTTGGTCCTCGAAGAAGAGAATCGCCAACTGCGCCGCGAAGTCAAACGCATGCAAACCGGCGACCAGGAGAGCGTTTTCGCCGCAGGCCGTGACGGCAATATCGTGGAGATACAACGCTCCAACCGCGCCCGCCTCTGGCGCAACGCCATCCGCCGCGAAACCCGCGAACTGCCCGGCCGCGATACTGCCGCCGATATCGCTGCCGGCGCCACCGGCGACTCCAACTACACTCCCGCCGACTCCAAGTCCATGGTCCTGTGGGGTTGGTGAGTCTGGCCGCATTGCTTCGATTCCTTCTCCATTCGTAAAACTGTTTGTTATCTCACATCGGGCAGCTGCCGAAAAGCACGAATCTTCTTGACGGAGATGTCAAGGTTTGTTACGGTGACGTGCGAAAACCGATTCGTAAGGGGTGCTTTAGGCTGAGACGGTATGTGCCGAACCCTTCGAACCTGTGAGCTAACACTCGCGTAGGGAATGCGACGGTTGAACTCCTCTGTTCGGCTCGGCATCCCATATGCGCGTTGAGAGAGAGGAAGCGTATGTCAATACGCAAGGAGCTGACCGCCCAGAACGTACTGCTGGGTTTCCAGCATGTGCTTGTTTCCAACGTCTGGCTTGATCCGGTGTTTGTGGCCGGAGCAATCGGCTTACCTATTGCCCTGTCGTCGAACATGATTAACGCCATCTTCATCGTCTCTGGTCTGGTTACTTTGGTTCAGGCCACTCGGCTGGTTCGCCTGCCGGTGGTGCAGGGGCCGTCAGCCGCGTTTGACGCGTTGATGATCGCGGCAGGTACGGCCGGCATGCTGGGGGCGGCGAGTTCGTCCATTCTCATCGCTTCGCTTGTGTTCCTGTTGCTGTGCCTGACCGGTGTGATAGAGCGGATGCGGTTCCTGTTCTCTCCGATGATTTCGGGCGTGGTCATCTTTATGGTCGGTGTCTCGCTGTCTGGATTCACGCTGAGCGAGTTTCTAGGCGGGGCTCCCGGCGACAAGACGTTCGCCGATCCGCACATCCTGACCGTGTCGATTCTGACCACGGCGATTGTGCTTGTCCTGTCGTTGCTCGGCAAGGGCCTGCTCAAGTCGTTCTCATTCCTCATCGCGCTCGTCGTCGGCACCGTGGTCGCCGCAGCGTTTGGCATGGTGGACTTCTCTCCTGTGGCATCCAAGGGATGGTTGGGCCTGCCGACCTTCCTGCCCTACGGTCCGTTCACATTTGACTGGAAGATCTTCATCCCGTTCTTCATTGCCTACATGGTTGCCGTCATGGAAGCTCTCGGCGTCTATCAGGCGGCTTCTGAGATTCAGGGCACGTCCCTCGAACGCAAGCAGGTGCGCTACGGTCTTGCCGGCGAGGCGGCCGGTTCAGCCATTTCCTCGCTGATTGGTGGATTCACCACCACCGCCTACCCGCAAAATGTCGGCCTGCTCAACCTGACCGGCGAAGGCAAGTTGCGCACGCGCACGCCTGTGATCATCGCCGCTGTGCTGTTGCTGATTCTGGGCTTCGTGCCAAAGGCGGGCGCGTTGCTGTCCGTCATTCCCTCGGCAGTCGTCGGAGGCATTTTCCTGCCGGCTGCGGCCAGCCTAATCGTGACCGGCCTGCGCGCCCTGCGCAAGGTCGCTGATGACGAGCGCCGTCAAACGGTCATCGGCATGTCTCTGTTGCTCGGCATCGCCCTGCCCAAGGCGCTCTCCGGCCTGACCGGCGGCGCAAGCGTGTTCTTTGGCAACAACATCATGGTCGGTGTATTCAGCGCCATCATTCTCAATGCGCTTTTCGTCGCTCTTCCGGATTTGGTGGCGAAGCATCGTGCGCCGGCGTCCGTGGATGTTCCAGCAGCCGATCCGGCGGATGGGACTGGCGCTGCGGCGTACGATGAACGATAATGCTGGTTGATATTGGATATTGACAGGAGCGATGCAATGACTGATGTGATGGATGACGCGCGTCGTATCAAGCGCGGGATTCTGGATTTTATCCATACCTATGGCTGTGAGCAGGCCCCGGAAGAGGCGTTTGGTGCGTTGGCGCGCGACGTGTTCATCTATCAGTACACGTATGATCTGCCGTACCGTCGTTACTGCGCGGCTAAACGCGTCACCCCCGCAACGCTCAAGGATTGGCGGGAGATTCCGCCGATGCCGGTGGACGGGTTCAAGCACCTTGACCTTTCGACCATACCGACCGAGCAGTGCGAAGCCGTATTCATGACGAGCGGAACCACGCATGGCGGCAAGATGCGTGGGCGCAACTTCCATCCCGATCTTGAGGTGTGGGATGAATCAATGATTGTGCCGTTCCGTCATTTCATCATGCCGGATCGAGAGCGTATCCGCATCGCCGTGATTTCGCCGGCATGGGACATGAACCAGAACTCCTCCCTGTCGCGCTACCTTACCAAGGCCGTGGAGTGCTGCGGCAGCGAAGGCAGCGGTGTGTTCTTCGACGAGCATGGACTCAAGTTCGATGAAATCATCGCCTTCCTTAACCGTGCGGTGTCTGACGGTGAACCGGTGATGCTGATGGGTGTCTCGTCGTCCTATCTGTATCTGTTCGATTACCTGCATGAGCATGATCTGACGTTCGCGCTGGCCCCCGATAGCCGGTTGTTCGACACTGGCGGCTTCAAGAGCACTAAGCGCGACATCACCGAAGACCAGATGCTTGATGAGCTGGAACAGACACTGGGGGTGCCGCGCCACCACTGCGTCAACATGTATGGCATGACCGAGTTGAGCTCGCAGATCTATGACCAAAATATTCTGTCGTGGTATACGGATGGCACCAGCAACTATCTCAAGGCGAACCCCGCCTGGGTGCGCACGGTCTTCCTCGATCCGGAAACGCTGACTCCCGTCAAGGATGGTGAGACCGGTGTGATAGCCCATTACGACCTTGCCAATTGGAATTCATGCATCGGTATTCTGACCGAGGACCTCGGCCATCGGACCCCGGACGGATTCCTGCTGCAGGGCAGGGCGAAGGGAGCCGAGGCTCGTGGGTGCTCAATCGCGGTAGACGAGGTCATCAGTGCCAACCGTTGATGAATCCGTGAGTCAGGCCATTGATGTCTTCCACCTGCCCTCGGGAGTGGATGTTTCGGATTACGAAATCTATGAGGTCGCCACATCGGATGGGGTGAAGCGTTTGCGCTATCCGCGACTGGATGGCTCAAAGGTGACTTCCCTTGCCAAGCAGCTTGTCGATGTTCGCAACCGCACGCTTGCCGCGATGAGTGTCAACGATATTCTCGACATCGTGGCCGACGCGGCCCAACTATGGGCCGATCCGGATTTTGAGCTGCGGCGTCAGGCTGAACTGCTGATTCCCGCAATCACCGGATATGAGCCTGACATGGTGCGGATTGAGCTCAAACGGTATATGCGCCAGTTCAGGCGTCGTGAACTGCTCCGGTTCCTTGACTCCGAAATCGGTCAGCCGTCTATGCTCGACGAATTCCGGCCGAACAAGGCGGGGGGATACTCTAAATATGTGGGCCCAGCGCTCACCTATCAGGTGTTCTCCAGCAATGTGCCGGGGATTCCCGTGTGGAGCATGGCGATGACCCTGCTGGTCAAAGGCGCGATGCTTGGCAAATCTTCATTTTCCGAGCCGGTGATGCCTGCGTTCTTTGCTCGCAGCATTGCGATGGTCAATTCCGACCTCGCTGATGCCATTGCGGTGGTTCCATGGAAGGGCGGCTCGCAGCAGCTCGAGGATTCAGCCATCGATGCGGCCGATGCCGTGATTGTTTACGGTTCTTCGCAGACTACCAAATTGATTGCGGGCAAAGTCGCCGGGTCCAAGCCCTGTCTAGGTTACGGAGCAAAAGTCGGGTTGGCGTTCATTGGCCGAGAGGCTTTGCGTCCTGATACCTATGCCGATACCGTGCATCGTGTGGCTGTTGACATCGCCACATATGACCAGCAAAGCTGCCTGGCTCCGCAGACCGTGTTCGTGGAGACTGATGGAGCCCTCACCCCTCGTGAAGTGGCTCAGCTGCTCGGTGGCGAGCTTGAGAATCAGCAGCGCAAATATCCGCGCTCCGTATTGAGTGACGCCGAGAACGTGGCCATTCAGCGGGCGCGCACCGACGCTGAGATGAGAGCCTTGATGGGCGGGAAGGCCGCGGTGTTCGCCAGTGGCCATAGCACGGCATGGTCGGTGCTGTATCGAGAACTTGACGGTAGCGGTGCCGACGAGGATGTTGCTTCGCTGATGTCGCCGTTGAACCGCACCGTCAACGTGGTGGCGGTGCCAGATTTGTTGGACGCTGCCAGAAGACTGACTTCCTGCCGTGGCTGGCTGCAGAGCTGCGGTGTCGCTGTGGATTCAACCAGACTGTTTGGTCTTGCGGATACATTGGCCGAGGTCGGTGTGAATCGCATCTGTCCGCTCGGTGAGATGGATCGGGCGAAATCCGGCTGGCATCATGATGGGGGCTTCAACCTCATCGATCTGTTGCGCGCGGTGGATGTCGAACGCGGCAGCGACGCGTACAGCGATTCGTTCGATATGGATATGGAATAGGCCTGTGCTGTTGCGGGCAGCAGAGGCTGGTAGCAGGGCGAAAGGCAAGGGTAATGACAGAGCAAAGCGATATGGCACGGCGTCCAATGGTGAATCTGGATGGCAGAACAGCGATTATCACCGGTTCCGGCAAGGGCATAGGAGCGGCTGTGGCGAAATGCCTGGCATCGCACGGAGCCGCTGTCGTCATCAATTACGTACATGACGCCGCCAGCGCGCAGCGCACCGTTGAAGACATCCACTCGCTGGGAGGCTTGGCTATAGCTGTACAGGCGGATGTTTGCGATGAATCGCAATCTTCCAAGCTAGTGGGTACCGCTGTCGACTCATTCGGCGGCGTGGACATCTTAGTGAATAATGCTTTCGGACGCTTCTCCTTTGACCCGCGTCGCCGTTCCACTTTTGCTGGAGGCGATTGGGATGAGTTTAGCGCACAGATCGAGGGATGCCTGCATGGTGCATATCTGATGTGCTCACATGTGGTGCCGCTGATGCGAGCCCAGACCTCCGGGCGTATCATCAACATCTCCAGCAATCTGGTCGATTCGCCCATCGTGCCCTACCATTCGTATATCACTGCCAAAGGCGGCTTGGTCGGCATGACCCGCTCTCTGGCCCAGGAGCTGGGCGGCTTCGGCATTACCGTTAATGCCATTGCCGCAGGTTTGACGGCCGGAACCGCATCCAGCGCAGCCACCACCGAGGATGTTCGTGAACGAATCATTGCCATGACGCCTCTTGGCCGCCTTGCCCGTCCCGATGACATCGCCGGAGGGGTCGCGTTGTTGGCGTCCGACATGGCCGGCTTCATTACCGGACAATGTCTGCACGTCGATGGTGGGCTGACCATGCGCTGAGGCGCAGGGGCGGTGTGCTGACGCGCTATGGTTGTCGCATCCGATTGGTGCAATGGAGTGCAGCAAGAGTAAAGGCGCCAATTGGCGTGCGGGCATGTGGACGGAGGTAACTATGCTGCTCAAAGCCGTGTTCTGGGATTTGGACGGTACTCTCATCGATTCTGAGCCGCTCTGGCATGACGGTGAGATTGAGATCGCGCACAACAATGGCGGCGAGTGGAACGAGGACCTCGGTTGGGAGTGCTCCGGCACTCCGGTACCACACGTGGCAGAGGTCATGATTGCGCATGGCTGCACATTGAGCGTTCCCGAAATCGACAAGCAGCTCAAGGATTATGTGTTCAAGGCGGAGGTCGAACGTCTGCCGTGGATTCCTGGTGTGCAAGACGTGCTGCATTCGCTCAAGGAAGCCGACATCCCATCCATGCTGGTCACTACTTCGCCTCGCCGCATGGCCGAGAACATCATGAAGCAGGCTGATGGATTGCTTGCCGGCTACGTCTGCGGCGATGATCCGTACGAGCACAAGCCGAGCCCTGCCCCATATCTGGCCGCGGCTGAGAGACTCGGCATCGCGCCTGAAGACATGGTCAAGTGCGTGGTAATGGAAGATTCCTCATCCGGTCTGCGCTCCGGCGCCGCCTCGGGGGCCACACTGATTGCGCAGACTGGCTGGATTCGCACCGACACTTCCGGCCTTGGCCAGTTTGCCTCCATCGACTCGTATGAGGGCATCGATGCGGCCGCGCTGGACGCCTTTGTGCGGCAGCGTTTGGGGGAGTAGAAATTTCGTTTGTATTGCGGAGTTTGTGTGGGAAACCCCAGTCGACCTGATGTTATAGGCCGGCTGGTAGGGTATTTGACGGTTTGCATATAACTGTCTGGTTCATTGGGCTGGCAGCTCAATACAAGATTTAGGACTCATAGGAAACACATGGGCTTCGTTAATTTCATCATCGAACTGCTGAAGGATCCGCGTGCCGCGATTGCCGGTTGGATTGCCATGGGCGTGGCGCCGACCCTCGGATTCATCTTCCTCATCGTATTCATCGAAACGGGCGTGGTGTTCTTCCCGTTCCTGCCCGGTGATTCGCTGTTGTTCGCGGCCGGCGTGTTCGCAGCCCCGGATGCTGCGACCGGCAAGGCCGCGCTGCCGCTGTTCTGGTTGCTGCCGGTGGTTTGGTGCGCGCCGATTATCGGCGACCAGTGCAACTACTTCATCGGTCATTTCTTTGGCCGCCGTATTATCCAATCCGGCAAGGTGAAGGCGCTGACTCCTGAGCGACTGGCCAAAACCGAGGGCATGATTGAAAAGTGGGGCCCGCTGGCTGTGTTCCTGGGCCGCTTCTTCCCGTTCATTCGTACGTTCATGCCGTTCATTTCCGGTATTTCCGGTATGCGTTGGAGCCGTTTCACGCCGTTCTCAGTGCTCGGCGGCCTGTGCTGGTCCACGTTGTTCACGCTGCTGGGCTACTTCTTCGGCAACATTCCGGCCGTGCAGGATCACTTCGAACTGGTGATCGTGCTGATTCTGCTGGTTTCGCTCGCCCCGACCATCATCGGTCTGCTCAAGGCCAAGTTCGGCAAGAAGAAGCCGGCCAAGGTGACCGATGCTCAGTTGGACGTCATGGAAGACGGCATCAAGAACCTCGATAAGTAAGCAAGGAATGTAGATTACCGCATAAGGAATCGTCGTGAAAATGAAGGCCCTGACTGTGCATATGAGGTCAGGGCCTTTTCTGCATGAGATGGGCGTGAAACAGCAGCGTGGTTATCCACATTTGTCGTGGACGACATGCCGGGGTGTGGATAACTCAGCAAGCTAGAACCACAATGGTCGATTCGTGTTGAGCATTGAACTCGGACACGTTTCAATCGGCTTATGAATAGCAACACCACACCCCGCGTGGCGCGTAGGATCACCTCGCCAGCGGTAGCACCTCCGGGCATTCCGCTGCCCACGGACGATGCGCCGATTCCAGCGCATCGCTACTACACTCCGCCGCCCAGGCCGTTGGCCTCATGCGAACGGCAGAGATCGGGCGAGGCTCCGGCGCTCGCCCTAACTACAGACACCAGCTTCCATAACATTGTGACGATGACGTCAGGTCATGGAGGCGTGGGGCTGAGTGTCATGGCTTCCATGCTTGCATGGACATTGGCGAGACGTGAACACAGCTGTGCTCTCATAGACGCTGATTTCGTGGCCGGATGCCTTGACCTGCTGCTGGGTGTAGAACGAGAGCCGGGTTTACGATTCAGCCAAGTCGACGCACCCCTCGGCCGCATCGAGGGCGATGCGATGAACCATGAGCTGATGATGTGGGAGGGTGTGCGAGTACTTCCCTATGACCCTTGGAGCGCGCGCCAGCCTGACTGGTGGGAAGTTCAAGCGGCCATTCGAGCCTTGGCGGAAACGAACGACGTTGTCATCGTAGATGCCGGTCAGGGTGGACTCATTGAGACCGTACCCGATCTGCGCAGTGGCATGCAGGTGATTGCCGCGGAATTGTCGGTGATGGGGCTGGCCAGAGCCAAGTCGCACCGGTCCAGACTGGATTCATGGGGCTGTGAAGCGCCACATATCGTCGGCGTGGAACCACGTGGCGCTCCACGTGGGAGAGGCCACGTGGGTATTGGTGAGGCGCAGGACTATTTGACTGCCACGGTGTTGGGGCCTGTCAAACCAAGTGTCAATCTGTGTGGAGACGTACTGGAAGGCCTCGGCATCAGATCGGTGACCAAAGGCAGCCGCAAAGCCGTGAGCTTGCTTGCCGATCTTGTCGAGCAGGCCATTCGCCCGGTTTCGGGAGCTTCTTGCAAGGACCGGTGATGCGGTATGGCTGCCGTAATCACTCGGGCTGATGAGCCCGGCGCAGTGCCCAGAACTGTGTTCTTCGGTCTATTGAATGATGTGGCATCCGACCCGCAGGTTACCGATCTGGCGGTGACCTGTGATGGCCGCGTTTGGGCGGACCGCGGCAACGGCATGCGAGAAACAGTATTGCGTGTGCCGTTTCGCTCGCCGCAAGTAGTTCGAGAATACGCCGTCCAACTGTGCGCGCAGCTTGGGCGCAGACTGGATGATGCCTGCCCGATAGCGGACGCCGCCAGTCCAGACGGCATCCGCGTGCATGCGGTGATTGCCCCATTGGTGCCACAAGGTGCCGCAATCTCCATACGGTTCCCTGACAGGACCATGGCATCGTTGCGACATCTGAGCCAATTAGGTGTATTCCCGGCTGCTTGGCTGCCGATGTTCGTGGGACTGGTGCGCAGACATGCCACAGTGCTGATTACCGGCGGAACAGGCGTGGGCAAGACCACCTTGCTCAAGGCGCTGCTGGCGCAATGCGATGTGAACGAGCGCATCGTCACCGTAGAGGAAGTTCGTGAACTGGGAGAACTGGGGCGTGGCGATCATGTGTCGTTGGTAACGCGCGAGGCGAATGTGGAGGGCGTCGGAGCCATAAGTCTGACGGACTTGGTCAAAGCGACGTTGCGAATGCGCCCCGACCGCGTGGTGCTGGGCGAATGCCGTGGCGCGGAAATCGTCGACCTATTGCGCGCGTTCAATTCTGGTCATCACGGTGGCATGACCACTGTGCATGCGGACGGCGTGAACCGAGTACCGTCCAGGCTGATTTCGCTTGGATTACTCGCCGGAGTCAGTCCACAGGCGTTGGCCATGCTGGCGGCAGGCGCTTTCGACGCGGTGGTGCATTTGGAGCGAGTGAACGGACAGCGGCGTATCACGCAGATCGGCGAACTGCGTGTAGCACATGGTGAACTGGCAGGAACACCGCTGGCGGTATGGAATGGCTGCCATCCTCCTCGGTATGCCGCCGAATGGGGGCACTTCATTGAACGATGGGGCATCGTTCCCGGGCCGAGTGGTGGTGGGTGATGATGTGGTGTGCTGTTCTGGTGGCGCTCGCCGTGCTGATATGGCCGGGGAACAAGTCCGGGAGGCTGTATCGGCTGGCTTACCGCGGGCGTGCGGTCGATTCCGCAGCCATAAACGAACCTCGATATGCCGGCTCACCTCGCGTGGGCGTTGCGCAGGTGATTACGTCCGCCATCGCGCGATTGCGAGGTGGCGGCACATTGGTTGAAGCATTCGAGGAACAATCCAGCAGACGCTTCGCCACTCAGCGCATTACTGTGGAACGGCTCATAACGGTGTTCGAACAGCGGCGTCTGCCCGACGAATCACCAGCGCAGGTACTTGAAGCTGCACGCGGGGTCACCGCCGCAGCGGTTTTGAGCGATGAGCTCGGTTGCCAAGCAGTGCCATGTCTGGAAGCGGTATTGACTGCTTACCGGCAGATGAGGCTGATGCAGAACCTGCGATCGCAAGCATGTGCCGTTCCTAAAGCCACTGTGGGGCTGCTGAGCGCGCTTCCGGCCGTCACTGTGGCATTGGGCGAGCTTCTGGGAGCTAGACCATTGGCGTTCTTGCTTGGATCGCCACGCGGTGTGGTCTGCTTGGTATTAGGGGGATGTTGTTATGCTGCCGGCTTGGCATGGATGCGGGCATTGTTGAAAGGCAGCGGATTATGAGTACGGTGTGGGTACACGCCGCGGCAGGCTGTGCGGCGATCGCTAGTTGGCTGTATAAGGCTCCGTCTCGTCATGACAGCCGCTTGCCGGGCGAGGAACCGGCCGTAGCGCATGATTGCGGGTCGTCATGGACCATACTCATATTGCGTATGTTGCAGGTGTCCTTGCGTCAGGGCTCCTCGATTCCCCGGGCGCTTGACATGGTGGGCAAAGCCGTCGGCGGCGACTGCGGCGCTCGCATGAGCGAGGTCGGGAGATCCCTGACCAGAGGGGTTCCCTGGGCTGATGCGTGGCATGCCGCTATGGCTGTTCAGCATGAGGGTGCGCCAGCTGATAGTTCATCCGGAAAACGTACCAGCAGAACGCAACGAGATCTTGGCCTGCTGCAATCGGCTTTGGAATCGTCATGGACGCATGGCGATATGCCTGGCGTGCGCCTCGAATCCGCCATTGAACAGCTGGACCGTGACGAGCGTGCCGCCATCGAACGGAATGCCGCGAAGCTGTCGGTAAAGCTACTGATGCCTACAGGGCTATGTTTTCTGCCGGCATTCGTGCTGGTAGGAGTCATTCCGGCGATTGCGTCCTTCATGATGTGAATATAGGCGTGAACTGAGTGCGCTTAGGGTGAATCTTGTTGTATTGCTCGGTATTGCACTTGGCTGCGTTTGGTTATCCACATTGGTGGTGGACGACACGTCGGGGTGTGGATAACTCGGCAAGCTAGAACCACATACCCCGTTTTCCCTGGTGCATGAAGCGTTGATAGTCCACAGTGGTATGCACCCCGCGTCAACCCGGCGCGGGGGCCAACCACTCACACACGCATGGGGAAGGTGCGAAGCCACTGCGCAGCTTCCCCTCCTTACCGAAAGGAACGCCAATGAATATCCCTATCCCCGTCATCGTCGACGGGCAGGCCGGCATCTTTGCGCACAGCAAGGCTCGTGTGGCCACGCTGAACGCCAAGGCGAAAGAACGGCTATGCCTCATGGACGCACGCATCCGCACCCTCATGGCTGAGCCCGAAGAAGGCGCGGCCACTGCGGAATACGCAGTCGTACTCGTTGCGGCTACAGGCTTTGCGGCGGTGCTGGTCGCCATCCTGAAGTCGGATGCCATCAAGACGTTGCTGACCAACATCATCAAACAGGCTCTGAAAGTCGGGTGACAGCCATGAAGACCATGACATGCCGGTGGCGGCTCGCCAGACTGCCGCCAGACCTATGCACGGGATCGGCCACCGCCGAATTCGCAATCGTATTGCCCAGCATTATCGCCATCGCCGGGCTGATATTGGCAATAGGACGTGTGGTCATCGTTTCCATGGACTGTCAAAGTGCCGCGGCAGCGGCTGCACGCGAGTTTGTGGTTACCGGTGACGAATCATCCTCGCGCAGCATAGCTGCGGACGTTGCCGGGGGAGAGCCCCACGTCAGCATTGCCCACGACGGCCAATCGACGAGTGTGACGGTCGAATGTTCGGTATTGCCCGGTCCGCTGGATGTAACTCCAACGCGGGTTACCGGCAACGCTACGGCGATAAGCCAATAACGGTCGGCTGGCTGGGCGGCCGCAACAGAAAGGAACTGCGGTGCAGGGAATGCGTTATGAGGAGGGATCGGGCACGATGGCCGGAGCCATGCTGGTTATGGTGGTGGGCATTGCGCTCGCGGTGGCGGCAAGTGTGGGCAACCTCATGATCTGCCAGAACCGAGCGCGTTCCCTCGCCGACCTTATCGCCTTTGACGCCGCGTATGCGCTGTGGCATGCGGATATCGGTGATCCATGTGCGCTCGCCGCCAACATGGCTGAAGCGAATGGTGTAGTTTTGGGCTCCTGCTCCGTGCGGGATGAAGACGTGTTGGTAACCATCAAGGTGGAAACCATGGTCCTGGTGGCATCATCCGTGGAGCGGATGGCTCGGGCCGGACCGGTGAGTTGTACGGAAGGAGACAATTATCACAATAATGGACCGTAAAGCACCGATACTCTGGCGGGCTTCTGGGCCTTTGGCTAAGGTGAGAGCATGAGCGAGAGTGAACGCAACGAGCGCCGTCGCGTGGTGGCCATGGTGGGCAACCCCACTTCCGATAAAGGCCGTGGCGCTAAGGTGGACGCGCAGGTATTGGGTCTGCTGGAGGAAGCCGGCCGTGCCCATAACTTCGACGTCATCGACATCACCGGCACGAGTTTCGACGATTCCCTGAACCAGGCGCGTGAACGCGCGCACGAGTACGACTATCTCGTAGTGGTCGGTGGCGACGGCATGATCGCACTTGGAGCGAACGCCGTGGGCTGCAGTGGCAAGCCGTTGGGCATCGTGGCCACGGGGTCGGGCAACGATTTCGCACGAGGACTGAAGCTGCCGGTCAACCGTATCGAAACCGCAGTGGAAGGTATCGTCGGTGCTATCGTGCGCGGATCACACATCGATGTGGACATGGGACGCGTGACCTCTTTGGACGGCGGCTATGCCGTGGATCCCTCCACTGGCGAGGAGTACGAGTACCAGGAGAGCAAGTCCGCCGAGCATCCGATTGACCGGTACTATGCGGGCATGCTGTCCTGTGGTCTTGACGCGAGCATCAACGACCGTGCGAATCATTCGCATCTGCCGACCGGCACCATGCGCTACTTTGCGGCGGTGCTGGTGGAGCTGACGCATATGAAGCGTTATGGTTACCACATCAAAGCCACATTGGCGGACGGTACCACGGATGAACGAGACATCATCACACCATTGCTGACGATTGCGAATTCGAGGCATATCGGTGGCGGCATTGAGGTCTCGCCGTACTCCTGCTTCTCCGATGGATTGTTGGACCTGGTGTGGATGGACCACGTGCCGAACTTCGGCGAATGCGCGGTGGCCATTTCGAATGCCTATAACGGCAAGCTACTTGCTTCAAAGGTGTTCGGCTGGAAACGTATCCGTGAAATCGAAGTCACGCGGGCAGCGGAAGGCGACGAGCCACCGGTGCTGATGGCGGACGGCGAATATATCGGGCATTTGCCATTTAGGGTAGTGGCCGAGGACTGCGCGTTGCGCGTGCTAGTGCCGCCGGCCGTAGCCGCCCGTGAGGTGGATTCCCGACAGGAAGTGCTCGACGTCATTGCCCGAGATGGTCGCGATCCCGTGACCGGCCAGTTCGCGTGACCCGATTATATTGGCTCCCCTCATTAGGCTGAGCCGTAAAGCAAACAGCCCAGTGGGCTGTTTGTAGGCGAGGGTTCGACGATAGTCGAACCAGAAGAAAGTCAGCCGTAGGCTGTCCGCAATTGCGGACGAGCTGGCCGCGAAGCGGACTGAGGGGAGTGCGGGAGAGCGGTACCAGAGCCAATGCCCGTCAGACCTCAGACGACATAGCTTTCGATATGCAGCGTCTGCGCCATGACCTCTTTGATGGTTCGGTCGCTGATGTTCGGATGCGAGCGAATCAGTGAGATAAGCCCCACAATCAGTGTGAAGAACGTCTCATGGACGTTGGTGATTGGCAGGCCATGCATCTGCTCGAAATCACGTACGGTGGTCTGGGCAATGTAGTCGGCAATACGGTCCGCCGCGCGGTCAATGAACTTGATATACAGTTCGGCGTTGCCGTCTTGGATCATACGGTTTGAGAAGGGGCTCTCGTCGGCGATCAGGGAGCGGAGCACATGCACGATGTCGTCTAATGCCTTGTTCACGTTGCCTGTTTCGCGCGCTTGGTTCCACTGCTTCAACGTGGTGAGGATTTCGTCGATGACGTTATCGAGTACTGCGTCAGCTACGGCTTCCTTGTCTTCGAAGTAGTGGTAGAACAGCGAACGCGTCATACCGACTTCGCTTGCGATGTCGGAAACGGTGATTTTGGAGAAGCCTTTTTCCAGACACACCTTGCGCGCGGCTTGCACGATGGCGTCGCGCCGGGCATCGCCGCGGGTGGGGCGTTTCTCGTCGAGGGTATCGCTCATGGGTGCCTCCTGACCACAACCGTTATTGACACTATGTTAATACAAAGAAAGCGGTTAATAACAATAAAAATGCGGTAACCGTTGTCAGGTGAATGTCGTTGGAATATAAAGAGTTTTCCGATTCGGCAACTATGAGCCCGGTTTATCTTGACTTTTTATCGGTTAATTCTGAGGGCAAAGGTAGGTTAGTAGCTATGGCACTTGCACTGTATCGTCGCTATCGTCCGGACACCTTCGAAGGGGTCATCGGCCAGGACCAAGTCACGGTCCCGCTGATGCGCGCCTTGGACGAGGGCAAGCTCACACATGCCTATCTGTTCTCAGGGCCGCGAGGCTGCGGCAAAACCAGCTCCGCGCGTATCCTGGCCCGTTGCGTCAACTGTGCCAAAGGGCCGACTTCCCACCCCTGCGGCGAATGCGAAAGCTGCAAGGACCTGGCCACCGGCGGTCCGGGTTCCATCGACGTGGTCGAAATCGATGCGGCCTCGCACAACGGTGTGGATGATGCTCGAGAATTGCGAGAACGCGCTGGTTTCGCCCCTGCGCGCGACCGCTATAAGATTTTCATTCTCGATGAGGCCCACATGGTCACGCAGCAGGGCTTCAATGCGCTGCTTAAAATCGTTGAAGAGCCGCCTGAACATGTGATGTTCATCTTCGCCACCACCGAACCAGACAAGGTGATCGGCACCATCCGTTCGCGCACCCACCACTATCCGTTCCGTCTGGTGCCGCAGGAAGTCATGGGTCCCTACCTGGAGACGATCTGCGACAAGGAAGGCACCAAGCCCGAGCCCGGTGTGCTGAAACTGGCGATGCGCGCCGGTGGCGGCTCCATGCGAGATACCCTGTCCGTGCTTGACCAGCTGATGGTTGGTTCGGTCGAAGGCGTTATCACCCATGATGCCGCTGTAGCCCTGCTCGGCTTCACGCCGGAGGCACTGATCGGTGAGGCCGTGGATGCGGTAATCGATCACAACGGCGAAGCCCTGTACGGCGTTATCCAGAAAGTCGTGGTCGGCGGATTCGATCCGAGACGATTCGTCGAAGACCTACTGGCTCGTGTGCGTGATCTGCTGGTGCTTACGTTGGCCGGGGACCGTGCGGAATCCGTGCTGTCCGACACGGCTGAGGCCGAGGATATGGACGATCTGCACCGCCAAGCCAAGGCGCTGGGACTGGGCGCACTGACCGCAATGGCAGACATCATCAACACTACGTTGGGTGCCATGACCGGAGCCATTTCTCCGCGTATGCGCTTGGAACTGCTGGCCGCGCGATTGTTGGCCGGCAGTGAATCAGGCTTTGCAACAGCCGCTCCCGCGCCAGCTTCTTCTGGTATGCCGCCTGCGGCTGCTTCTTCGACTTCGACTACGCCAGCCGCTTCCGGTATGGGTGCCAGTGGTTTTGCCGGCGCATCGCGAGGCGGGTTTGCCGGAGCCTCACATGGCGGATTCTCCGGTGCTGCACGCAACCAGCAAGCAGCCGCGCCTCAGAGCACCGCTTCCCATGAATCTGTTGGAGGCAATGGCCCTGTCAACGGCCCGGTCAGCGACCGACCCGCGGGCTCTCTGTCTGTGCAACCTGCTGTAGCAACTGCTGCTGCCGGTGCCGCTCCTGCCGCCAATGCCGGGTGGGGCGCGCCCGCCGCGTCGCCGGCCGTCCCGGCTCAACCGGTGACCTCGCCTGCGGCATCGGATAATCGGTCCATCGACGAGAAGTGGGATGCAGCCGTCGCCGCTTTGCCGGAAACCATTCGTGAATATGTGTCACGAGACAAGGTGCCGACCGTAAAATTCGGCCCCAACCGTAAGGGTCTGCCTTGCTTGTCGATGACGTTCGACAAGTCGCTGAGCCAGCACGCTTTCGCCTTGGCCGTGGATAACAGCGGTAAGAAGGCGGCGGCCGTGGTGATGGATGCCGTGCGCAACGAGTTCGGCGCCAATGCGGTTATTGCACCTTCTGCGGTCGCGGCGAATGGCGAGCGAGTCGAATCCGTCAAACGTATGAGCCCGGAGCAATTGGCCAAGGTCAAGCAGCAGATTGCCATGGCCAAGGCTGGATTGGCCGCGTCGAGTTTGGGCGCGGGCCTGGGCATTCATATGGGGAGCGAGCCGAAAGCTCCGAAGCCGACTGCAACAGGCCAAGCCGAGGACGCAGACGACAGCCATCGAGCCGGACAATCCAGTGCATCCACGGCAGCGAAGAACTGGAGTGACGATGACCCTTGGGCCAAGCCGGCCGTAAGCAACGCTTCGCCGCAATCTGCAGACGGGTTCGCGCCTAACGAGCCCGCTGCTACGCCTGCGCCCGAAGAGCATCACAAGAAGCATGTTGCGGTTCCGGACATCAGTGACGGTGTTGATCCGTGGGCCGCTCCGGCTGCTCCTGTTGCACCCACTGCGTCCGTTGCGTCCGCTGGACCCACTGGACAGTCCACTGGGCAGCCAGCCGCCGCATCTTCTGCTACGGCAGTTGCCGGCGCGAGCGACGATCCATGGAATCAGACGCAGTCTCAGGCCGCGGTCTCACCGGCGTCGCAACCGGCCGAAGCCGACCCGTGGAACCAGCCATATCAGCAGTCTCCTCACGATGATCCGTGGAATCAACCGCAGGGGAACCATGCTCAGGCGGCTCCGCAGCCAGGAGACGACCCGTGGAATCAGCCTCAGTCCCAGACTCCGGCTTCTTCGGTTCCTCAGACAGTGTCGGGCAATATGTCGGGCGATGACCCGTGGAACCAGCCCCAATCGGTTCCGCAGCCGGCTGCCGGCGATGACCCGTGGAATCAACCGCAGGCAGTTCCACAATCGGCTCCGCAGGCCACCCCGCACGGTGACCCGTGGAATCAACCGCAACCCGCACAGCCGACCCCGAATGCCGACCCGTGGAATAGCCAGCCCCAGCCCCAGCCGAAACCACAACCGCAAGTCGCGGCCGAGGATGACGAATACTCGATGAGCGACCAGTCGCTCGGCGAGGCGACGGCCATGAATCTCGACGATCTGAAAAAGCTATTCGAGGTCAAAAAAGTCGAGCAATTCGCGGCAGATGATCCGAAGAACCCCAAGAACATCCAGCCTGCCAAGAAGCACTCGGATGAATAATGAGGACGAATAACGAGGAATACCCATGGCACTTGCTTATGACGGCGCAATACAACGACTGATCGACGCTTTCGGGCGGCTGCCCGGCATCGGGCCGAAGGGCGCGCAGCGTATCGCCTTCTACATGCTGTCCGCGCCCGAAGATGAAGCGCGCGATTTGGCCGAGGCCATCGAAGAGGTCAAGGCCAAGATCCGCTTCTGTGATATTTGCGGCAACGTGTGCGAATCCAGCCCCTGCCCGGTATGCGCCGACCCGAGACGCGACCGTTCGGTGATCTGCGTGGTCGAAGAGCCCAAGGATGTGATGAGCATCGAGCGCACGCGCGAATACCACGGCCTATACCATGTGCTCGGCGGCGCAATCAACCCAATGGCCAACGTTGGCCCTGCCGACCTGCGTATTCCCGGTCTGCTCAAACGCTTAGAAGGCGATGAGGTCAAGGAAGTGATTATGGCGCTCGACCCGAATATTGAAGGCGAGGCCACCACCAGCTACTTGACCCAGCTATTGCGACCCGTAGGTGTCAAGGTCACCCGACTTGCCAGCGGCCTGCCGGTGGGCTCCGACTTGGAGTATGCCGACGAAATCACGCTGGGCAGGGCACTGGCCGGTCGGCGCGAGGCCTAAGCCAGCGTATCATTGGCGCTTTCGCCCTTGCGGCGCATCCACGGCCAGAATGCGCCGTGGCGGATGATGCGCGCGGCCTTGTGGCGTCGTGCCAACCAGATAATGAACAGTCCTGCCGCCAGTATGCCTAGACCAACACCAAGGGCGATATTGCGCGCGTCAAGCACGTCATTCGGCTCGGGGGCCGGCATCGGAATCGCCACGCGGTGCCCGGAGATAAGCAGTCGGTGCGTGTTCACGCCGTATGGCGTACAGGTCATCAAAGTGACGCGATCCTCACCCGGCACGATCTTGAGCTTCGACGTGTCATCCGGCAAAATCACCGAAATGCGGTCCACTTTGTAGCCCAAAGTTTCGCCCATGACTTCGATGTAGAAGAAGTCGCCCTCTTTCACCTCGTCCAAACGGGTGAACATCAGCGCTTCAACCAACCCGCGGTGCCCGGTAATGACCGAATGGGTGGATTTACCTCCCACCGGCAGCGACGTGCCGTACAAGTGGCCGGCACCAGAAGCCAGTGCTTCCTCGGAAGTGCCGTGATAAAACGGCAGATTGATGGACTGCTTGGGCACCTTGATTGTGCCCATCACGCCGTTGCCGGTATTAAGCAGTGACTGGTATTCCTTGTCTTTCTTTGAGGCGGAATCCTCGCCGCTGGCTTGGGATCCTCCTTGAGCGGCGGCGAACGGATCGACGGCTTCACCCAAGATAGGCTGGCCGGATTCAGCGAGCTTCTTGTTGTATGCGCGGGCCGCCGTGAGCTTGTCTTCCGCCTGCGGGTAAGGCCAGCCAGCTACTTCTTTGGCCGTGGTGGCTGTGGTGGCGGCCAAGTTGCGGTCGGACTCGAATTGCAACGCTAGCGGGAAGCAGGCCACGGCGATTGCGGCGATCAGCAGCACAATGGTGATGATGCGCATCGCCCACAGGTTGCGTTGCAGGCGTCGGCGCTCGGCCACGAGATCGCTGATATCGATGACTTCGTCAAATGGTGTTGGAACGAATGCTGCGGGCTCGGGCCGCGCTGAGGAAACGTTGTCATTTGCAGATGCGTCATCCGGCATGGCCGCGTTGTTTTCCCGCATTTTCTGTGAGGCACGCTTACTCGTCGAACGTCGATGCAGCAATGCCATAGTCGCCTGTTCCTTCGCTTGATCTGCTCATGATTTGCTTATACAAGACGGCCGGGTCCGTCTTAGTCGTGCATGGCATAGGTGCTGTCGCAAATGGCAACACCGCACGCGCCACACTGCGAAACGTTACTCCGCACCAAGCCTTTCATGCAACATGCCGACGGGGCCATATAGGGGCAATGTAGGGGGCATAAGAAGTCTGAAAATGCGATACGAACAACGTTGCTGCGGCTGTCAGTGATGCGGCTTACTTCGGACAAGCCGTTGAGATGCAAGGGGATGCAAAGGATTGCAAAGTATGGCAACATGATAAGTCGCAGCGTCGGCGATATTTGGCAGAGCTTTCAAATAGGGGGGGTATGAATGCATAAAGAGGGAATATGTTACCTCGATAAAAGAGGCGCTATTGCTGTTTTCGTGGATGTCGGTTCGTCGTCGAGCCGTTGGTTTCGTAAGCGTGAGGGGCGTTCCCGCGTATTCTGTTTTCCGACCAAAGAAATGAATCACGAAGAACGCCTGGGCAAAAGCCCATTCACCGGATTGCCGAACGTCAAAGGCACGGTTGCAGAGGATGCGCGGATCACGGATTCGCCGCCGCGTTCCGAACCCGTGCTCGAGATCCGGGTGCGTCCACGTGCGGGTATGCTCCGATGCTCCCGATGCGGAAGGAGGTGCCGCGGGCATGACCAGGGCGGCGGCGTGCGGCGTCGTGGTCGCTTCCGTGCCGTGGGCCGAGCCGGGCAGCCGGTCCACACGCGATTTCGAATCGGAACGCGCGTGGCCGATGAGCGTCGCGAACCAGAAGACCGTAAGCGGTTTTCCGCACGTCGCGTGGCGCGCCGCCGGAAGACGCCGCCCATAGGGTCGCTGAACGGTTGAAAGCGTCGATGCCGTCTCCGTTCGGCGGCCTCACGTCGATCGGCGTGGACGAGACCAGCCACCGCAAGGGCCACACGTACCTGACCGTGGTCGTCGACCACGAGCGGCATAGGGTCATCTGGGCTCACGGCGGGTACGGCGGGGACGTGTTCGACCTGTTCTTCAAGGCGTTGACGCCCGGACAGCGCGAATCCATCAGGGTCGTCACCGGCGACGGGACCCACTGGATCGACCCGTGCACCGGCCGGTGGTGCCCGGCCGCCGAACGCGTGCTCGACGGGTTCCACATCGTCTCTTGGATGACCGATGCGCTCGACGGCATCAGGAACACGGACCCGAGGGCCGGCTCTACCGTTCATGGCAACTCAAGGAACTATTGAGGACCCTGCTCAAGCACCCGCTCGAACAGGCCAGGGGCGAGTTGAG
>ENA-ORUF01001088-ORUF01001088.1-human-gut-metagenome-genome-assembly--contig:-NODE-1088-length-31753-cov-3.664048_pt1 | contig 31753 bp, 27 predicted proteins | sample MGYA00242077_ERZ509203 | MGnify/ENA primary metagenome ERZ509203 (study PRJEB26280, sample SAMEA2338834) | human gut metagenome | biome: human gut; feature: human-associated habitat; material: faeces... | reverse complement strand
CCTGCGCAAGACGGAAAGCACATTAAGTGCTTTCCTTTGCGTGCGGAACTCGCGATAAACTTCATATGCGGCCCTCCCGGGCGCAAGCAAAAGGGCGACCCCCTTAGGAGTCGCCCTTGTTGAGCTGCTTATGTGTAGCTGTTACTCGGCGTCGTGGTGGCGGCGGGGCTTGCGGCCTCCGTTGTCGCCGGGACGGCGCGGACGGTCGCTGCGCTCAGAGCGCTCGCGACGCGGACGCTCACGGCGCTGGAAGTGCTCGCCGTCGCCTTCGGAGGCACCCTCGGCGCGAGCCGGGGCCTCGGGCTTGTCAAGACGATCGAGCGAAATCTTGCCACGATCGTCGACCTCGATGACGACGACCTTGACCTCGTCGCCCACGTTGAGGACGTCCTCGACCTTCTCAACGCGGCCCTTGGCAACGCGGGAGATATGCAGCAGGCCGTCCTTGCCGGGCAGCAGGTTGACGAAGGCGCCGAAGGGCTGGATGGAGACCACGCGACCGGTGTACTCCTCGCCCGGCTCGGGAACCTTGATGATGAGCTTGATGCGCTCGACGGCCTGGTCGACGGACTCGCCGGTGCCGCCGACAAAGACGGTGCCGTCCTCCTGGATGTCGACCGAAGCACCGGTCTCGTCCTGGATGCCGCGGATGACCTTACCACCAGAACCGATGACGTCGCGGATCTTGTCGGTCGGAACCTGGATGGAAACGATGCGCGGAGCGGTGCTACGCGTGGTGTGGCGCGGCTCGGGGATCACATCGAGCATCTTCTGCAGGATGAAGGCGCGACCCTCCTTGGCCTGCTGCAGGGCGCGGGCCAGGATGTCGAAGGTAAGACCGGTGGCCTTGTTGTCCATCTGCAGGGCAGTGATGCCCTCGGTGGTACCGGTGACCTTAAAGTCCATGTCGCCCAGGAAGTCCTCGAGACCCTGGATATCGGACAGGACCACGGTCTTGCCCTCCTCCTGGATCAGGCCCATGGCGATACCGGAGACCGGGCGCTTAATGGGCACGCCGCCGTCCATAAGGGCGAGCGTGGAGCCGCAGGTCGAAGCCATCGAAGAGGAGCCATTGGACTCCATGACCTCGGAGACCACGCGGATGGCGTAGGGGAACTCGTTCTCGTCGGGGAGCACCGGAAGAAGAGCGCGCTCGGCCAGGTTGCCATGGCCGATCTCGCGGCGCTTGGGGCTGCCCATGCGGCCGGTCTCGCCGGTGCAGAACGGCGGGAAGTTGTAGTGGTGCATGTAGCGCTTGCCCTCGGTGGGCTCAATGGTATCCAGACGCTGGCCCTCGTTGAGCATGCCAAGCGACAGGACGGAGAGCACCTGGGTCTGGCCGCGCTGGAACAGGCCGGAGCCGTGAACGAGCGGCAGGTAGTTGTCCTTCACCATGATGGGGCGGATCTCATCGGCGGCACGGCCGTCGACGCGCTCGCCGGTCTCGACGACCATGGTGCGCATGGCCTTCTTCTCGAGCTTCTTGAGCGCCACGGGGATCTCGCGCTCCCAAGCGGCCTGCTCCTCCTCGGTAAACTCGGCGCGGATGGACTCCTTCAGAGCCTCGACCTTACCGATACGAGAGAGCTTGTCTGCGTCGCGAAGGGCAGCTGCCATCTCGTCGTAGTGGGCGAAGATACGCTCCTGGACCTCCTCGACGGGTTGGTCGAGCGGGTACTCCTTCTTGACGATGGGGCCGTTGACCTGCTCCCACTCGGCGACAAACTCGTCCTGGGCCTGGCAGAAGGCAGCAAGGGCCTCCTGGCCAAACTTCATGGCGGCGAGCATGTCGTCCTCGGAGATCTCCTCGGCACCGGCCTCGACCATCGAGATGAAGTCGACGGATCCGCCCAGCTCCAGGTCCAGATCGGAGTTCTCGCGCTCCTCGTAGGTGGGGTTGACGATAAACTCGCCGGTCTCCACGTTACGGCCGATGCGCACGCAGGCAAGCGGGCCCTCGAAGGGAACGCCGCCGAGCGTCATGGCCAGAGAAGCACCCATGACGTTGATGACGTCGAAGGGGTTGACCTGGTCGGCGACGAGCGAGGTAGCGACGATGTGTACCTCGTTGCGGAAGCCGTCCGGGAAGCTCGGGCGAATCGGGCGGTCGATCATGCGCGCGGTGAGCGTGGCCTTCTCGCTGGGACGGCCCTCACGCTTGAGGTAACCACCCGGGATGCGGCCGGCGGCGTACATCTTCTCGTTGAAGTCGACGGTCAGCGGGAAGAAGTCGTAGTTCTTGCGCTCCTTGGAGACGACCACGGTGTCGAGCATCGTGGTGTCGCCCTGCTTGACCAGGCACGCGCCGGTGGCCTGCTTGGCAAGCTCGCCCGACTCAAAGGTGTAGGTCTTGCCGTACAGCTCAAAGGTCTTGGATACGAGTGTCATTGTTCTCCTTAACCCCACAGGCCCCTTGCCTGCGGGCTTCTCATGTGACGCGGGCCCCCTGCCCCCGCCACGCTTCAGAGCGTGATTGTTCACGCCCTTACACAAAAAGAGCGCCCCGCTGCGCAGGACGCTCTTAGCATGTACAAATCCTTACTGGATGTTGTCGCGGATGCCCAGAGCCTTGATGAGCTCACGGTACTCGACGATGTCGCTCTTCTTGATGTAGGAGAGAAGACGACGACGGCGGCCGACGAGCATGAGCAGACCACGACGGGTGTGGAAGTCCTTCTGGTGGGACTTCATGTGCTCGGTCAGCTCCTTGATGCGCTCGGACAGGATGGCAACCTGAACCTTGGGGTTACCGGTGTCGACCGGGGTGTTACCGAACTGGGCAGTCAGCTCCGCCTTGCGCTCTTTGGAAACAGTCATTGTTTCACCTTTCGTTTTACGTCGCCCGCGGGCGACTCGATTCGCCTCGGACTGGGAAGCCGCCGGTGGAGCGAGCATCCAAGGTCGAGGTACCAACAGGTCGGTATGTTACCACAAGCAGCCCACGCCTGCGCATCATCACCGACCCAACATGAATTCCATCGCACGGAGGCGCTGATCGGTGTGCGTCGCAGCCCAAACATGCGAAAGCCCCAATAAAAAGGCAGCGGTATGGGGATCGATCCTCTCGGCCAAAAGCGCATCGAAGGTCATGGACATGAGGGCGCGCAGCCATGCGACCTCACCGGTCGACACCAGCTCGGCACCCGGAACGCTCGACGCGCACGACCCGCACATGAGCCCGCCCGCCCGGGGCGAAAAATACGACAGCATGGGGTCTCCGCACAGCACACAGGCCGAAAAATCGGGTCGATAGCCAACGTGCGACAGCAGCTTAAAGACATATGCCGCCACAAGTAGATCCATATGCGCCGTGTCGAGCCCGCTGCCCACCAGGGCAAGCGCTCGCTGCGTGATGGCAAAGGTAAATGGATCCTCGGCGTCCTCAAACGAGCACACACGCGCGACCTCGGCGATCGCGCTTGCACCGCAGGTCGCCTCGTAATCGGGCGCAGCGCCGAGCGGCGCCTCCATAAGCTCGGCCTGGGAAACCACGTCGAGCGACCGTCCATGCGCGAGCAGCATATCGACGGTACAGAACAGCTCGCAGCGCGCAGCCAGGCGCCCACCGGGTTTGCGGGCGCCCTTTGCCACGGCGCGAACCTGCCGACCCCGCTCGTCAAGCATCGTCAGAATCAGGTCCGTCTCTTTGAGCTTCGTCTTGTCGAGGACGAGCACCTTCGTGCGATATGTCCGGGAGCCTGCCATGCGCGCCGTGCGTCCTTAGTCCTCGGCGTTGTAGCCAAAGCGGCGAATCTGGGCCTCATCGTCACGCCAGCCGGCCTTGACCTTCACGTCCAGCTCCAAAAAGACCTGCGTGCCAAAGATACGCTCGAGATCGCGACGGGCGTCGATACCGATATGCTTGATCATCTCGCCGCCCTTGCCGATGATGATGCCCTTTTGGCCCTCGCGCTCGACGTAAATGGTGGCGTGCACACGCAGCACCTTCTTGGTCTGCTCGAGCGCATCGCAGATCACGCCAACGGAATGCGGGATCTCATCACGGGTGCGGCGCAAAACCTTCTCGCGCACAAACTCGGCAACGAGCGTCTCGTCGGAAGCGTCGGTACCCATGTCCTCGGGAAACCAACGCGGACCCTCGGGCAAAAAGTGCGCAACGGTCTCAATAAAGGCATCGACGTTGAAGTTCTTAACCGACGACGTCACGATCTCATCGTCATATTCCATGAGCTCGTGGGCTGCCTTAAGCTGCTCCATGACCTGTGCGGGGTCGGCCTCATCGGCCTTGGTGAGCACCAGGACCTTCTTGGAACGGGCGTTTTTGACGCGTTCGGCAACCCAGGCGTCTCCCCTGCCGATCGGCTTGGTGGCATCAATCAAAAACGCGACGACATCGACATCGTTCAGCTCGAACAGCGCGCTCTTGTTGAGCTCGGACCCCAGGCCGTCCTTGGGCTTGTGGATACCCGGGGTATCGACAAAGACCAGCTGGTAGCCGGGACGGTTGACGACGGCGCGCATGCGGCGGCGGGTCGTCTGGGCCACCGGCGAGGTGATGGCGACCTTTTTTCCATAGCAGGCGTTGAGCAGCGTGGACTTGCCGGCGTTGGGACGACCGACCAGGGCCACAAAACCGCTGCGGAAACCGGGTTCCACGTCACCAAAGCCCATAGGACCGTCGTCCTCGTCGCACAGGGCGTCGAGCTCCTCGTCGCTCATGCCCTCAAACGGGTCGAACTCCTCGACATCCTCATAGGCCTCGTTCGCTTCGGCATCCACCGCGTCCAGGGACTCGTCGTCCAGAATTTCATCGATAGGCTGCATATTGTCGGACATGGAAATCCCTTTCTAAATAAAGCCGAGCGCGTGGGCAAATACCAGCAAGCCCACAATCGCGGCGGTAATGGAAAGTACGTAAACGGAGGCGGCGGCGATATCCTTCGCGCGCTTTGCCAGCGGATGGAGCTCCTGGGTCGCCAGATCGACAATCGCCTCCATGGCGGTGTTGCACAGCTCACCGTGAATCACCAGGCCACAACAGATGATAATCGTGGCCCACTCGGCAATGTCGAGCCCCACGATGCAGCCGGCAATGACAGTGCACACGCCTGCCGCGAGCATAACCTTGATGTTGCGCTCGGTCTTGACGGCGGTGACGAAGCCCTCCATGGCGTAGGAGAAGGACTTTGAGAAGGACGGATGGTCCTTGTTCGATCCGGGAATCATAGACGGCTCCTAGTCGTGGGCGTGGTTGGTGATGGGGCCGACGTGGACCAGCTTGGGGTCCTCGCCGCGCTCGAGCGCCAGATCGCGCAGGAGGGCGTCCTCGCGGGCCTCCATGACCTCGGCCTCGTCGTCCTCGATGTGGTCATAGCCCAGCAGGTGCAGCATGCCGTGAACGAGCATCAGCCGGCACTCGTCGGCGGGACTGTTACCAAAACCGGGAGCCTGACGAGCGATGACCTGCGGGGCCAGGATGATATCGCCGAGCTCGAGCGTCTCGTCGGCAGGAATATCCTCGTCAAAGGCCGAGTCGCATTCAAACGAGAGGACATCGGTGGTACGGTCGATACCGCGCCACCCGTGGTTGAGTTCGTGCATCTCATCCTCATCGACATACGAAAGGGAAATCTCAACTTCACGCTTAACGCCCTCGGCGGCAAGCACGACCTCGCAGATGTGCTCTACCTCCTGCGCGTCGAGCAGCGTATCGAGCTCGGCATCGTTGCTGATCAATACACTCAACGGGACTCCTTTCGGTCGCGCGAGCGCTGCTCGCGCACACCATCATAAGCATCGTATGCCTCGACGATACGCCCCACCAAGGCATGACGCACCACGTCGGCACGCTCGAGGTGAGAGAATGCGACATCGTCGACACGACCCAAAATCTGCTCAACGTCGGCAAGACCGCCGCGACGACCCACCAGGTCGCGCTGACTGAGGTCGCCGGTAATCACAAACTTGGAGTTAAAGCCCAAGCGCGTCAGAAACATCTTCATCTGCTCGGGCGTGGTATTTTGGGCCTCGTCGAGCAACACGAAGGCATCGCTCAGTGTGCGGCCGCGCATGTAGGCAAGCGGGGCGATCTCGATCACACCGCGCTCCATGAGTTCATCGGTGCGCTCGCGATCCATCATGTCAAAAAGGGCGTCGTAGAGCGGACGCATATAGGGATCGATCTTTTCCTCGAGCGTACCGGGCAAAAAGCCCAGGTTCTCCCCCGCCTCGACAACCGGACGCGTCAAGATCAGACGGCCCACCTCATGACGCTTGAGTGCGGCAACAGCGAGCGCCATGGCCAGATAGGTCTTACCGGTACCGGCAGGACCCAGGCCAAACGTGATGGTATGCGAGCGGATGGCATCCACGTAGCGCTTCTGGCCGAGCGTCTTGGGGCGAATGACACGGCCGCGATACGAAAGCAGCACATCATCGCGAAGCGACGAAGCCTCGTGCTCACCGTCGCGCAGAACGGCCAGACAGCGCGAGACATCGTCGGCAGACAGCGTGCGTCCGGCAGCCGCTTCGCGAAAAGCATGCTCGAAAAAGCGCGCCACGAGCTCGACCTCGTCCGAGTCACCGCTCACGGCGATGCTGTCGCCACGGGCGACCACGTGAGCGCGAACCAAGCTCTCGAGCTCACGAAGGACGCCGTCGCCGGCGCCCAAAACGCGCGAGGGGTCAATACCCTCGGGAACGGTAAGTCTAATCTTCGAGGCTTCCATGGACCTCCCTGTGTGCATGGACTAAGCCGGAATCATCGACTCCGATGATAGCAACATCGAGCAGGCACGGGGCTGCGAGTCCACGGGTATCGTCAAGACGGGCATGATGGAACGAACCGAGCGTCAGGTTGTCGCCATACTCGAGCACGGCGCGCTCGACGGTGCCCACGCGGCGGCGAGCGTCGGCAATGGCGAGTTCCTGCGCCGCGGCTCGCATGCGGCGGCTGCGCTCGGCCATAACCTCGGGCGGTACCTGGTCGGGCATATCGGCAGCAAGGGTACCGGGACGCTTGCTGTAGCGGAACACGTGCATACGCGAGAAGCCCACGCGACGGCACAGCGCCAGCGACTCCTCAAACTCCTCGTCCGACTCGCCGGGAAAACCGACGATGACATCGCACGAAAGGGACGCCTGAGGCAAGTTGGTGCGAATCATGCGCACCGTCTCCTCGAAGGCCTCGGCGCTATAGGGACGGCCCATGCGATGCAGTGTCCTGCTGCAGCCGGACTGCACGGGCAGGTGCAAAAACGGGGCGATGCGCTTCGGATAGCGCGCCATGACCTTAAGCAGGGGCTCGGAGATATCCATGGGCTCGACCGAGGAAATGCGCACATGCGGAATAGACGTGCGCTCCATGATCGCCTCGAGCAGCTCATCGATCTCGACGTGTTCATCAGACGCGCTCTTGCCATCGTAGGCGCCCAGGTTCACACCCGTCAGTACCACCTCGGGCACGCCGGCCTCCTGAGCCTCGCGAACTTGCTCGAGCACAGACTCGACCGGCACGGAGCGCTCGGGGCCGCGGGCCTTCCACACAATGCAATAGGTGCAACGATGGTTGCAGCCGTCCTGGATCTTCACGCCCAGACGCGAGCGACCGAGTGCGTCGACAACCTCGCCGTCGCTGCAGGCGGGAACGTCATCGGACTCAACGCCCAGCACCTCACAGACGCGTTCGGCGACATCGATCTTGGACGGCTCGGCGATCACGCGGTCCGAAAGCTCCAGCAACTCCTCGGGATGCAGATTGACCACGCATCCGGTCACGACCACATAGGGCTCATTTGGATAGGCCAGCGCATGGCGAACGGCCTTACGGGTCTTGGCCTCGGCCTCGCCCGTAACGGCACAGGTGTTAATGACGATCAGCTCAGCATCCTGAGGCTCCACCATCGCAAAGCCCAGGCGCATAAGATCGGCAGTGATACGGTCGGACTCAACCCGGTTGACGCGGCAGCCGAGGTTGACGACAGAGATATGAGGTGCGAGCACGCGGGCTCCTTAATCGAGGATGTCGTCGAGGGCACTCTTGATACGGTCGGTCACTGACTTCTTACCGGATGTGACGTCATCGCCCATCTCGTCGGCAAAGGCACGAAGCAACTCGCGCTGTTTGTTGGAGAGATTGGTGGGGACGACCACGCGCAGCTGAACGATAAGACGGCCACGCGAACCGCCACCGCCGATACGCGGCATGCCGTAATTGTTGACGCCCACGGTGTCACCGTACTGCGCACCGGCGGGTACCGTCACCTTGACGACCTCGTCGGGCATGATACCCTCGACCTCGATCTCGCAGCCGAGCGCAGCCTGCGCAATCGAGATATCGCTCACGAGGTACAGGTCGTCACCGTTGCGCTTAAAACGCTCGTGGTCGGCGACGCGCACGTTGACGATCAGGTCGCCCGAGGGCTCGCCGCGAAGGCCTGCCTCGCCAAAACCACTCACGCGCAGCTGGCGACCGGTCGAAACACCGGCGGGAATATCGATGTCGATCTTTTCGTGCGAAGGCGTACGACCCTGACCGTCGCAGGTCTCGCAGGGATGATCGATGACCGTGCCATCGCCGTGGCAGTCGGGACAGGGCGAAGAAGACTGGACCTGGCCTAGGAACGAACGCTGGACCGTCGTGACATAGCCCGTGCCGTGGCAGCGGCTGCACTGCTTTTCCTGTGCGCCCTCGGCCCTACCGGTGCCGTTGCAATCCTCGCAGGGGGCAAGGCGGTCATAGCTGATCGTCTTTTTGCAACCGAGTGCCGCCTCCTCAAGGGTCACCGAAAGGGAGATGGCCATATCGCGGCCGCGACGACGCTCACGGCGATTTCGAGCGCCAGCACCTGCGCCACCACCAAAGAACGACGAGAACAGGTCGTCCATGCCCATGCCGCCAAAGATATCGTTGATGTCGACATAGCCAGAGCCACCGGGGCCGTCCGCGGTGCCGTAACGGTCGTAGTTAGCACGCTTCTGCTCGTCGGAAAGAACGAAATACGCCTCGTTGAGCTCTTTGAACTTGGCCTCGGCCTCGGGGTCGTCCGAAACGTCCGGGTGTACGGTACGGGCCTTCTTTAGAAACGCGCGCTTGATCGTCCGCGCGTCGGCATCCTTGTCGACGCCAAGTACCTCGTAGTAATCCCTATTTTCCGACACGACCGAATCCTTCCGACTTTCATTATTGTCACAGTGCGTCCTATACCCAAGCTGGGCCGGCCGCAAACAGAGGGGTTGATGTTATTGCATTCCGTAAGGCGAAAGCATGGCACGCTGCGAGCAGCTCGCAAACCAAACCGACACGAGCGCAAACATAAATCCGTTGGCGAAACCGTTGGCAAACTGCATCGCGCCGCGCTTCCACCACAGCAGACTGCGGTCAAGCACGCCGTCCGAGACCACCATAAACAGGCCCATGGCAAACGGAATAAAGCACATCACGGCAAAGGCCGAGAACACACCCGAGATGGCCGACAGCGCCAAAAACGGCGCCACGATGCCCATCAGGTAAAAACCGGTACGGGCCTTACCTTCCAGGCGCTCGGCCTCGACATGGGCGCGGCCGACCAGATCGCCGCCCGAGGCACCGTTGGTGCCGGCGTGACCCATGCCGCTAATGCGGACCTCGTCGCCATCGTGCGTGCCGGCGGGAAACTCAATCGTCTGCTCGGAGGTCACACGGGTTCGCCCGCTGCCGCCGCAATCGGGACAGGGGTCGGCGACGACCTTACCGGAACCTCCGCACTCGGGGCAGACCGACTGGAACGTGCCGGCACCGAACAGGAAGGACAGGTCGACGTCGATGTGGCCGCGACCGCCGCAGCTCGGACAGGTATGTGCATGCTCGGACGAGACAGAACCCGAACCTCCGCAGTGACCACAGGTATCGAAGCGCGTATAGCGAACGGTCTTGCGGGCACCGCCCTTGGCCTCCTTGGCGTCGAGCTTAATATCGACGACCACGTTGGCGCCGTTCTCGGGATTATAGGCAGCCTGCCCGCGACGCGGCTGGCCCCACGCGCCACCAAAGGGAAAGCCGCCCTCAAAGGGATTGCCATAGCCCGCGCTACCGGCGTAGCCGCCGCCATAAGGCGAAGCCGTAGGAGCGCCGGCAAAGGGGTTGCCCGAGCGCATGGCATCGTAGCGCGCACGCTTCTGCTCGTCCGAAAGCACGGCGTAGGCCTCGGAAACCTCTTTAAACTTTTCCTCGGCATCCGGTTCTTTGTTGACGTCCGGATGGAGCTTGCGGGCCTTTTGCTGGAAGGCCTTCTGAATATCACGCGAGGTGGCGTCCTTGGAGACACCCAAAATCTCGTAGTAATCTTTTTCGTTCATCGTCGCCATGCGCGGCAACCTCCTGCTCACAGCAGCGTATATATAGCGGTAATTCTACCCGAGCGGCCTAGGCTAGACCCCAAAACAGCTCGAACAGCACATTTCCATCGAGCCAGCCCAAGTGGGTGGGCGCTAAACAAGCACGGACGCGACCTGCGATAACGCCATGCGAGGTGACGCGACCCGCATGTCCTTCAATATGATCGGGCACCCAAGTGGCAAGGCCCAACTCGAGCGCACGGTCACAGGCCGCCGCCAACTCATCTGCAGCGATCACGCTTGCCGAGCGAACCAACAGGTCGGGCCCAATGCCACGCGTCATACGACAGGCGAGCATCAAATCCTCGGCTGCAGCCTCACGTTGCGACAGATACTCGGCATCAAACGTCGTCGCATCATCGTCACGTTGCACCAAGCGCACGCGGTACGCATCGCCGCGAGCGGGCACGTCGGGAAACAGCCCAGCCAGGCGATCGAAATCCCCAGCATCGAGCATACCGGCAGCAGAGCGACCCAAGCCCAGATAGCCCCGTCCGGTCCAATAGGCAATGTTGTGGGCGCACTCATGCCCGTCGAGCGCGTAGCTTGCCACCTCATACGGGTGATAGCCGGCAGCACCCAGACGCTCACGCGCCGTGTCCATGCACGCAGCCTGGAAATCCTCGTCGGGCTCGAGCGACTCGTCGCGACACGCCATGCGGTAGAGCGGCGTGCCCTCCTCGAGCGTGAGCGGGTACACCGACACATGATGCGGCGCCGCCGCCAGTACGCCATCGAGCGTGCTCTGCCAGCTTGGGGCGGTTTGCCCGGGAAGACCGCACATCAGGTCGCACGACACATCGAGCCCAGCGTCCTTGACCGTCGCGATGGCAGCGAGCGCCCGATCGGCATCGTGAATGCGGCCGATCGCAGCAAGCTCGACGTTATCGAGCGTTTGCACGCCCAGAGAGACGCGTGTGACACCAACCTTGGCAAGCGCAGTGGCAAGCCCGGCGGTCAGCGACTCGGGATTGGCCTCGCAGGTAAACTCAACGGGCTTGCACCACATGCAAATACGCCGGACAAGCTCCACCAGACGCTCCCCCGCCAGCGACGGCGTGCCGCCGCCAACATAGACGGTGCGGATCTGTGCAAGGGCGCCTGCGTCGCCAAAGGCATCGAGGCGCGCATACAGCTGCTCAAAATAGGCATCGAGCGCAGCGCTCAGGTCGCACGGAGCAAAACTGCGTGAGTCAAAGTCGCAGTATCGGCACTTTTGGGCGCAAAACGGCACATGCACGTACAGCGCGGTAACGGCCACCGTTAGGCCTCCAGCGGATGAGCGGGCACCGACTCACCAGCGGCAAGTGCGGCCTCGCAGGCCACCACATCGCGCTCGATATCATCGACCAATGCCATGAACTCCTCGTATGTGGAGCGACGCACCACCTGGGCGCGCCAGGCGGCAGCATGGGGCATGCCCTTTAGATACCAACTTGCGTACGTACGGGCACGCGACATGAGCGGCAACAGCTCGTGCGTGAGCGTCAAGTGTTCGCGCAGGGCATCCAGGCGCTCACGTGAGGAGCGAGACGGCACCAGTGTGCCATCGAGCGCAAGGGCGCGGGCATCGCCAAACACCCAGGGATTGCCATAGATACCGCGCGCGATGAACACGGCGCTGGCGCCGGAGTTGCGCAGATGCTCCGCGGCATCCTCGGCGCAGAACACGTCGCCCGAACCGATAACGGGAATCTCGACGGCGTCGGCCACCTCATCGACGACCGACCAATCGGCCTGGCCCGTATAGAGCTGCGTGGCACAGCGACCATGTACCGCCACCGCAGCGGCCCCTGCCCCCTCGAGCATCTGGGCAAACGTCGCGGCATTGCGGTCTTCGGCGTAAAAGCCCTTGCGGATTTTTACAGTCACGGGCACGTGCGCCGCGCCCACCGCTGCCTCAACGATCTTCTCTGCCAGATCGGGCGTGCGCATAAGCGCCGAGCCCTCGCCCTTGGTGACGACCTTGCGAGCCGGGCAGGCCATGTTGATATCAATGAGCGACAGGCGATTGCCCACACGCTCCTCAACGGCGGCGACGGCGCTCGCAAACTGATCGGGCTTGGAACCAAAGAGCTGTACGCAGATCTGCTGCTCCTCGTCGGCCGGTAGCACCAGGCGCCACGTCTTATTGCTGGCATAGGCAAGGCCCGCCACGCTCACCATCTCGCTGTAGGCAAGATGGGCACCGCGGCGGCGGCACATGATGCGGTAGGCGGGGTCGGTCACGCCAGCCATGGGGGCCATAAGGAACGGCTGCTCGGCATAGGCACCCAGCAGCCGCGTACTGTATTCAGAAAGCGCCATGGAAACTACTCGTCCACCTTGAGGATCGCCATAAAGGCCTCCTGCGGGACCTCGACCGAACCGATGGCCTTCATGCGCTTCTTGCCCTCTTTCTGCTTCTCGAGCAGCTTGCGCTTACGCGAGATATCGCCGCCATAGCACTTGGCCAAAACGTCCTTGCGGCGCGCCTTGACGGTAGAGCGGGCGATAATCTTGTTACCGATGGCACCCTGAATAGGCACCTCGAACAGCTGGCGCGGGATGATTTCCTTGAGCTTGTCGCACAGGCCGCGAGCCAGGCCATAGGCCTTGTCCTTGTGCACGATAAACGACAGCGCGTCCACCTCGTCGCCCGAAAGCAGGATATCGAGCTTGACGAGCTCGGAGGGACGATACTCGTTGAACTCATAGTCGAGCGAGGCGTAGCCCTTGGTACGGCTCTTGAGCTGGTCAAAGAAGTCCAGGATGAGCTCGGCAAGCGGCATGTCAAAGCGCATCTCGACCGATTTGCTCGTGAGATGGATCATGTCGGTCGTAATGCCGCGGTGCTCGATAGCGAGCTGCATGACGGCACCCGTATACTCGGGCGGGCAGATAATTTTGGCCTTGAGGAAAGGCTCCTCAATGCGCTCGATGCGCGTAGCCTCGGGCAGATCCTGCGGGCTGCGGACATCAATCATCTCGCCGTCGGTCTTGTAGACGTGATAGTCCACCGAAGGGCTCGTGGCAATGAGGTCAAGGTTGAACTCGCGCTCCAGGCGCTCCTTGACGACCTCCATATGCAGCAGGCCCAAGAAGCCCACGCGAAAACCAAAGCCGAGCGCCACCGAGGTCTCGGGCTCCCACACCAACGACGGGTCGTTGACATGCAGCTTATCGAGAGCGTCGCGCAGGTTCTCGTAATCCTTGTTGTCGATCGGGAACAAGCCCGTGTAGACCATGGGCTTGGCCTCGCGATAGCCGGGAAGCGGCTCGGGGCAGGGATTCGACGCCCAGGTAAGGGTATCGCCCACGTGCACGGCCTCGGGATCCTTCAGACCCGTGACCACGTAGCCCACCTCGCCAACCGTCAGCGCGTCAACCGGCGTCTCGGCGGGGCGCTTGACGCCCACGCCATCGACCAAAAAGTCGCCCTCGGCCTGCATCATGCGCAGGGTATCGCCCTTTTTAATGGAGCCGTCAAAGACGCGGACCGTGGCGACGACGCCGCGGTACTCATCAAAATATGAATCCAAGATGAGCGCCTTGAGTGGCGCGTTTGCATCGCCCTTGGGCGGAGAGATCAAAAAGACGATTGCCTCCAGCAGGTCGTGGATGCCCTCGCCGGTCTTGCCCGATACGCATACGGCATCGTCGGCAGGAATCGCCAGATCATCCTCGATCTCGGTCTTGACCTCGTCGGGGTGTGCCGACGGCAGGTCGATCTTGTTGATAGCGGGCACGATATCCAGGTTGGCATTCATGGCGAGCGTCGCGTTGGAGACAGTCTGCGCCTCGACACCCTGGGTGGCGTCGACGACGAGCACCGCACCCTCGCAGGCGGCCAGCGAACGCGAGACCTCGTAGGTAAAGTCCACGTGACCCGGAGTATCGATCAGGTTGAACTGATACGTCTCGCCATCGTCGGCGTCATAGGACACGCGAACGGCATTGGACTTGATCGTGATGCCGCGCTCGCGCTCGATATCCATGGTGTCGAGCAGCTGCGACTCCATGTCGCGCTCGTCGACGGTATGGGTGAGCTCGAGGATGCGGTCACTGATCGTGGACTTGCCATGGTCGATGTGCGCAACGATCGAGAAGTTGCGGATGTGGGAAATGTCAATTGAAGTATTCATGCGGACTATCTTACCCGAGCGGTACAAAAAATGGAGCCTGTTCCATAAAACAGGCTCCATTTATGCGCGTAATCTGTGTGGTGTGAAATTTACAACTTAGGCGTTGATGCTGTTCACGAGCTTGGAAAGACCAGACTTGCGGTTGGAAGCCTGGTTCTTGTGGATAACATGCTTGGCGGCAGCCATATCGAGACGCTTGGTGACGGTCTTGAGGGCAGCCTGCGCCTTCTCGGCGTCGCCCTCGGCGACAGCGGACTGGACGTGCTTGGTCAGCGTCTTGAGCTCGGACTTGACAGCCTTGTTACGCATGCGAGCTGCCTCATTGGTGCGGATACGCTTCTTCTGAGACTTGATGTTTGCCACTTCTGGAGTTCCTTTCGAGTTCCTTGCAAAAAATGTATGACACCTCTGAGACACGGTGAGGTCATGCAAGCGACTACTATAGCACGCTCCCCCTCAAAGGGATAGAACGAATTTGTCAAATAAGCAGGTATCATCACGATTTTCTCAAGATGTTCGTAATCCAGAGCAAAAGCGCGGTCTGGGAATCGGCCGAACCCTTCAGTGCGAGCTCCACGTCGACCGCGCCCTCGAGCGCAGCAACAAGCTCCGCCATAGAAAAGCGGCGCGCCCAGGCCAGATGATTCTTGACCTGCCAGGACTGGAGCTTAAGCGTGGCGGCAAGCTCGCGACCTTGTCCACGCGCATCAAGCGCCTTGGCAACGATAAGCTCGCGAATGCGTCCGCACAGCAAGGTGTAGGTCCACACATAGCTCTTGGCGGGCAGCAGATTAAAGAGCTCGAGCGATCGCCGCATATCGCGGGCCGACACTGCGTTGAGAAAGTCCCAAGGTTGGACCTCGGCCGTGCGCACGATCCAGCGCTCCACATCGGCGAGCTCAATCTGAGACGCCTCGACCATCTGGGCAAGCTTTGCCAAGTCGTTATCGAGCATACGGGTGTTTTCGCCCGAGCGTGAGACGAGCTCCTCAGCGGCTGCCATGGAGATGGACTTGCCGTGTTGCGTCGCCATCTGCTGTACGCGACGCGGCAGCTCCCAGCGTTTGGTGCCCGAACAGTCGATCACGGCCTTCTTGTCAATCTTGGCGATCGCCTTATACAGGCGTGTGTTCTTGGCGAGTGAATCGGCTATGACGAGACAGACCGTCGTGGGGCTGGGACTCGCCAGATACTCAACAAGCGGCTCGGAAATCGCTTTGGCGAGTTTTGAGCAGCCGTCAAGGATTACCAGACGAAACTCGCTGCCCATGGGAAAGGTGTTGAGCGATCCGATAATCGACTCGATATCGGGGTCTTTGGTCATATCGCGCTCGTCGAGGTTGAACTCGACCATGCCCGTCTTTTCCAGACGCGCCTTCATACGCGAGACGGCGTGGTCGCGTTTGACTCCGTCGGTACCGACAATCAGATATGCCGGCAGCAGACCGGTTTCGGACATCGCGCTCCCCTCCCACAGGCTCTCGTGTTCGTACCGTGCCATTCTATCCCACGGGTTGGTCCCGCGCCAACGGCAGCATCACGGTCGCTGACATCGCATGGCAAATCCGGTTACGGTCGGCGAGACGGTGATGTCTCCTTGTTCGATGGTGCATGCGAACGCGCCGCCCGCATCGCGAACGGCATCGATGCAGGCATCGGATGGATGGCCGTAGCGGTTGCCCTCGCCCGCACTCGCGATAGAGAGCTCGGGCTTAAGCGTTTCTAGCAGGTCTGTATCGACAGAAACTTTTGAGCCGTGATGCCCCAGCTTGAGTACATCGATATCGCCCACCTCCTGTACAAATTCGCGCTCCTGATCGAGCTCGGCATCACCAGTGAGGAGCACGCGCAGGCTCTTGCCTTCCCTAGCATAGGAAAGCAATAAGACAAGCGAGTCCTCATTGCCCTCGCCATCCACCGTGTCAAACGGCCACATCACACGAACCCGAAATGCGCCGATATCGACCGTGTCTCCGTGAGCCACCTGCCGATACGTTACGCCGGGGCGATTCAGGACCTCAACAGGCGCGCCGTCAAGCGCATCGGCCGCGACCGCAATGGTTCCAACCGAAAAACGATCGAGTACGTCGGGAAGACCGCCCCAATGGTCTTCGTCCCAATGCGTCACGAAGACGGCATCGATATGGTGGACGTTATTGCGAACCAACGCCGACGCCACGCGGTCATCGAGACCACAGTCGACGAGCGCCACGGCGCCACCCTGACGAACCAGAATCGCATCGGCCTGGCCAACATCGAGGACCGTTACCGAAGGCGGCGCACATCGATCCCAATAGACATACGGAACGCCCGCTGCAAGCATCAAACACAGCAGCCCCACTGCCATGCTCCGTACGCGGGGGCGTGGCCACCAGACCAGGAGGACCGCCAGCGCAAACGGCACAACGTACACCAAGAGCGTATCGGGTGGCACGCTTACGGATGCGCCCGGAACGGCAGCAAAGAGCTGCTCAAAGAACAGGGCACAGCGAGCGACAATCATAGGCATCACGAGCGCCCCGTGACGCAGCAGCGGCACAAGCGAGCAGGGCACCAGCACAACCGATACAGCGAGCAGCACGCTTATCACCGGACCGATCACGGCATTTGCAAGCGGGGCAATGAGCGAAAACGTCTCAAATGCGGGAATCGTAACGGGAAGTGTCGCCAGCTGCGAGCACAGCGTGACGGACAAAATACTGGCGACACCCGGTGGCACACCCAGCTCGTCCAAGGCGTAGGTGGCGTAGGGGCAAAAACAAAGGATGGCAAAAACACTGGCGCACGATAGTTGAAAACCCATCTCGAACAATACCGTCGGTCGCAGCAACACAAAGATTGCCATGGTCAAAAATAGAGCCGAGAGGCCATGCCGACGACGTCCGGCACCGTTGACGACAAGCGTCACCGCCACCATACAGCACGCGCGCACGGCCGAGGGCGAGGCGCCCGTAAAAACGGCATAGGCAGCGAGGGCCAGCAACAACAGTCCCCGCTGCAGCCCACGAGAGAGGCGCGTCTTTTGCAGGGCGCTCTCAATCACAAACCCCACGATGGCAAGATGGCTGCCCGAAACGGCGATAAGATGCGCAGTGCCCGTTACCGAAAACCAATCACCCGCCGGTTGAGCGCGCAGCTCGGACGAGCGTCCGCAGACAACGCCGGCAATGAGCGAGCGCGCCGGGTCGGTCGCGGGCGCGATAACGGCAAGGAGCTCGTTTCGAAGCCAAAGCAACGGCCCCAGAGTGCCCTCGTCGACCGATACCAACCGGACGACTTTAACCTTTCGAAGCTCCCCCCGAAGCACGCGTGAGCGCCCATACGCATCATTCTCAAAGCGCGAAATTCGCCCGATAGCACGTACATGCGAACCGGCGCCGAGCTCTCGATCACACGACAGCCGCACCTGACCCAAACGCTTTCCGCCCGCATACGCATCGCAGGTAAAGGAGTACACACCGTCATTGATGGACGGATCACCCTGTACATAAAATTCGAGACTGCTCGCAGCCCGATTATCCAGTGCCTTCGATGCACGCAGCGCCCCTATCGCCCAAGCCGTGGACACGGCCGCTCCCGCCACGAGGCCGAGAGCCGCGGCATACAGCCATCGCCTCCACCGCACAAGGCGCATGCAGGACCGAGCCAATACGATGCACGCCGCAGCCGCAACGGGAATGGCCATAAGCAATGTGGCGGGCGCTTTCCGCTCTCCCAGCAGCACATCGGCTGCCACGTTAAGCACCAAGCCACAGCTCGCACACAAGCCGGCACAAAGGGCCATGGTCCACGGCATCAATGGGCGCGGTGGCATCACATGCTCGCGCTCGGTCGCACTCATACGCAGATGCAATCTTTGATTTTGGCGAGCTTCTTCTCACCGATCCCCGATACGCGCATAAGGTCATCAACCGAGGCAAAGGCCCCGTTTTGCGTCCGTTCGTCGATAATCGATTGGGCCATAGAAGGCCCGATGCCCGAAAGCGTCTGCAGCTCCGCCGCACTTGCCGTATTGATGTTCACGAGCCCCGACGAAGACCCCGCACCAGAAGCCACGGCAGCACCGCTTTCGACCCCGTCGACCGCCGCAGTCGCTTGTTGCTCCCCTACCGTCGGCACATAAATCTTTTGACCATCTGTGATCTTGGACGCACGATTAAGCCCTGTCACATCCGCCTCGGCCGTAAGCCCTCCGGCAGCATCGATCGCTTGGGACACCCGCGCTCCATCTTTGAGCCGGTACACGCCGGGCCTCACAACGGCGCCATCCACATCGACGTACACCTCGGCAGCAGAAGAGCTCTTGGCAGACGACTCAACGGCATCGTCAGGTGCCGCATCCCCGGCCTCACGCACATCTGAGGAGCCCGTCTCATCACTACGCTCAAACGACACGTTGCTGGAGTGGCCACCAAAACTTGCCATCGCCAAGCCGCTCGCGGCGGCAATGACAACCAGAATCGCCACGACCACCGCCTTATGGCCGAGCAGCTTTTCTGCCCAGCGATCCATCCGCTTAACCCGTTCGTGTTGCTCGCGCTGCGCCATAGCAAACACCTCCCAACACCATCGTGTCAGGAAACGAGCGCCGCAGCCTCCGCACGCCCACACCGTTTTTCGCGGTCAAACCAAAAGCTGACCAAAACCTTGCGGAAAAGTGTCCATTTATTCAGGCACACGTCGACAGATGAACCGTTTGTCGCCTAATGCCCAGATAGAAAAAGACCGACAATGCAAATGCACCGCCGGTCTATACACAACATTATTCGTAATCTTGGTAAATCTCACGTGGAGCGAGCTCGGAATGCTTGCGTTTTAAAGTCTTAGGGGCCTTATACGTGTTGCTCTCGAAGTCGATGTACTCGGTCTGCTTGAGCAAGCGCTCAATCATCTCCTCGTGATCGAACAGCTCCCACGCCTCATGCACGGCATCGAGCTTGGCGTGCGTCTCGGGGCGGCGCGGCATAAACAGCGTGCAGCAGTCGGGAGCGGCCTCGGTCGAGATATCGAACGTACCGATCTCCTCAGCACGTGCAATGATCTCCTGCTTGTCCGAACCGATGAGAGGACGGAACACGGGGATCTTCACGGCCTCGTTGACGGCCATGATATTCTCAAGCGTTTGGGAGGCAACCTGACCGAGCGATTCGCCCGTCACGATGGCCTTGGCGCCCTCGATGTGTGCAATGCGCTCGGCAACCGAATACATAATGCGGCGATACATAATCACGCGCAGGTTGCTGGGACAGGTGACCGAAATCTCACGCTGGCAGTCGCCAAACGGCACCACGTACAGGCGGCCGATCTGGACACCCGGCTCAAGCGCACGGATGATGTCCTGCACCAAATACTCGCTCGTATCGGGCGTCTGTGGACGACCGGAGAAATGTACCGGCACGCACACCGCGCCGCGACGCGCGAGCATCCAGGTCGCCACCGGAGAATCGATACCCGACGACAGCAGCGTCACGACCTTGCCGGCAGAACCCACCGGCAGACCGCCCACGCCGCGCTCGGAGCGCGCATACACGTAGACGCTACCCTGGACCACCAGTACGTGCACCATCGCGTCGGGATCGTGCATCTGAACCTTTTTATCAGGAAACGCCTCGCACAACACCTCGCCCACCTGACGATTGATGTCAATCGAGGTGAGCTCATAGTCGGTATTGGAGCGCTTGGCGTGCACCTTAAACGAATCGAAGGAACCAAACTCGCGCAGCGCCTTCACGGCGGCGGCGCAGTACTCCTGCGGGTCGCGGTTGGTGTGATACGCCAAAGACACACGAGCAACGCCGGGAACGGTGCGAATGACACGCGCCGCCTCGTCGGCCTGATGCTCGTTAAAGGTCACGAGGATATAACCGGAAATTCGAGACACGGCATTCACGGAAAAGGCGGCCAAGGCCGCCTTGATGTTATCCATGAGGATATGCTCAAAATGTGCGCGGTTCTTACCCTTAAGTCCAACCTCGTGATAGTGGACCAGGCAGACGCGAGCCGCCATTTAGGCTTCAGCAACCTTGTGGCCGAGCGCCTTCTCATAACGGGCCTCGTCGTAAGAGATGTCGCCGTCGACAATCTCGTCCATAGCCATCGAGATGGTATCGGCACCGGAAAGCCCGATGGTGATGTCATCGACATCCTGGACGGCAAGCACGCGGTTGTGCTGGCCACGCAGCATGCTATTGATGTCGCAGGCGCGCTTGGAGGCAAGCGAAGCGAGCAGGAAGCGGTTGTGATCGGTCTTCTCCAGAAGATCGTCAATGCAAGGCTTTACAACGGACACGGACCTCAGATCCTTTCATGCATATCGAGAACGCGAACGAGCTCATCGGTCGCGCGGTCGAGATCGTCATTAACCACGACGTCGTCGTAGTGGTCGGCAAGGGCAAGCTCATCGGCGGCGTTTGCCATACGCAGCTCAATCGTCTCGGGCGTCTCGGTACCGCGACCGACTAGACGCTCGCGGAGCACCTCAAGCGAAGGCGGCTTGATAAAGATCAGCACGGCCTCGGGGAAACGCTCCTTCACCTGCAGGGCGCCCTGGACATCAATCTCCAAGATCAGAGACGAGCCCGAGGCAAGCTTGGATGTAACCTCGCTCACCAACGTGCCGTAGCAGTTACCGTGGACCTCGGCCCACTCAACAAACTCACCGTTTGCCACGCGGCGGTCGAACTCCTCGCGCGTCAGAAAAAAGTAGTTGACGCCGTCGACCTCATCTTTGCGTGGTGCTCGCGTGGTAGCCGAAACCGTCAGGCCCAGGTTCGAGCGGCGCTCGCGCACACGAGTGACGAGCGTACCCTTGCCTGCACCTGACGGTCCAGAAATCACAAAGAGCTTGGAATCCTGAGCGCTCACTTATTTGGTCAGCTGCTCGAGGAGCTGCTCGCGCTGACGGACGCCGAGGCCCTGGACGCGACGGGTAGCGGAGATACCGAGCTCCTCCATGATCTTGGCGGCCTTGGCCTTGCCATAACCAGGGAGAGACTCGATGAGGGTGGAAACCTTCATGCGGGAAGCAATGGGGTCATCGGAGTTGAGCACGGACTCGAGGGACTTCTCGCCCTTCTTGATCTGCTCGCGAAGCTCAGCGCGGGCGTGACGTGCGGCAGCAGCCTTCTCAAGAGCCTGCTTGCGCTGCTCATCGGTAAGCTGAGGGAGTGCCATTCGTACCTCCAAAAAGTTGGGTTATATCTGATTCAATAATTGGCATTTTAGCACGTAGAACGTACAAAATGCCCAATCGCGGCTCCATAGGTTAGACGATACCCGCAAAAAGTGCAATATACTGCGCCCAAAGTTAAGCCCCTGACCTGCGATTCCACACAAAGGATGGGAAAGTTTACGCAGGCACAGGGGCTATTTTGTGCTAATGAGACCCAAAAGTGGTGACTTAGGGGAATCTTTTACGCGACGTTTTCGACCAGCTCGGCGACGATGGCGTCAAAGGCGGCAACCGGATCGTCGGCGCCGGTGATGGGACGGCCCACCACAATGTGGCTTGCGCCACGCTCGATAGCCTGGGAAGGCGTCGCCACACGGGACTGGTCACCAAGGGCGGCACCCACAGGACGCACGCCCGGAGTCACGATCAGCGCGTCGGGGCCGAGCAGCTCGCGCATGTCATGGGCCTCCATCGGCGAGCATACGATGCCGTCGATGCCGTTGGCCTGGGCAAGCTTCGCCAGGCGGGCGGCCTCCTCGGCCACGGGCGAATCGACGCCGATCTCGGCCAGCGAATCCTGGTTCATGCTCGTGAGCACGGTGATGGCAACGAGCTTGGCGCGGTCCTCGCGCGCCTCCTCGGCACCCTCACGGCACGCAGCGAGCATAGCGCCCGAACCCAGGCCATGGACCGAGAGTAGGTCGGCACCGGCAAGCGAGGCCGAACGGGCGGCACCGCGCACCTGATGCGGAATGTCATGGAACTTGAGGTCGAGGAAGACCTTAAAGCCCAAGTCCTTGAACGTCTTGACGATCTCGGGGCCCTCGGCGTAATAAAGCGTCATGCCCACCTTGAGCCAAGCGGCATGACCAGAAAGCTCGTGGGCGAGCTCGAGCGCACGCTCACGGTCGCAGTCGAGGGCGACGATAACACGGTCGCGGGCATCGGTCTCTAGCATTCGAAAGCACCTACCAGCTCGTTGATGTCCTTCACGCCCTGGGACTCCGCCCAGGCCTCGAGCTCGTGCGCGATCTTGAGCGAAGCGCACGGATCGACAAAGTTGGCCATGCCGACCGACACGCAGGTGGCGCCGGCCAGGATAAACTCGGCCGCATCCTCGCCGGTCATGACACCGCCAACGCCGTTGATGGGGATATCGACGGCCTGGGCAACCTCCCAGACCATGCGCACGGCGATGTGGTGGCACAGCGGGCCCGAAAGGCCGCCCTTGGGCTTTGCCACGCGGGACTTGCGGGTATGGACGTCGATGGCCATGCCCTGGATGGAGTTGATGACCGAAAGGCCGTCGGCGCCGGCGGCCTCGAGAGCCTTGGCAATCTCGGCGACGTTAACCGGAGCCATCTTTACGAACAGCGGCTTATCGGTCACCTTACGGCAGGCAGCCATAACGGCAGAGGCGCCCTCGGGCGAGGAGCCCATGGCGGCACCGCCGGCAGCAATATTGGGGCAGCTGACGTTGATCTCGTAGCCGGCAGCCCAGGGGCACAGCTCGACATACATCTCGAGCGCGCGGACAAACTCCTCGACGGAGTGACCGGCGACCTGGCAGATGACCTGGCAACCGTCCTTGGAGAGCTGCTCGAGCCACGGACCAGACTCACGGGCAAAGGCGGCCACGCCGGGATTCTGAAGGCCCACGGAGTTGATCATGCCGCCCGGGATCTCGGCCATGCGAGGCGCGGGGTTGCCGGGCCAGGGCTCGGCGGCGCAGCCCTTGGTGGTGATGGCACCCAGCTGGGAGACATCAAAGAAGTTCTGGAACTGCCAACCGTAGCCAAAGGTACCGGCTGCGGTGTTGATGGGGTTCTGCATCTTGACGCCGCCGAAATCGACGGCCATGTTCACGGTACCCACTAGAAGACCACCACCTTGGAAGCATCGAACACGGGGCCGCACATGCAGGCACCCTTCATACCGTCGACCGTCTCGACATTGCAGGTGTTGCAAGCGCCAAAGCCGCAGCTCATCATGCGCTCGAGCGACACCTCGCAGTACGCACCGGCCTCGGCGGCAGCGGCGGCAACTTTCTTCATCATGACGGCGGGGCCGCAGCTGGCCACGTAGTCGTAGCCGCCCTCGCCGAGCAGCTCGGCGGCAGGATCGGTGCAAAAACCGTGCGTGCCGAGCGAGCCGTCGTCGGTGCACACGTTGACCGTAGCTCCCAGCGCGCGGAACTCATCAATGCCCACGGCCTTGGACGCGGTGCCAAAGCCCAGGCACACGTCGACGGCCACACCCTGCTCGGCAAGCTTGTCGGCAAGGCACAGCACAGGCGGAACACCGATGCCGCCCGCCACGAGCAGCGCCTTCCTGGTGCCCTCGGGCACAAGCCAGCCGCGGCCGCCAGGGCCCAGCAGATTAGAGGTGGAACCGGGGGCCATCTGCGACAGACGACGGGTGTCGTCGCCCACGACGGCGTACCACAGCTCGACGGTGCCGGCCTGGGCGTCGGCGCGATAGAAGCTCAGGGGCACGCGAAGCAGCGAGGACGCATCGCCGGGCACGGCAATGTTCACAAACTGACCGGGCTTGAGCGCACTTGCAAGCTTGGGGGCCGAGATGACGAGCGAGAAGATGCCGTCGGCGATCTCCTGGTTCGAGACGACCTCGAAGTCGTGCATGCGTGCAGTGGAAGGTGTGGGCATAGACGCTCCAATCCCCCATGCGGTTGCATGGTCAAAACGAACAGAAAGCGCGGCACCGCAAGGGCACCGCGCACAAAAGCGATAAGGCTATGCTAGCAGATGCAGCCGTCGGCGAGCGTCTGCTTACCGCCGACAAACACATCGGTGGCACGACCGGTGAGCGTGCGGCCGGCAAAACCGGAGTTCTCAGCACGCGACTCGTAGCCGTCCTCGCCGACCGTCCAGGTTGCGGCGGGGTCGAACACGGTCAGGTCGGCAACGGAGCCCGCCTTGACCTGAACCTGGTCGAGGCCCAGGATCTCACGCGGCTTGATGGCCATGAGCTCGACCATGCGGCCCATGCTCATCTTGCCCGTGTTGACCAGCTCGGTGAGCACGAGCGACAGCGAGGTCTCGAGGCCGATCATGCCAAAGGGCGCGAGCTCGAACTCGCGAGCCTTTTCCCACGGGGTATGGGGAGCGTGATCGGTGACGATAACGTCGACGGTGCCGTCGATGACGCCCTGACGGATGGCCTCGGCATCCTCGTCGGTACGCAGCGGCGGGTTGACCTTGAGCGAGGTGTTGTAGGTCTCGTCCAGGTCGTTCTCGGTCAGGAACATGTGGTGCGGGGTGGCCTCGCAGGTAACCTGAACGCCGGCGGCCTTGCCGGCACGCACGATCTCCAGGCCATGGGCGGTGGAGATGTGCTGGATGTGCAGCTTGGCACCGGTCAGCTTGGCGATCTCGATGTCGCGGGCGATCTGGAGCTCCTCGCCGGCAGCCGGCCAGCCCTCGAGAGCAAGACGGGTCGAGACCTTGCCCTCGTTGATCTGGCCGTGGCCGACCAGGTCCTCGTCCTGGCAGTGGCTCATAAAGACCTTGCCGAACATCTTGCCGTAGTCCATGCAGCGACGGAGCATGCCAGCGCCCTGCACGCCGCGACCGTCGTCGGTGAAGGCGACGGCGCCGTGAGCGACCATATCGCCCATCTCGGACATGGCCTCGCCCTTAAGACCGCGGGTCATGGCGCCCGACGGATAGACGCGGCAGTGGCCAACCTCGGCAGCGCGGGACTTGACGAACTCCACGACAGTGCCGTTATCGGTTACGGGATCGGTGTTGGGCATGGCGCACACGCCGGTAAAGCCGCCCTTGGCAGCTGCGCGGGTACCGCTCTCGATGTCCTCTTTGACCTCGTAGCCGGGCTCGCGAAGGTGAACGTGCATATCCACCAGGCCGGGGACGAGGTACTTGCCGGAAAGGTCGCGGACCTCGGCTCCCTCGACGGCGAGATTCTCACCGACCTCGGCGATCTTGTCGCCGTCAATCAGGACGTCAACGACACCGTCAAGCTCGACGGACGGGTCGACGACGTGGGCATTCTTAAGAAGCAAGGCCATTATCGGCACCTCCAAGCAGCAGATACAGGATAGCCATACGCACGCAGATACCGGCGTAGACCTGCTCCAGGATGACGGAGCGTTGCGGGTGGTCGGCCATATAGGAGTCGAACTCGACGCCGCGGTTGATGGGGCCCGGGTGGCAGATGATCGCGTCGGGCTTCATGAGCTTCTCGCGGTCCTTGGTCAGGCCGAAGAGCTTGTGGTACTCGCGAATGGTCGGGAACGGGGCACCCTCGAGACGCTCCTGCTGCACGCGCAGCATGTAGACGACGTCCAGCTCGGGCAGGACGGAATCGAGGTCGCTCGTCACGTGGTCGCAGCCCAGGACCTCGGGCGCCGGCGGCAGCAGCGTGCCGGGGGCGACGGCGTAGGTCTCGCAGCCCATGATCTTAAGGGCGGGGATCAGCGAGCCGCAAACGCGGGAGTGGGCGATATCGCCGACGACGGCGACCTTCAGACCGTGGAAGTCACCCTTGTGCTCCCAGATGGTGTACAGGTCGAGCAGGGCCTGCGTGGGATGGTTGTGCTTGCCGTCACCGGCGCAGATGACGCTTGCGGGCGAGTTCTGCGTGACGATGTAGGGAGCGCCGGCGTGCTTGTCGCGCACGACAATGCAGTCGATCTTATAAGCGTTGAGGGTCTCAACGGTGTCGACGAGGCTCTCGCCCTTGACCGTGGAGGTCGAGGAGCCACCAAAGTTAAGGCTGTCGGCCGAAAGACGCTTCTCGGCGAGCTCGAAGGAGCTACGGGTGCGCGTCGAGGGCTCGTTGAACATGTTGACAATGGTCTTGCCCTTGAGCGTGGGGACCTTCTTGATCGCACGCTCGTTGACCTCGGAGAACGCCTTGGCGGTCTCGAGGATGAGCTTGATGTCCTCTTCGGAGTACTCGGTAATGTCGATCAGGTGCTTATGGTTGAACGCCACGGTACTACTCACCTCCCAGCGGCGCGGAGCCCACGTGGGAACCCGGCGCGACGTCGTTAATCTCGACGGCGGTGTGGCCGTCGACTTCCTTCATATATAGGTGCACGTTCTCCTCATGCGACGAGGGAACGTTCTTGCCGACAAAGTCCGGCGAGATGGGGAGCTCGCGGTGGCCGCGGTCAACGAGGACTGCCAACTCGATGCGGCTCGGACGACCCAGGTCCATGACGGCGTCCAGAGCGGCACGAATGGTACGGCCCGTATACAGGATGTCGTCCACCAGCACGACGCGCTTGCCGTCGACGCTAAAGGGGATGTTGGTGGCGTGGATCGCGGGAGCGAAATTGGTAGCGTAGTCATCGCGGTAGAAGCTGATGTCTAGGCTGCCGAGCGGAACGTCAACGCCCTCGATCTCCTTGATCTCCTCGGCGAGCTTCTTTGCCAGAAGGTCGCCGCGCGTGACGATGCCGACCAGAGCGAGGTCTTCACAGCCCTCGTTGCGCTCGAGAATCTCGTGCGCGATGCGGGTCATCGCTCGATTGACGGCGGTCTCGTCCATGATGACCGCCTTGGGGGAAGTCGTGCCCATCGATCTCCTTCCTCACATGTCTTGACTGCTGACACAGTCAAAAAAATAGATGCCCGACCGCTTAAAGCGGACCAGACACCCACAGGAAGGACTGCTCTTTGGCAGCTATGTAATTCCATGTGGGTATCTCGTACCCCTTTAATGGTCAAGGGATAGTGTAGCCAACCTCGAGCTTAATTGCGAGCATAAATACAGGGCAATCCGTAAACGCAGCCCAATGCTCAATAAACCTATATATATATTTGTGGGACGAGCTTGAAAACGCACGAACGAGCTGGCATAATCCCCTCTGCTGCACGCAAATCGGATCTACGTCCAGGGCCGTGGCGTGAGCACTATCGCCAAAAGAGAAATATCTCTGTGTAGATTACGCACAGGGAGCTGCTTCTGTGCTATAGTTCAGGCTTGTTTGTTAACGCGACATGTTCGTTTGTCGCCCAAGGAGGGTCAGTTATGTCCAAAGTTTGCGAAGTTTGCGGTAAGCACCCCGTTGCCGGTCGCTCCATCAGCCACTCTCACCGCGTCACCAACCGTAAGTTCCGCCCCAACATCCAGCGCGTCTACGTCGTCGTCGATGGTCACCGTCGCAAGATGAACGTTTGCTCCACCTGCCTCAAGTCCGGCAAGGTTGCGCGCTCCTAAATAAGGTCTTACCAACAAGTACCTCGGACTCTCCGGGTCAAAGACCTCGCGTTCATATAGAACTTACCAAAGGCGCTCTCCCCTACGGAGGGCGCCTTTTTGCACTCATTGGCACTCGGCACTCATTGGGGACAGACTTACATGAGTGCTTTCACGCAATTGGGACAGACATGACGCGTGCCGGCAGCGGTTCGTCCCCTACCTCACGCAGCCTCCTTCCAGCCTGCAGTGGCCTTGGTCACGCTTGTAGCGCCGATACCGGTGATACGGGCAATTTGCTTGACCGTGAGATGAGCCCGCCTGAGCCTCAGCAGACAGGCATCGCGTTCGGGGCGTGGCAGGGCCTTGAGCAGCGCAGGATCTATGCTCGGCAAAACTTCGCGCGCAACGGAAAGGGCGTCCTCATCGGGGATCCGTCGGCGCGGAAGAATCTCCACTGACCAGATGCGCCCGGCAACTTCCTTGAGATGCTCGCAATAGCAACGGGAGCCTCCGACAATATCGAGCATAGGGGCCGCATCACAGATGTCAAAGGGGTCGTAGCCCAGCTGATATGCCTTGAAGCTTGACCAGCGGTACGCCTCGAGCGAGTCGAGCGCACCTCTCACGGGATTGAGATGGATATAATCGAGCAGCTGCACCGCCTGCGTGTCCGACTCAACCGCGACCCGCGAATAGCGATTGTCAAACAGATGCCCCGTTCTCCCCGTTTTCCCATTGAAGTACTTAGCATATGCCGTCAATGCGCACTGCATTGCCTTTGAAAGATTGTCAAATGGGTCATCAATCATCAAATGGAAGTGGTTGTCCATAAGGCACCAAGCCAACACCGCTACTTTATGGCGCGCAAACCTGTCCGAGATATCCGATAGGAAACGATAACGGTCGGAGTCATCTTCAAAAATAATCTGTTTGGAGTTGCCACGGTCAAAGACGTGGTAATAGCCGGTGAGCGAAACGGTGCGGGCGCATCGAGGCATAATCTCTCCTTTCAAAGCTGTACAGGCAACGCCTAATTAGAGAGAAGCAACGCGAAATGCTGAGCCTGCAACCTATTTATAACCAATGAGCAGCAATAACAGGCCCAGAACGGCAAAATGGCAAATCGATGTCTGTCCCAAATGAGTGAAAGCACTCATGTAAGTCTGTCCCCAATGAGCGGGGCGATGGCAAGCAGATAGTTTTAGTTAAAACGTTTCATTATATTGAAGCGTTTTAGTGTGCCTTTTACGGGAATCTTACCGTTCACCGAATCATTTCTTGCTATCATGCAAGGCGTAGGGTAAATCTCCGATCGCAAGGAGACACAAATGGTGAAAAAGTCACCGGAAAACACTACTCCCGCAATTGTGGACAACGTAGAGGCGCTTGAGGCTAAGCTCGCTCAGATGCGAGAGGCCCAGGCGCTTTTTGCTACGTACACGCAGGAGCAGGTCGACAAGATCTTCTATGAGGCCGCCATGGCCGCCAACAAGGCTCGTATCCCGTTGGCGAAGTTGGCCATCGAGGAGACCGGCCGCGGCGTTCTTGAGGACAAGGTCATCAAGAACCACTACGCCGCAGAGTACATCTACAACGCTTACAAGAACACCAAGACCTGTGGCGTTCTGGAGCGCGACGAGGCTTACGGCATCACCAAGATCGCCGAGCCCATCGGCATCGTGGGTGCCGTCATCCCGACGACCAACCCCACCTCCACTGCGATCTTCAAGACGCTGATCTGCCTGAAGACCCGCAACGCCATCATCATCTCCCCGCACCCGGCTGCCGCCAAGTGCACCATCGCCGCCGCCAAGCTCGTGCTTGACGCTGCCGTCAAGGCCGGCGCCCCCGAGGGCATCATCGGCTGGGTCGATGTCCCCTCCATCGAGCTGACCAACATGGTCATGCGCGATGTCGACATCATCCTCGCCACCGGTGGCCCGGGCATGGTCAAGGCCGCCTACTCCTCGGGCAAGCCCGCCCTGGGCGTTGGCGCCGGTAACACCCCGGTCGTCATCGACGACACCGCCGACGTGTTGCTCGCCGTCAACTCCATCATCCACTCCAAGACCTTCGACAACGGCATGATCTGCGCTTCCGAGCAGTCCGTGACCGTCATCGACACCATCTATGACCAGGTCAAGGCCGAGTTCCAGAAGCGCGGCTGCTACTTCGTCAAGCAGGGTGCCGAGATGGAGGCCCTACGTGCCGCCATGTTCAAGAACGGCGCCCTCGATCACCGCATCCCCGGCATGGCCGCCGCCAAGATCGCCGAGCTCGCCGGCATCGAGGTTCCCGCCAAGACCAAGATCCTGATCGCCGAGGTCACCTCCACCGACCCCGCCAAGGAGGAGTTCTCCCACGAGAAGCTCTCCCCGGTCCTGGCCATGTACCACGCCAAGGACTTCCAGGAGGCCGTCGACAAGGCCGAGCACCTGGTACTCGCCGGTGGCCCGGGCCACACCGCCTCTCTGTACGTGCACCCCGCCCAGGCCGAGAAGATCAGCCTGTTCGAGCACGTCATGAAGGCCTGCCGTATCGTCATCAACACCCCGTCCTCGCACGGCGGCATCGGTGACCTGTACAACTTTGGCATGAAGCCGTCTCTGACCCTGGGCTGCGGCTCCTGGGGCGGCAACTCCGTCTCCGAGAACGTTGGGGTGAAGCACTTGATCAACGTTAAGACTGTGGCCGAGCGCCGTGAGAACATGCTGTGGTTCCGCGCTCCCGAGAAGGTCTACTTCAAGAAGGGTTCCACGCCCGTCGCCCTCGACGAGCTGGGCAACGTCATGGGCAAGAAGCGCGCCTTCATCGTCACCGACCAGTTCCTCTTCAAGAATGGCAACACCCGTGCCATCGAGGCCAAGCTCGACGAGATGGGCATCGCCCACGACTGCTTCTACGACGTCGAGCCCGATCCGTCGCTGCAGTGCGCACGTCGCGGCGCCAAGCAGATGGCTCTCTTTGAGCCGGACGTCATCATCGCCGTCGGCGGCGGCTCCGCTATGGACGCCGGCAAGATCATGTGGATGATGTACGAGCACCCCGAGTGCAAGTTTGAGGACATGGCCATGGACTTCATGGACATCCGCAAGCGTATCTTCACCTTCCCCGAGATGGGCAAGAAGGCCTACTTCGTCGCCGTCCCGACCTCTTCGGGCACCGGCTCCGAGTGCACGCCGTTCGCCATCATCACCGACAAGGAGACCGGCATCAAGTGGCCGCTCGCCGACTACGCGCTGCTCCCCAACATGGCTATCGTCGACGCCGACAACTGCATGACCGCCCCGCGCGGCCTGACCGCTGCCTCCGGCATCGACGTCATGACCCACGCCATTGAGTCCTACGTCTCCATCATGGCTTCCGACTACACCAAGGGCCTCTCCGAGCGCGCTGCCAAGCTCGTCTTTGAGAACCTGCCCTCCAGCTTCACGAACGGCGCCAAGGACCCGCACGCCCGCGAGGAGATGCACAACGCCTCCTGCATGGCTGGCATGGCCTTCGCCAACGCCTTCCTGGGCCTCAACCACTCCATGGCCCACAAGCTCGGCGCTTTCCATCACCTGCCCCACGGCCTCGCAAACGCCGTCATCCTGACCCGCGTTATGCGCTACAACGCCGCCGAGGCTCCCGTCAAGATGGGCACCTTCTCCCAGTATCCTTACCCCAACGCGCTGCACAACTACGCCGAAATGGCCAAGTACTGCGGCATCGAGGGCAAGGACGACAAGGAGGTCTTCGAGAACTTCATCACGAAGCTCGAGGAGCTCAAGGACTTCATCGGTGTCAAGAAGACCATCGCCGACTACGGTGTTGACGAGCAGTACTTCCTCGACACCCTCGACGAGATGACCGAGCAGGCATTCAACGACCAGTGCACCGGCGCCAACCCGCGCTACCCGCTCATGAGCGAGATCAAGGAGCTCTACCTGGA
>ENA-ORUF01001079-ORUF01001079.1-human-gut-metagenome-genome-assembly--contig:-NODE-1079-length-31900-cov-32.417491_pt1 | contig 31900 bp, 20 predicted proteins | sample MGYA00242077_ERZ509203 | MGnify/ENA primary metagenome ERZ509203 (study PRJEB26280, sample SAMEA2338834) | human gut metagenome | biome: human gut; feature: human-associated habitat; material: faeces... | reverse complement strand
TGAAGATAAAATATGAACTGCCACAGGGTTCCATTACCGGACAAAGTGGCACAACCAAAATCATGCCACAAACTATCCATACAAAATCCTGTGGCTGACTTCATATTTTCTCTGAGGAATTACTGGCTGCTACACCGCAACCTCACAGCCTATAAACGCGGCGTAAATAAAAACAAGGAGTGTGTAAAAATGACAGAAAAACACGGCAATCTTTCAATTGACAGCGACAACCTGTTCCCTATTATAAAGAAATGGTTATATTCAGACCACGATATCTTCTATCGTGAGCTCATCTCAAACGGCTGCGATGCCATCACTAAGCTCAAAAAGCTCGACATGATGGGTGAATATTCCCTTCCTGCAGACTACAAGGGCAAGATTCAGGTGCTCGTAAACCCTGACGAAAAGACAATAAAGATTATCGATAACGGTCTTGGTATGACAGCTGATGAGGTTGAGGAATACATAAGCCGTATCGCTTTTTCAGGTGCTACAGACTTCATCGAGAAATACAAGGACAAGTCAAATGATGACCAGATTATCGGTCATTTCGGTCTCGGCTTCTACTCAGCATTCATGGTAGCTGACGAGGTAACAATTGATACTCTCTCTTATAAAGAGGGCTCTACACCTGTTCACTGGTCATGTGACGGTGGCACAGAGTACAACATGGAGGATGGCGACATGGACGACGTCGGAACAGAGATTACTCTCTACTTAAACGACGACTGTCTTGAGTTCGCAAACGAGTACCGCGCACGTGAGGTTATCGAAAAGTACTGTTCTTTCATGCCTACAGAGATTTACCTTGCAAAAGAAAATGCTCCTGAAGAGTACGAGACAATAGACAAGGCCGACAAGCGTGACACTGACACTGTCATCGAGGAAATCCATGAGGACGCCAAGTACGAGGAAAAAGAAAATGACAAGGGCGAGAAGGAGCAGGTAGAAGTATCTCCTGCAAAGGATCAGCTCAAAATCGTTAAGCGCCCCGTTCCGCTCAATGATACAACCCCACTTTGGACCAAGAGCCCGAATGAGTGTACCGACGAGGAATACAAGGAGTTTTACAGAAAGGTATTCTTAGACTACAAGGAGCCTCTTTTCTGGATTCACCTGAATATGGACTATCCTTTCAACTTAAAGGGTATCCTCTACTTCCCTAAGATCAATACAGAGTACGACTCAATCGAGGGAACTATTAAGCTTTACAACAACCAGGTATTTATCGCAGACAATATCAAGGAGGTCATTCCTGAGTTTTTGATGCTCCTTAAGGGTGTTATCGATTGTCCTGATTTACCGCTTAACGTATCGCGTTCTGCTCTCCAGAATGATGGCTTCGTAAAGAAGATTTCTGAGTACATTACCAAGAAAGTGGCTGACAAGCTCATCGGTATGTGCAAGACAGATAAGGAAGCCTATGAGAAATACTGGGATGATATCAGCCCATTCATCAAGTTTGGCTGCTTAAAGGACGAGAAGTTCTGTGACAAGATAAACGACTATATTCTTTTCAAGGATATCAATGACAAGTATCAGACTCTTCCTGAGCTGCTCGCACCTGTTGCGGAGGATGAAAAATCAGATGCGGAAAGTGCCGATGCTTCTGATGATACAAAGAAAGCTGACAATACTGATGAAAACAAGGAGCCTGAGAAAAATACAGTTTACTATGTCACAGATGTAGTACAGCAGGGTCAGTATATCAAACTGTTCAAGGAGCAGGGCATGAACGCTGTTATCCTTGACCACAATATCGATACCTCATTCATCACACAGCTTGAGCAGAGAAATGACCACTACAAGTTCATGAGAATAGATGCAGACCTCACAGAGTCTCTCAAGGATGAATCCGGTGCAGACCTCACAGAGGCAACCACTACTCTCTCAGAGGTATTCAAGAAGGCTTTGAACAACGACAAGCTCACTGTAAAGGTAGAAAACCTTAAGAACGCAGATGTAGCATCTGTGCTCACACTCTCAGAGCAGGGCAGACGTATGCAGGATATGATGAAGATGTACGCAGCCGGAGGCATGGGTGGAATGGATCCAAGCATGTTTGCCGCTGATCAGACACTCACATTAAATGCCAACAACGAGCTTGTAAAGTACATCTTAGACAATAAGGATTCTGAGCATGTTCCAATGTTTGCTGAGCAGCTTTACGACCTTGCAATGCTTTCTAACCAGCCGCTTTCAGTTGACCAGATGACTAAATTTGTAAAGAGAAGTAATGATATCATGCTTCTTCTCACAAAGTAATCCAACAAAGCAATTTTACTGTTAGCATCACATAAAAAAGCTGTACACTATGCAGGTTTCATAGACCTGCATGTGTACAGCTTTTTATTAATTACCGGCTCTCTTAAACAAAAAGTTCACAAACACTGCCGATACCACCCCAAGCACTGCTCCTGCCAGGACATCCGTTGGGAAATGCATGAAGTTGTACATACGTGAAAACGCAATAAGTACCGCAAGTACAATCGCCGGTATTCCCATTCTTTTGTCTATAAACATAAGTGTCACTGCCGCTGTTATGCCGTTTAACGTGTGTCCCGAAGGAAATGATGAGTCAAACGGTATCTTTACAATAAGACTGACTGTCTCATCTATCTGACATGGTCTCAACCTGTCGACCATATTTTTTATTATCAGATTGCCCACTATAAAGCTCAAAAGCTCTGCCGAAAGCATCTGCATGCCTCCACGGCGGTATTTTTTTGAAACACAAAGCACTACACCTATCACAATCCACAATGCTCCTGCATTTCCGAGGGTGGATAAAAACGCCATTAGCTTGTCTAAAAACGGTGTTCTGATGCTCTGAATTGCATACAGGATGTCAAATTCCCAGTCCATATTATATGCTCCTGTCTATTATTAATTATTATCTGCCTGTTCAATTGTCGGCCTGAAAGTATTTATTGTACACAGTAAAAAATGAGCTTGTTTTCACATCCTTTTCATCCTTTATACTGATTGAATCCCACAGGTCATTGTTTAAACTAAACCCTGCTTTTTTTACAAAGTGCTCGTAGTCATCATTAAACTGCTCCTGTTGTCTCTTTTGCAGTATAGTGACCTTGTTCTGCTCTGTTTTTTCCCGGTCCAGCTTGGATATACACTTGATGAAATAGTAGCCGTCATCTGTGCTTATCATATCAGATGTCTCTCCATCGCCAAGCTCAAATGCTACAGCCTCAACCTCCTGTGGCAGAGTGCCCTTTGCCGCATACAGCTCTGTCTGGCTGTCCTCACTGCTGCCTGATGCAACTGCTGCAAAATCTTCCTTTGACAAAAGCTTCTGGCTCACAGCATCTGCGCTCTCCTTGCTCTTTACAAAGATTTTCTGTATATGGATAACTCTTGCATCCTCATCACTCACCTCTGTATCAACGCCCTTCGATAGAGAATTGTACAGCTTTTGCGCAATCGCATAATGCTCGTATGCGCTCTCAATGTCTGATAAATCAGCCTTTGTGAATTTCTTTTCAGCTTCGTTTAATGAGTCATAGTATTCCTTTGCAGCCTTTGACACACTACTCTTCTCCTTGTCTGTAAGTGTAATCTTCTTCTGCTTTGCAATTGAAACCATGCAGTATATGCGCGTCAGCTCATCAACAGTGACATCCCTGATATACTTTTCCACGTTCGACGCATCATCTGTCTCAAGCAGGTTTACATCATACATAGTGCCATACAGATTTTTGTAATTGGCTAAATATATGAGTGCCTCCTTCTTATCGCACTTCATATTGTCCACGGAAAAAACTGTATGGCTGTTCGTGGTATTTATATCAAGCACTATCTCCTTGCCACCAATACTGCAGCCGGTGAGAAGTGTCGCTGATGCAAGCAGCATACACATCGTTTTCTTAAAATACTTCATACCTGCTATCCTTCCACAACAAGGAATCTGCCGTCCTCAATGGCAAAGACCTCACTCTGGTCCATAAGCTCATCATCTGACATGCCCGAAATATCTGAACCTGCCTCATCAAAATAATCTCTTACTTCTTTTATATTCTTACATACCACAGCCATGCAGTCCTCTAAAAATTCCTCTGCAGCCTCCGGAGTATCTGCGACCTCCTCACTAAAAAGCTGTGTCTGCTTCTTTAAAAATGTGTCTAAAACCTCGTCATCGTATTCGTACATATTGCATTCCTCCATGTAAATTATCTCTTTTCTTTGGCTTTATATACAGCTGTTCATACAGCAATTATGTCTGATATATTAATGTATTGTATATTTTTGTACCACCTGTTAGACATTATATAATAGATTGCTGTGACATGCCACTATTTTTTATATTCACGACAGGTAACAATTGTCTGCTGTAAACGGAATGAATATATGAGCCTCTCATCCGCCTGTATGCTTTTCCCATCTATAGAAAAAATCCTTTCAAGTGCATCAGCATACAGTTTTAACTGTGTGCTGTATCTGTCGATAAGCTCTTTAGCAGCATTTACCCTGTCTGTCTTATAATCAAGCAGCACTATTTTATCATTCTCCAGCCAGAATACATCAATAATTCCCTGAACCAATACTCCCTCATAGTCCATCACAAAAGGCTTCTCTTTATACAAATCGCCTCTCTTATCCGCCTGTGCCATACGCGCTGCCACATCTGATGATATAAACTGCTCTATAAGCTTTGGTCTGGTCAGCCTGTACATGTCATCTGTGATAAGCCCCTTTTTTAGCATTTCATCCATGCTTTTCTTCACAAATGCACTGACTGCCACATGGTCTTTTGTATCTATATCACACAGACTCTTGAAATCCAGACACTCCATGACACGGTGCACTGCAGTTCCGCGCAGCGCTCCCTGATTCACACCTGCTGCATTTTTAGGCTCTTTGCTTTCATTAGAAGCACCGCCTGCCTCATCATCCCTCGCAAAGTCCGGCACATACGTCTCCTTCTCCTCCAAAAGGAACTTAGGACGCTCTGCCTCCCTCTCTGTGCTGTCGTACTTTTCAACCATAGAGTCATGCTTCAGCTCAGATACCGAATATTTGCTTTTTTTAGTTATATCAGAAGCATATACATACTCAAAATCAAATTTCTCTGCGAGCTCTTTGGCTTTTGTTTCATCCGCTTCACTTATGTGCCCAATAAGCTGCGCTTTTGATATATCGTTTGCCGCCATATCCATCGCAGTTCGTGCAGCGAACTCTGTTGCATCAACTGTGGATACCGTATACTTATCCGGGTACGACAGCATGGCAGGTATAATCCAGTCCAGGTAACACCCTGCTTCCTCCCTTTGTCCAAAGCTTATTGGCTGGTTCGCATTTACATTGCCTCTATACTTCTCAAAGGATTTTTGGGCATTTGAAAGTCCCCCTGTCAGGATAATCTTTTCCTTCGCCCTGGTGAGCGCTACATACAGCACACGCAGCTCCTCTCCCAGATTTTCCCTTTTAATGCGGCTTGCTATCTCATTTCTGATTAGTGATGGTCGCTTTGTCCTTGGGCTTTTTGTTTTTTCCACAAGCCCAAGTCCAAGCTTTTCATGTATCACCAGGTCTGATTTTGTGTCCTGCGTGTTAAAGCTCTTGCCAAGCCCGGAAACAAACACTACAGGAAACTCAAGACCCTTGCTCTTATGGATTGTCATAATGCGCACCACATCGTCATTCTCGCCTGCGGTATCGGCCTCTCCGTAGTCTATCTCGTATTTCTGCTGTATATCTATGTACCTGACAAAGTGAAACAGCCCCTTGTAGCTGGTCTTTTCATAGGCTGCGGCCATCTCAATCAGCATATCTATATTCTGTCTGCGCCGTTTTCCTGCCGGCATGGCCGATGCATACCTGTAAAAGCCAGTCTCATCAAGCATCATGTACAAAAGCTCATGGATTGGCGTATCAGCAACAGCACCTCTTAGTCTCTCAAATACCAAAGCGAAGGCTTTAAGCTTCTCGTCCTCATAGCCATCCTCACCTGCCATGGCGCTAAGTGCAGCCTGCGCAAAGCTTACGCCCTTAAAGGCAGACCTAATCTGTGCCAGCTCCTCATCATCCATGCCCACGATAGGCGAAACAAGCACTGCTGCCATCGGAATATCCTGCAGCGGATTATCGAGTATGCGAAGCATGGACAGAATCACCTGTATCTCATACGATGAAAAGTAGCCTGTATTCGACTCTACATGCGCCGGAATATCACAGTCCTTTAATACTGCTGCCACTGTATTGCCCCATGTTGCAACACTTCTCGAAAGTATCACTATATCCCTGTACTGCACGGCTCTTAGCTGCCCTGTCTTTTTATCAGTCACCATGCCGTTTTCCATCAGACTCCTGATACGGTTTGCAATCAAAAGCGCCTCTATCTGCACCTTATCTCCATCCTCATCCTCTATAATTTCAGACAGTTCCTCATCCTTGTAGTCAACAAGCAAAAGCTCAGGACGCATCGTCTCCTTTGGATAGCTTGCACCGGGATACAGTGCCGCATCGTCATCATACTGCACATTGCCCAAATCAGCTGCCATGATTTTATAGAATATGTCGTTAGTAAAGTCTAACACCTCATTCCTGCTTCTGAAATTTTTATGCAGGTCTATTCTCTGGTGTCCACTGTCATCTGATGTATATGTGTTGTATTTTTCCATAAACAGCTCAGGACGTGCCATTCGAAACCTGTATATGCTCTGCTTTACATCGCCCACCATAAACATGTTGCCGACTCCCTGGTGCTCTCTTGAAATAGCGGTAAGTATATCCTCCTGCACCTGGTTTGAGTCCTGATACTCGTCAATCATGATTTCCTCAAAATGTTTTGAAAACTCACGCGCTGTCTCTGTGGGCTCCAGTGTCTGTTCATCCACCAGTATGCGAAGCGCAAAGTGCTCTATATCAGAAAAATCAAATACTCTTTTTCTTGTTTTTACAGCCTCCATCGCATCATAAAACTCGAGTGAGAGCCTTATCAGCTCTTTAACAAATGGTCTTTGACGCTCCAGCTGCTCATACATAAGCTCAATTGACATGCCAAAGTATTTCTGCTTTATTCCGTCTACCTTCTTCTTGACAGCATCGCGCATGCTTTTCACGCGTTCCTTTTTCTTCTCGTCTCCATCAAATTTCCTGATGACAGCAATTCTGCCAAAGGATATTTTGTTTAAGAACTCCTGCATGCCGACATAGCCTGTCACATCAGCCATTCCATCAAACAATGCTATATCCTCTGAAAGTGTAAGCGCATACTTTTCAAGCCCGGGTGTAGCTGATGCCAGGTCTTTCGCCATTGTAAGCTCCTGAACAGCCTCCTCCAAAAGCACCCTGCTGTAATCCACTATCTCCTTAATGATTTCTGAGTCCTCAAGCTGTTTAGCTGACTTTATATCATAGAGCCTTAGGAGACTGTTCATCCACTTTCTCGGCCATGATGAGCTGCCCGCCTTATAGTAGATATCCTCCACCATCTGCCTGACGGCAGAGTCATTTCTCCCATTGCTGTAGGTATCTATAAGGTTGATAAATGCCTCGTTGTCTTCTCTTGCATAATTGTCCTCAAATACCTGTGCCAAAGCATCCTTTAGCATAAGCTTAAGCTCTGCCTGGTCACCGATTCTGAAATCAGGATCCAGATTAAGCTGTGCGAAATTATTCTGCACCACAAACAGACAAAACGAATCGATTGTAGTGATGAGCGCATTGTGAACCAGTGTCGACTGCCTCTGCAGATTCTCATCGTCCGGCTTTTGCTCCTTCAAGCTGTCTATCGCACGGCTGACACGCTCCCTCATCTCAGCAGCTGCAGCCTTGGTAAACGTCACCACAAGCATCCTGTCGATATCCACCGGCGGATTATCCACACATATTCTGTTTACTATACGCTCAACGAGTACAGCTGTCTTTCCTGAGCCCGCTGCCGCCGATACAAGTATATCCCTGTCTCTTAAATCTATAACCTTTTTCTGTTCACTGGTCCATTTAACATCCATATTATGTCTCCCGATTATGGCTTTATATTATTATCTCCATAGCATGCTTTATGCTCTGCCGCTGCAATCTGTGTACGCATTTTATCAAGTACATCTTCCTTATTGTCACCGTTAAAGCTTCTTTCGCTAAATCCCGGTATCCTTGAATCATACCTGCATATGGCCTGAAAAGCGCAATATGCGCAGCTGTCTATTTTTTTGTTCTTGATAGGATTAACGTCAACATTTCCATCGTATATTTCTCTTCCTATCTCGCGAAGCTTCTCTCGCGCAAACCTTGTTATCACATCAAACTCTTCGGCGTTTGCCACCTTTGAGCCTGCAGCCGGTGTCTGGTCCTTTTTTAAGGTGACAGGGATTACGTCAGAGCTTTTCTCAAAGTCCCTGTCCATGCCTCTGTATGCCTTTTCGTCCGAGTTGATAAGCCCGTCAGGCTTGAGCTTCTTTAATATCATCTGATTGATTTCTTCCTCAGACAGCTCCGTGCCCGGTGTCACATCCTTTAAATCAATTACAGGATCGTCGATGTGATAGTACAGCATACCGCCCGGCTCCACACTTACCTGCTTTAGCGCCTCTTTCTTTTGTTCCATGACAGCGTCCATGTACACTGCAAGCTGAAGCTGCGTGCCATAGTACAGCTTCACCAGGTCAAAAACTGTATTTCCCGACTTGTAATCCAGTACCTTCACAAAAAGCCTGCCCTCATCCGTATATGTGTCAGTCCTGTCCACGCGTCCCTTTATATCAACCGTCACATCATTTGCCATATCAAGGCTCTCGTAAAAAGAAAACTCAAACCTCTCAGGCACAAAGCTGCCTCTTCGTATCTGGGTTGTGAGTGCCCATACTGTCTGCTTAAATACCGCCTTCATATGTGATATCGAATGTTGGCTTTCCGCTGTATCAAATATGCCAAAGCCTGCATACTCATCAATCACCTCATTTATTGCTTCCATCGCAAGCTCATCTCTTTTTGCATCTGTCACGCTAAACCAGTCAGTACTCTCCCTATCAAGCTTCTTACTGTATCTTTCCAGTGCTTCATGGTATATATTACCCATATCAAGGGATGTAAAGCCGCTCTCCTCACGCTCTGTAAGCCTCAATCCATAATTTAAAAAATGCGCATATGCACATCTGGCAAACTGCTCAAAGCGCGTGATACTGCCCTCCATGTGTCTGCCGTATATACTTCTTGCCACATTTCGGCTGATCGGATCCTTTGAATAATGCTCAAACTTTGCATTTATGAGCCTCTCCACGGAATTTTTTTGAGCAAATTCTTTATTGTCTACTTCATTACCGTCCCCTGCATCACTGACTGATGCGTCATAGAGCATCACCGCTGCTGCAATCTCGCACCATCTGTCATCCACCTCATTTGACAGCAGATAATCCAGAGCACTCTGCCTGCTTGATATATCCAAAAGCTGTTCTACATCCTCTGTCTCAGTCACGACAAGCTCCGGAAACATCCCCTTTAATATACCTATGAGGTACGATGGCTGGGCAGCCTTTTTTTCACTGTCAAGTCTCGTATAGCTGATATAAAGCTCCCTGGATGGCTTTGTCATGTTTAGATACAGATAAAACCTCTGTATAAATGCCTGCTCCCTTGCCCCGGGCGCAAGCTCTATATCCAGCTCCTTAAGTGCCTCTCTCTCATACTGGGATATAATGCCTCCTCTTCCTGCCGCCTTTGGAACAATCCCATCGTTTACGCCTGCAAAAAACATGACCTTTATGTTGGTCAGACGCGTTCTCTCAATATCTCCGATGGTCACAGTGTCGTATCCCGGCGGTATGACTGCTACATCTGCTGCATCCAGTCCTGCATCCAGTATCTGTGTAAATTCCTCTGCATCCATGCATTCATCACCCAGCACCGCCACATATTTTTCAAAGAGCTGCATGACTATTTTGTATATCTGTCCGTATTCCTTTGATGCGGTCTGGTCCCCTGCATCAAGCAGTGCCTGCTCCTTTTTTGCAAGCTTATCAGGTATATCAAGCAAAACTATCAGCTTATATATAGCGAGCACATAGTCCTTTACCGTTGACTTTTTATCGGAAAACACCTGATATACCGGCTTTAGCAGCTCCATTATATATTCCCTGTTTTGGTTTAAAAGCTCAAGGTCATAGCCTGACTTATGCTTTGGCAGCCTGACCCACTTTTTGTCCCATGCGCTTTTACCTCTTACTCCACAGGCGAGCACATAGTTTTCAAGTACATCTATTTCACTGTCCAATAGCTCACTAAAGCCGCACCGCAAAAATCTGAACACCGCATCTGCCGAGAAATTTTGTGCCGCAATATCGGGTATTGACCTGATAAACTCAATAAACGGATGGAAAAGTATCTCCTGTGTGGCATCGATAAAGTAAGGAATATTGTATTTGTCAAATATTTCACGCACATAACCTGCATATATATTCACATCTCCTGTGACTATAGCAATATCGCGGTAACGCAGGTTTTCGTTCCTTACAAGCTCATTAATTCTTCTGGCTATCTTTGTCAGCTCCTGCTTTGGGTCACGCAGACAGTCTATATGAATGTGCTTTGGTGCTTTTTTAAAGGAGCATCTTCGTTTTCTGAAAAGCTGCTGTTCCATGAAGCTTAGCTCTTCGTTTTCTGCAAGCCGGTAGTTTTTATCAAGGATAATAGGTTCCTCGACTTCTATGCCATAAAACGCTGCCATTTCGGTGAGTGATTTCACTGTCCTTTTTGGCATGTCAAACAGCTCCTGCATGCCTCTGCTCTTAAAGATATCCTCACGACAGTCTATTGTGAGCGTTACATATATTTTCTTTGAAATGACAAAGAGCTTTTTGATGAGCTGGTTCTGTATAGGTGTAAATCCAGTAAATTCATCAAATGCAATGACTGAATTTCTAAGAATGGCAGACTCCTCCGCCACATTGCTAAGCACATTAAGTATTTCCTCTGCAGTAATATATTTGTCCTGCATAAACTTCTCAAATGCTTCGTAGAGCACGAGCACATCTTTGAGCTTATCTGAGAGTGTATCCGATAGCCTGCCTGAGGCAATATATCTTCCGAGCTCCTCAGGTGATATATTGTACTGCACAAGCTCCGAAAGCAGTGACTTTACCTCGCTTATATATCCGATGCGGTTTAAGTTTCTGCCTATTACGCCAAGCTTATCCGCCTCCTGTGCCGCAAGTTTTCTGAGTACAAGGTTCTTGCCTGTCTCCTCAAGCACCGTGAGGTTTGTGATTCCAAGCTCATCAAACACTCTGTAGGCTAAGCGCTTAAAGCTTAGTACATCTATATTCATGATAGCTTTATTCTCCGACAAATCTACAAGCTGTCTCTGCGTCTGCATTGTAAACTGCTCAGGCACTATTACAAGATAATTGTCCCTTGGGTTTGCCTTTGCCTCTTTCACTATCCTGTTAAAGAGATATTTTGTTTTTCCGTTTCCTGAATTACCTGTGATAAACTGTAATGACATAAAAAGACTCCATGATTAACTACTGTGTAAAATGTATACTGTAATTATATCATGAAGTCCTTTATTATTGAATTACTTATTGTGCTTTAATTCAGCTTAATAACCGCTATACCTTGTGATTAGTGATGGAAAAGTCTGATTCCTGTAAAGCTCATTACCATACCGTACTTATTACATGTATCAATAACATGGTCATCTCTCACAGATCCACCCGGCTGTGCTACATACTTCACGCCACTCTTGTGAGCACGCTCAATGTTGTCACCAAATGGGAAGAATGCATCAGATCCAAGTGCTACATCTGTATTCTTGTCAAGCCATGCTCTCTTCTCCTCTGCTGTAAATACGTCCGGCTTTACCTTGAAGAACTTCTGCCACTCGCCCTCTGCAAGCACATCCATATAATCCTCACCGATATAAAGGTCAATAGTATTGTCGCGGTCTGCACGTCTGATACCATCAACAAACTGAAGTCCAAGCACCTGTGGAGACTGACGAAGCCACCAGTTGTCTGCCTTTGAGCCTGCAAGTCTGGTACAGTGGATACGAGACTGCTGGCCTGCTCCGATACCGATTGCCTGGCCGCCCTTTACATAGCATACAGAGTTGGACTGTGTATACTTTAATGTAATCATAGATATTGCCAGATCGATCTTAGCCTGCTCTGTGAGCTCCTTGTTCTCTGTCACAATATTTGAGAAGAAATCATCATCAATATGAAGCTCGTTTCTGCCCTGCTCGAATGTGATGCCAAATACATCCTTTCTCTCGATAGGTGCCGGCTCATATGACGGGTCAATCTCTATAACACAGTAATTGCCTTTTTTCTTAGCCTTTAAAATCTCAAGAGCCTCGTCTGTGTAGCCCGGAGCGATAACACCGTCTGATACCTCTCTCTTGATTACAAGTGCAGTGCTCTTGTCACATACATCTGAAAGTGAAATAAAATCACCAAATGATGACATTCTGTCAGCTCCTCTTGCTCTGATGTATGCATTTGCAAGTGGTGTAAACTCAATATCCATATCATCAACCCAGTAAATCTTTTTCTCCACATCTGAAAGCGGCTGTCCTACTGCTGCACCTGCAGGTGAAACATGCTTGAAGGATGTTGCTGCCGGAAGACCTGTTGCCTTCTTAAGCTCTCTTACAAGCTGCCATCCGTTAAAGGCATCAAGGAAGTTGATATATCCGGCTCTGCCGTTAAGCACCTTTATAGGAAGCTCTCCCTCCTTCATAAAAATTCTGGCTGGTTTCTGATTTGGATTACATCCGTATTTTAATTCGTATTCCTGCATTTTTCTGTTCTCCTGTTTTTTCTGCTTATCTTGTATATTTGACCGTTTATATAGTGTTTTATTTGTTTTTGTTTACGATTCTGCTCTCATACTCGCCTGTAGCGGTATCAATGTATCTGACAAAAAGTGATACCTTATTGTCTTCGTTAAGGTTCTCCCATACCATATCGGTAAACTCATCGATATCTCCCTCGATGTCTACCCATGTAGGCTCACCCTCAAAGCTTGGCAGCGGATTGCCATCGCCCATATATGTATGGATGAAATGTCCCTCTCCCGCAACCGGTGCTGAGTATGCAAATGTATATCTGTTGCATGCATCAGGATTGCCGTTGTTGCTCTTTAAGATTGACATAGCATAGTTGAACTCACCATTGTCAATATGCATGATTCCTGAAATTCTAGGTGTATAGTTAGGAGCGTCAGGCTCAAACTCTCTTGTCCTTAAGGCCTGCTCAAATGTCTGCTGCTTGTCCATCAGCTCATAGATAGTATCTGTCTGGTCACCGTTTGTGACAATTGTCTTGTTGCCAAGCACTCTTACAGGTGCGTAAATGATAAGACTTGGATCCTCAAGCTTTGAAGGGTCAAATGCCTGTGTTCTGATGCCCTCGCCATCCTCTACAAATACTCTGTTGCGGCTGTTTTCGCTTCTGCCCATGATAAAGTATGCTGTTACAGCCTTCTTACCATCCTTTGTGCGGCCGATTACGATACCTCTGCCAGGGTATGTTGTGCTTGATAATTCCTTTGCTAATGATACTCTTTCCATGTCATCCTCCATGTTTTCTGATAATGTGGTCTGCATCCCCAAATTACTCGGGCCTGCCGGAATAAAAAAGACCGTCTGAACACACATAATAATATAAAGCTCTGCAGGAAACTTATATAAATGTGCGCCCAGACGGTCGGCAATCAACTGTTATACTCCATGTGGTTATCCACTTCCGTCAGTCATATAACTGTCTTTATTTAAGCATGTATTTTTGTCATTGTCAAGTACCACTTTAAAATAAGCATGTACTTATAAGTTATTCTTATAAGTACATGCTTGTAAACAATGCCATTATTTACTAATTTTTAAAGCTGTGAATAGGTGCCGGGATTCTTCCTCCACGGTTTACAAATGCATCACAAGAGAATCTGTTTACCGGCATAACCGGTGCACTTCCAAGGAGTCCTCCGATTTCTACCACATCACCTACATCCTTTCCGATTGCCGGAAGCAGTCTGCAGGCTGTTGTCTTCTGGTTTATCATACCGATAGCCATCTCATCTGCGATAATTCCTGAAATTGTGGTGGCCTTTGTATCGCCCGGGATTGCAATCATGTCAAGTCCCACTGAGCACACACAGGTCATAGCCTCAAGCTTTTCGAGGGTGAGTGCGCCATCGTTTACGGCATCTATCATTCCCTGATCCTCTGATACAGGAATAAAAGCACCTGAGAGTCCGCCGACATATGAGGATGCCATGATACCACCCTTTTTCACCTGATCGTTTAAGAGTGCAAGTGCTGCTGTTGTTCCCGGAGCTCCGGCTCTCTCTAAGCCTATCTCACAGAGAATATCGGCTACAGAGTCTCCGATAGCCGGTGTAGGTGCAAGTGAAAGGTCTATGATTCCAAATGGTACTCCAAGCTTCTTTGAAGCCTCCTTTGCCACAAGCTGTCCTACTCGTGTAACCTTGAAGGCTGTCTTCTTGATTGTCTCACAGAGCACCTCAAAATTCTCGCCTCTTACCTTTTCAAGAGCAGTCTTTACTACTCCGGGTCCGCTGACACCTACATTGATGATGGCATCTGCCTCTGTCACACCATGGAATGCTCCTGCCATAAACGGATTGTCATCAGGAGCGTTGCAGAATACTACAAACTTGGCACAGCCTGATACAGGAAGGTGCTTTGTCACCTCTGCTGTCTCCTTTATCATCTCGCCAATCAGCTTTACTGCATCCATGTTGATTCCGGTTTTTGTAGAGCCAACATTTACAGAGCTGCATACCAGATCTGTCTCAAGCATTGCCTGAGGGATGGATTTGATTAAAAGCTCATCCGCCTTTGTCATGCCCTTTGGCACAAGTGCTGAGTATCCACCGATGAAGTTGACACCTACCTCTTTGGCAGCTCTGTCAAGTGTCTTTGCTATGGTAACAAAATCCTCTGAGCTCTTGCAGGCTGCACCGCCGACAAGGGCGATAGGTGTAACTGAAATACGTTTGTTTACGATAGGGATACAGTAGTTGTTCTCTATCTCTTTTCCTGTTGATACAAGATTCTTTGCAAGTGTTGTAATCTTGTTGTAGATATTCTCATTTACCTTTGCAAGGTCTGAGTCTATACAGTCGAGCAGGCTGATACCGAGTGTGATTGTACGCACGTCAAGATTTTCCTTCTCCACCATGTCATTGGTCTCAATTACTTCACCAATATTTATCATTTTGCTGTTCTCCTTTAACTGTGTATGACATTTTTATGCTAAACTAGATTCGATGCATCATCTCAAAGATTTCTTCCTTCTGACACTTTATTGTTACACCAATTTCTTCTCCAAGTGCATCAAGCTGGTCAGAAATCTCTGCAAATGAAGCTGTAGCATTTGCCATATCCACAATCATCATCATGTTGAAATAACCTGAAACGATAGTCTGTGAGATATCAAGCACGTTTACACTGCCCTCTGACAGATATGTACATACCTTTGCGATGATTCCTACTGTGTCTTTTCCGACAACTGTGATGATTACTTTGTTCTTTGTGTTATCCATAACAACTTATTCTCCTGTTCTCTTATTCTACGGCTATGCGGTCTGATGCCCTGTCTCTCTTAGCCACATACATAGGGAAATCACTTGCCTTATATGGATTGTCTCCCATTGTGACCTCAAGCCTGACAGCTTCATACGCCAGCTTTTCGTAGTTATTTTCTTTACTAAGGTGTCCCAGTATTACTGAGCCAAATTTATCATGAAGAAGCTCGCATAACAACTGCCCGCTTCTCTCATTCGACAAATGTCCGCTGTCACCCATGATTCTGCGCTTGAGCGGATACGGATATGCCCCAGTCTGGAGCATATTTATATCATGATTGGCTTCAAGCAGCAGCCCATCCAGATTCTGAAGCTTTGAAACCAGTGCGTCATCATACGTGCCAAGGTCTGTCACGACTGCCATCGCATGATTTTCGTTTTTAAATCTGTACGCGACAGGATCAGCCGCATCGTGTGATATGTGAAGCGGCTCAAACTCTATATCGCCTATTGTAAAATCGACGCCTGCCTCAACAGGATGAAACAGCTCATCATCTATATTTCCAACGGATTTGGTACATTTTATGGCCCCGATTGTGGCCTTTGTTGCATAAATCGGAATATGATAGCGTCTTGCCATGACACCAAGCCCTGCGATATGGTCTATATGCTCATGTGTCACGAGAATCCCCTGCATATCTGTGGCCGTCATATCAAATTCATTCAGGCCGTTTTCTATTTTCTTACCGCTGATGCCCGCGTCTATGAGCACATGACAATCATCCGTACCCACACATATACAGTTTCCACTGCTGCCGCTGGCAATGCTGCATAATTCTAACATGTTAATTCTCTTTCCAGTATAATTCTATTTTGTCTCCCTCATGAAGCTCCTCGGAAAACTGGGCATCTCTGCCATTTATTACAGTGGCTATTGCCCTGCCCTTTCCTGCCTGTAAATCAAATGAGATATGGGTAAATATATCGACAAATATATATGTATCCTTGCCGGACAACTCTACAGGCTCACCGTTTACAATTACTGTAATTGTATTTTTTGATGAGTCTTCTTCCTGTATTTCTTCCTGTATATCATTTTTTGGCAATTCATTTTCCGGCAGTTTGTTTTCCGGCACAGCAGATGCTTCAGCTTCTTTAGCAAAATCATCATGCAGCTCATCGAGCACCTGATTCATCATCTGCTCTGATGTTCTGGCCACTGTGTTGTCTGACTCTGTACTGTTTGCATCCTGCTCAGCTAAGACCGAATCATCATCTGAATCAGACTCTTGTGTGTCATTATAAGTGTTATTGTCGATTCCTGCAACACCATATTCATCTGTTTTCCACTCAACAGAGAAATTTTCGTATACAAGAGTGTCGAGACCTGCCTCTTCATTGTTTACAAATATCATCTGGTCTGTGTCAATAACAAGGTCCATAAACTGCGCAATCTGGCGCACTGTATAGTAATTTCTTGTCTCAATCACATCGTTTTCCCTGATGCTGTAATCCTCCGGCTCAAGCTCTCCGTTTACCTGGACAAACCTAGGACATGAAACCCTTCTGCCGTTTATGATAAAAGTAATGACAGAATGATTGTACTCATCAAGCTGCGATATCTTATACTCTGCCGCCTCTCCTGCTGTGGACGGCTCTATGATTATCTCACTGTTTGGCTCAAGCGGTGTATTGATGCTTGCAGGCTTTCCGTTCATGGTCACCACTGCGCCCTCTCCGGCCTCGCCTCTTACAAGCCTTGCCACACCGTTTACCGTAAAGTTTATCGGTGTGCCGCGCTTTGGAAACAGCTCATCGTTTGGAAATCCCGCCTGAAGCGCCGCATCGACTATTGTAAGCCTGTTATTGTCATAGAGCTTTATTCTCTCACCGTTGAATCTGACCATGATAAAATTATTTCTCTGGTCATAATAATTCAGACATATACCAATTGGAGTGACAAGAAGCGGATCCTTCTTAATATCCTCCTGCTCAAAGATCACATCGCCAAGCACTTCCTCACCTCTTAGAGCTACTCTTTCCTCCGGCAGGTCAAGGTCTTCCGCAAGCTTTTCCGTGAAGCCGTGTATCTTGCCTCCGCCTCCGACTACAAAGCAGGCACTCACTGTTTTGTCACCGTTTAGCTCTCTGATTTTAGTCGATACCTCTTGTGCAATATTATCAACAACAGGTGCTGCCACATCCCAGACATCCTGTGCAGGAATTGTGTGCTCGATGCTCATGATATCCTTGTATGTAACCGTATCGCTTGTCGTAGACTGAAGCTTGATACTCTCCGCCATATTGAAATCCACGAGGAAATGCTGCACAATAACTTCTGTCAGCTCATCTCCTGCATGCGGTATCATGCCATAGGCTATGATACTTCCGTCTCTTGTGATTGAGATATCACTCGTTCCGGCTCCCACATCGACAAGTGCGATATTAAGCATACGATAGTTCTCCGGAATTGCCACATTGATAGCGGCGATAGGCTCCAATGTCATATTGGCTACACTAAGCCCGGCCTGTCCCACTGCCGCATACAGTCCGTCTACCACATCCTCCGGCAGAAATGTAACTATGATATCCTCGCCTATTTTGTTTGCCTTATGCCCCTCAAGGCTGATAAACACCTCATCATTCAAAAAGAATTTGACTGTAGAATATCCCACACAGTAAAACTTATAGCTTGTATCGTTAACCTCCTTGAGTGCCTCCTGTGCTTTTTCTATGCCAAGCAGGTCAAGCGTATGGACATCCTCGCCTGTCACCACAGACTCCTGCGCATACTCATACTCCACATGCGTCGTGACAGTCTTTAATACTCGTCCTGCGGCTGCTATACACACCTCTTCAAGTGGCTGTCCTGTCTGTTTTTCAAGCTCGTCCTTTACTTCCTTAATGGTTTTTGCCACCCTGCCTATATCATGTATCTGACCGTCAAGCATTGCTCTGGTCTCATGCTCCCTGACATACTGTGCTGTAACCACAAATTCCTTGTCATCAGTCTGATAGCCGACAGTTCCTACAACATTTCTTGTACCAATATCCAAACCGAATACATTATTCATTTCCACTACTCCTTGTATTTGCTAAGCGCTTTATTTATTGAAGCTATCGTGTTTTCGATATCTCCATCATTATCGATAACCTCCTTGCAATGCCTTCTGTACTCAGCTTCTTTAAGCTGGCTTGCAAAGATGCTATCTATCTTCTCATCTGAATAGCCTCTTGATGACTTAAGTCTTTTTCTTCTGACTTCTTCACTTGCATAAATATACCACAGCTCGTCGCAGATTTCACCATATCCCTCCTCTATAAGGAGTGCTGCTTCAAGCACAAGCATGAACAGACCTTCTTTTTTTGCCTCTTTAACTGCATTAAGCACATATTCCTTTACTGCAGGATGCACTACTTCGTTTAAAAGCTCTCTTTTTTTATCATCCGAAAAAATCACTCCGGCAAGTGCCGGTCTGTCAAAATGCCCGTCCTCAAGCCATATCGGTTCGCCCGCAAACAATTCCTTTAATCTGTTGTAGCAGTCGCTTCCCGGCTCCATCAGCTCATGTGCTATCTCATCGGAGAGCATGACCCTTACGCCATCAAGTTCCTTAAGATAGCCAAGCACTGCCGATTTTCCTGCACCTACACCACCTGTTATTCCTATAAAAATCATACTGTTTCCTTTTCTGTCATCAATGCGCATCATACCAGTCATAGCCACACTCGGTGCCCACCTCCATGGATACCTTCATGTTCACCGCACCACGCATCTCTTTCTCCAGAAGCTTAATCACTTTATCCTTCTCAGCTTCCTTTGTCTCAATTAAAAGCTCATCATGCACCTGAAGGATAAGCCTTGACTTTAAGCCCTCATCAAGAAGCCTGTCATGCACACGTATCATGGCAATCTTTATGATATCGGCTGCTGTACCCTGAATAGGTGAGTTCATCGCAACTCTCTCTCCAAACTGTCTCTGCATGAAATTGCTCGAGTTCAGCTCGGGAATCGGTCTGATACGCCCAAACATGGTCTTTGTATAGCCATTTTTCCTGGCATCCAAAACCGTCTGATCCAAAAACTCCTTAATCTTTGGATATTTGACAAAATAGCTGTCTATATAGCCCTGTGCCTCTTTCCTTGAAATCCCAAGGTCGTTAGACAGACCAAACGCGCTGATGCCATAAACGATACCAAAATTTACCGCCTTGGCATTTCGTCTTTGAAGGTCTGTGACCTCATCAAACGGTGTGTCAAACACAAGGGATGCTGTACTTCTGTGGATATCCTGACCATTCTTAAAGGCCTCTATCATCCTTTCATCCCCTGAAAGCGCCGCAAGCACCCGAAGCTCAATCTGCGAGTAGTCTGAGTCAACAAACAGATCTCCATCATCAGGCAGAAATACCTTTCTGATAAGCTTGCCCAGCTCAATCCTTATCGGGATATTCTGCAGATTAGGTTCTGTGCTTGAAAGACGGCCTGTCGCAGTGATTGTCTGATTTAAGGTAGTATGGATTTTGCCATCGGATGCAATATACCCGGAAAGTCCGTCAGCATATGTGCTCTTTAGCTTTGTGAGCTGTCTGTATTCCAGAATATCTGCAACAATCGGATACTCCGGTGCCAGCTTTTCAAGCACATCTGCCGCAGTAGAATAACCGGTCTTTGTCTTCTTTTCATTTGGCAATCCAAGCTTTTCAAAGAGAATGACTCCAAGCTGCTTTGGCGAATTTATATTAAACTCTTCACCTGCTGCCTCATATATTTTCTTTTCAAGCTCAGCTATTGAAACAGCAAGCTTGTCTCCATACTCCTTAAGCTTTATTCCATCAGCCCTTATACCCTCATTTTCCATATCATACAGTACAAAAACGAGTGGCAGCTCAATATCTTTATAAAGCGTGAGCATATCCATTTCCTTTAGCTTCTGCAAAAGAACCGGCTTTGATTTCCAGGCAGTATACACCTCGTAGCAGGCACAGTCCACTGCCTTTTTCTCATCCTCCTTCATCATCTGAGTAAAATCAAGCTTTCCCAAATAATCCTTTTTAGATGAGAGCATAAGCCCCAGATAGTCCTTTGCAACCGCATCATAGGGATACTCCCCGACAAGCGGATTGATAAGGTATGCAGCCACCATCATGTCAAAATATCTGCCTCTGTCATCTGCCTTTATCTCTTTGCTCTTAAATCTGTGCAGATTGGTCTTTAAATCCGGTGATATCCATGACTTTACTTCCAGGGTATTTAATTTTTCATCCAGGAAGCTGCTTGAAATCTCATCACCTGTACAGATAAAATATATGTCCTCCTCTGAAAAACAAATCGAAACAGCAAGATAATCGTTCGAAACCGGCTCCGAAAACAGACTTAGCTGTCCATCACTTTCGCTGTTTTCCAAAGACTCTCCCGGTACTACCGCAAAAGCGACCTCCCTGCCATTTGCCTTCTCAAACACACGCTCTGCAGTCTTTAAATCCCTTACTATCACAAAATGCTCCTCGGCATTGTTTTTAGGAGCCTCCACATTAAACCGTGACAGCATGTTTTTGAATTCGTATCTTTTGCACAGTAAAAAGGCTTCCCCAGTGTAGAGTGACTCTACTCCGCCACTAAGCTTTGCATCAGAAAATTCATAGTCAACCGGCGCATCAAGTATGATTGTCGCAAGCTCCTTGCTCATAAGCGCCTGCTCCCAGTACTCCACTATATTCTTTGAAGCCCTTGGCGGCTTTACATTCTCAGCATCCTCATGTACTGCCTCTATACAGTGATATTTTGCTATAAGTGCACCTGCTGTCTTTTCGCCGATACCGGGCACACCTGGGATATTATCCGATGTATCTCCCTGCAGAGCCTTTACATCGATAAACTCCTTTGGAGTGACGCCGTACTTTTCGATAACATCTGCTGTATTGTAGTTTTCTATCTCGGTTCCTGTCTTTTTTGTCTTTGGAATCCTTACCATGACATGGTCAGTCGCAAGCTGCAAAAGGTCTCTGTCTCCGGAGATTATGGCGACATCCATACCGGCCTTTTCTGCCCTGACAGATAAGGTTCCAAGTATATCGTCGGCCTCATAGCCTTCCTTTTCCACGATTTTTATGCCCATAGCGGTAAGCATTTCCTTTATCATAGGCACCTGCTGCCTGAGCTCCTCGTCCATAGGCTTTCTCGTGCCCTTGTACGCATCAAACATCCTGTGGCGAAACGTCGGTGCATGCACATCAAATGCCACCGTAAGATAGTCAGGCTTTTCCTCGTCAAGAATCTTGAACATGATATTCAAAAAACCATAGACTGCATTTGTGTGAAGTCCCTCTGAATTGGTCAGATCAGGAAGTCCGTGATATGCCCTGTTTAAAATACTGTGTCCGTCTATAAGTACAAGCTTTTCACTCATTTTGATACTTTCCTTACTGTCAATTATAATATGATATGAGGGTCAAAAGGTATTTTGCCCCTCATTTATGATTAATCAGATTACTACATGCTACGCATTCCCGTAATCTGACTCCACCTCGAAATCCGCTAATTTCCTGCGTTTCCGCAGCAAATTGCTACTTTCTCGGTGTAGTGCGGGTCACTAAGGTATACATCGAATTGCATGCAAGCATGCATCGATGATACCTTTTGACCCTTTAATCATAATATTGTTGTAATCGCTGCCGGTCACACTGCAGTGCAGGCAGTAACGTTAAATAGCTCTTGTATATTTCTTAAGCCACTGAGCCTCCTCATCATTCAAAAATGGTGAAACAAGCTCATAAACTCTAGCATGGTAAGCGTTCAGGTATCCCTTTTCCCTGTCTGTCATCTGATTTGGATCAATCGCATCGAGATCTATCGGTACATAGGTCAGATTCTCAAAATACATGAACTGGCCATACTCATTTTTCTCACCCTTTCGGCAGATAAGCTCATTCTCTGTACGAATACCGAATTTGCCCTCTAAATAGATGCCCGGCTCGTCTGTAGTGACCATGCCCTCTTCTATCACACGCTCTGCAGTTCTGCCCGGGTACTGCTTCCAGTGAAAGCTGTTTGGTCCCTCATGCACATTGAGCACATAGCCCACACCGTGTCCGGTGCCGTGATTGTAGTCCATGCCAATCTCCCAGAAAGGCTCTCTCGCCAGAATATCAAAGTTAAGGCCAGAGCAGCCCTCCTTAAACTTTGCATTTGCCAGGTTCATATTTGAGCGGCAAACTCTCGTAAACATATCCTTCATCTCGTCGGTCACAGGGCCTAGTGCAAAGGTCCTCGTGATATCTGTGGTTCCCTCCAGATAATGTCCTCCTGAATCAACCAAAAGAAGACTCTCAGGCTTAAGCTGCCTGTCGGACTCCTCTGTTGCAGAGTAATGCACAATAGCACCATGATCAGCATATCCGCATATTGTGGCAAAACTCAAATCAAGAAAGCCCTCCTGCTCAGCTCTAAGCGATGCAAGATAATCTGAAGCCGAAATCTCTGTCATAGGTATCTTACCTATATTTGTCTTAAGCCAGTACATGAACTTGCACATCGCAACTGCATCCTTTAAATGCGCCTTGCGCAGATTTTCAAGCTGTACTTCATTCTTTACGGCCTTCATGACAACTGTAGGATCCTCCGCATCAATCACCTTAACACCATCCGGCAGGCTGTCGCAGATGCGGTAATTTACAATCGATGTATTTAAAAGCACTGTCTCTTTTTCATCAATATGCTTCACATATTCATAAAAATCATCGTAAGGTCTTGTCTGTATACCATTCTTATCGAGGTATGCCTTAAGAGTCTCTGTCACAACCTCTTCCTGCAAAAACCATATGCAGCTGTCCTGTGACAGTGCCAGGTATGAAAGCACTACAGGCACATAGCTTATGTCGCCTCCCCTGACATTTAAAAGCCAGGCGATATCGTAAAGTGATGACATCAGATGAAGTGTTGCACCCTTTTGTGCCATCTGCTCTCTGACTCTTTTAAGCTTTGAGCTTATATCCTCACCGGTGTATTTATTGTCAAAAATCATGACAGGTGCCTTTGACATAGGTGGTCTGTCAGTCCATATGAGGTCAATCAGATCCTCATTTACGTACATGCTGCCGTGCTTTTCTTTTGCGATTTCAGAAAGCCTTTTGCCCCATGCGGCATTTACCACTCTGCCGTCAAAACCTATTACACCGCCATCCGAAAGAGTATCCTTTATATACTCATCAACTGTCGGTACGCCCTCCTCGCCAATCTTAAAGAGCTTTACAGTGGTATCCTTAAGCTGCGCAGCCGCCTGCACAAAATACCTGCCGTCTGTCCATAGTCCAGCCTCATCCATAGTGATGACTGCGGTACCTGCTGAGCCTGTGAAACCGGTAATATATTTGCGTGCCTTAAAATGCTCTCCTACATACTCTGACTCATGAAAATCAGCAGTAGGTACCACATATAGCGAGATGCCCCTCTTTGCCATCTCGCTTCTCAATGCTTTTAATCTATCCTGTATCATTTTATTATGCCTCTTTAAATTCAAAAAATTTTGTATCTAATTCCGGATACATTCTCTTTAATGAGATTGGTTTGCCGGATTTGTTCAAAAAGCAATGGCTGCTTTTTGCAGTGGTGCGAAGCTCGCCTGTCTCTTTGTCCTTCATGACATACTCAAGCTCCATCTTTATTCCGTTATACTTAAGCAGCTTTGTGTAGATGACGACCGTGTCATCGAAATGTACCATACTGTGATACTCTACCGATATCGACAGCACCGGACTTATGATTTCCATATCCTCCATCTGCCTGTAGTTGAGTCCTATCTGATCCATCAAATCAAGTCTTGCTTCTTCCATCCACTTGACATAGTTTGAATGGTGGATTATACCCATCTGATCTGTTTCATAATACTTTGCGTGGTGCTCGTAAGGACGGATTCTAAGTTCCCCTTGTGAGCCGGCAATCTGTAATTCATTGTTTGCCATAAAAACTTCCTCCATTCATATTTTGGTCTTATTTCTATTATGCCACATTGGACAGCTAAATTCAACGACTTGACCGTAAAATATAAACCGGCTGCTACCTGCGTATCATACTGTAGCAGTCTCTGCATATATTGCGTGAATTTCCAATCGGAAGTATTCTGCCGCAATACCGGCATCTGATAATATACTCATCCTTGCTCTTTGACAGAAGCTGCATAATCTTTGCCTGTGTTTTGTCGCGCTCGTTTTCAAGCCAGTCCTCATCCACAATTTTGCCCATGCGGACTGAAAACTGATAGTACAAATCAAGCTTTTTGTAATAGGATTCGTATTTCATGAGCCCCTGATACTTTGAATACTTATCAGGCTTGTCGAGAGATATATCAGATGTATACGACATGCAGTAGCGCAGCCATTGTCTGACAAGCTCCCTGTCCTTTATATCTATAGGACATGTAATCATCTTATAAAGCAGATATTTGTCATCAAAATCTGCGATAAAGTATCGCTCCTTATACGCATATCCATACAAAAACAATATCTCATCGACATTGATTTTCCTAAACGGTGCTGATGGCTCTGCCTCATGCCAGAGCTTAATTATCGCATCAAGCGGCGCATCCATTGTAAGGAGCACCTGCGGGAAGCCAAGACTTACTATATCAATATCCTGCTCCGGTATATTTAGCGTATTCTTCAGATAATTCAGATTCTTTTGTCCCAAAGCTGTCACATAGCCTGTATCATACAGACCAAATCTGCCTGCACGGCCCGCTATCTGTTTTATCTCAGAGATGACAAGCGGACGTCTTGATACTCCATCAAACTTTTCCACCTCCAGAAATACAATTCTTCTGACCGGCAGATTGAGTCCCATTCCTATCGCATCTGTTGACACGACAACCTGTGTCTTTTTCTCATTAAAAAGCGTCATCTGCCTGCGCCTTATTTCCGGTGGCAGACTTCCGTATATGACACTTGGCTTTATGCCGTTTTCCTCCAGACGCCCTGCTATATTGAGTACCGATTTCTTTGAAAAGACGATAAAGGCATCGCCCTCTCTTACATCCTGTGGAAATGAAAAAGGCTTATCCTCCAGCTTTAGCGCAGTCTTTCTCTCATACTCCCTTATCTCATACTCGTCATGGCACAGATTAATCAGATGAATGACTACATCCTTTGCCACCGGACTCATGCATATATGAATCTCTCCTGCAAGTGTACCAAGAATTGCTCTGGTCCATGAATGTCCCCTGTCATCATCTGCAACCATCTGTGCCTCATCAATCACTGCGATATCATATTCCTTGTCACAGTCAAGCATCTCCACTGTCGATGCTGTAATTCTGCTGTCTGATACCTCAAGACACTCCTGGCCTGTAAGCATGGTGCATGGTATGCCTGCATCATTCATCTTCTCATATACCTCAAGTGCCAGAAGTCTAAGAGGTCCCAGATAAACTCCGTTTTGCGCCAGCTTAAGCCTCTCAAGCGCCTGATATGTCTTACCGCTGTTAGTCGGACCTATATGGAGTATGAAGTGCCTTTTCATGCTCTGTGCTTTTGGAAACTCAAGCTCCGGCCGTGCCGGAACCAGCGTGACAATCTCTCTTCTAAGCTCCTTGCTGCGGTACTCATTGTAAAGCGCCTTCATGCTCCTTGTACATATCGCACCTATATACTCCTTGCGCAAAAGCTTTAGAAAATCCTCTGTGAGATACTCTGCCTCATTCTCATCAAACTGCTCCATATCTACCCTGACGAGCTGCGGAAGGATTTCTCTATTTAAAATCTGCCTTGCATTCTTATTGTTGGAATAGTAGGTGATCAATGCAAGCCTTTTTATTTCCTGATGCAGCTTGTCGAGTGCTATTGTCTCGTTTTTTGAAAATCGCGCATATTTAATTGATTTTGCTTTACTATTGAGCCTGTGAATATAGTGTGCCAGCTTTACAGGCTTACCTGTACTTCTCTTCGCATTCTCCCTGTACTGGTCAACATAAAACTGTACCAGTACCTCTTCAAACGATTTTTCCATATATGTGTGTTATCCTCTTTATTTGTATACACCGTTAAGAGTCACCTCAAACGTAACATCCTTTCCGGCTAGTTCTGTATTTGTCTTATAATCATCCGGGAACTTCAGGTTTAAATCAAAGGTTTCTCCCACCTTGTGACCTACCACTCCGTCCTCAAAGCCATCTATATAGCTGCCTGAGCCGAGCACCAGGTCTGTGCCCTGTCCATCAGTGCTTCCACCCTCGAATTTTTCACCGTCCATATATCCGGTGTAGTCAATATTTACCTTATCTCCGTTTTCTGCAACCGTGTCAGTCTCTGTATTCAGTGTTGCTGCCTCGGTCTGTGAATCACTGCTTTGTGCCTCGGATGCCTGAGATTCTGTGGTCTGTGATGCAGCTTGCGTACCGTCAGTGCCCTTTGACGATGAACCGCCCGATGTCGCAACTGCCCAGATTAGCACTATGACCACCACAACAACTGCCACTACCGGCACCCAGAATTTCAGCAGATTCACAACCTTTGCCTTCTTTTCTGCCTTCTCTCTCTCGATTCTTCTTTTTTCCTGTGCGATTTTTTTGTTTTGTTTGTTCATTTTGTTAATCTCCTGTTTTATTTTTATTATTGAATTATACTATTACAATTTGAACATTCTGTGTTTCGCATAAATGAACTATATACGTTGTCTGTCAGTACATTCACTATCTGTCACTGTTCGCTTTAAACTTTAAACGGCTGCGTCTCTTAACTATTTGACGAAACAATAAAAGCAGTAGAAAGACACCCACACAGCCTGCGCTTATAGCTGCACCTGCCTTAAGCCCCGGTGTCTCATAATAAAGCTCTATCTCATGCTCTCCCTCATCCAGATGAATGCTCACAAATGTATCGGAAAAATCCTCATACTCAGCATCCTTTCCATCCACTTTCATAGTCCATCCCTTTTCACTCGGAATAGAAAGTACAAGCTGTCCTGCCTGCTTCACATCAATGTGTCCGCTTATGTGTGTATCTGAAAAATCATCCACCGAGAGTGTCTGCTCATTGAGTGTATTGTAAGCACTCTCAACTGCAGCAATGGAAAGCTCGTATACATTAAATCGTACAGCATCGGCATCAGTGTTTGTGACGGAAACTGTCTCCCCCGCCTTCACATATCCCAGGTCAAACAGATACCTGTGAGTGGTCTTCGAATATGTGGTCTCATACTCTCCGTGGCTGAAGGTCAGACTGTCAGTGCTGCACGAATCGTATGCCGCATAATAATATCCGTCATGGTCAAAGGTGAGAGTCGTAGTTCCCGGATTTTCGTCCTGAGTGCACTCTGTCATGGTCAGCATATCATCTGCTGCGCCAAGGAGCCTGCCAAGGGAATTAATCGAATAGATTTTCGATGACGAGGATGGCTTCCACGCATCAATCACTCCCTCATCCATCATAAAACCAAGCGGAAGTGTGTAGTTATTCCGATACAGATAGTGATTTCCGCATTTTCCAACAAGTGTAGTCAGCTCATTCTGTGGCTGTATTGATTTTGTAACCATATATCTGACCGAAAGCATGGCTGACGTGACAGGTGTGGCACCGTTATAACAGTAGAAATTCTTGCCTCCCTCCATATAAAGAGCCTGATAAAAATGGCTCACATTTATATTCATCAGGGAAGAAAACTGTGTTCCAGAAGCATAGCCGTATCGTGTGTCATCATTTTTAGTTAGTCGGCCTGTATCCTCAACCCTGTAAAATGGTACATCGTTGTCAGCTGCATCCTCTTTTGCCAGCTCCAGTGCCTTTTGCATATCGTCCACATTGGCATTGTAGCTGCTTCTGCCGGTACATCCAAGTCCTGTCACAGCCATATTGACAGCCAGCTCCACAATCGCAATACCGCATGTTATGACCATCAAAAGCTCCCTGTTTTTTCTTGCTGCAAGCTTTAAAAGTACTGTCATAATGCCGTACAGCGCAACAAACAATATACTTATGATAACTGCATAATACTCTGTCACATCCTCACCGGCAAACATCGTGCTTACTGCCATAAGCGCCGATGCAAATACCACTGCCACACCAATATGCCACAGTCTTATGCCACGCCACTTTCTTACTGTAGCATAGCCTATGGTCAATACAAGAAATGCATACAGATACGACTGTCTGCCAGGCAGCGAATCCGGAAAATGCAGTCCGTGCCATATAAAGTCAAGCTGTTTATTGGCAAAGCTTGCCATGAAAAACAACACAAACAATACTGGAGCTATTTTTTTCTTCCAATTAATCCTTTTATTAAGCACAAACAGTATCAAAAGCATCACACTAAAGGCTCCGGCATACAGATTCGGCCAGTTCTCTGCACCCTCATAGACGCTTGCTGTCGTGCACATCCTGCCGACCTCTGATAAGAGATTAAAATACCACTCTATCTGCTTTGGAAACTCGATGCCCGACGAACCGCTGTAGCTTAAAATGATAAGCTCCGGGATGATTAGCACCATCGCAGTGCCTCCAGCCAAAAGCGAGTAAACGGCAAATCTCACAATTGCAGCCATTTTACCGCCATTTTGCGTAAAGAAAAGCCATGCAAACCAGAATACCAAAAAGATGCAAAGCATGATGCTCAGATAATAGTTTGACAATATACAAAGTGCCAGTGATACATAGTAAAGCACCGGCTTTTTGTCCCGCACAAGCTTCTCAAGTCCTACTATCGCTAGCGGTGCAACCGCCACAACATCCATCCACATAACATCCCAGCTATACGCAGCTACAAAGCCGGAAAGCGCATATGCCGTTGAGAAAACAAATGCCGGCACAAATGTATTATCGTGATATCTGTTATCCTTTCCAAGAAGTACAAAGTGTTCCTTCAGAAAATAAAAAAATGTTGCTCCGCTTAGCGAAATCTTAAAAATGATTAGCAGCTCGATAAACTCAATAATATGGCTCTTTGGAAAAAGCACCACAAGCCAGTTTAACGGACTCGCCAGATAATAGGCAAATACCGATACAAAATCACTGCCAAGCCCGATATTCCATGTATACATGAGGCTCGCACCATTTCTTAGCTTCTCCCACAGCTCATTAAAGAAAGGCAGATACTGGTGATACAAATCCATATGCAAAAGGCAGTAATCGCCAAATGGATATACACCATTTCCTATACAGATGATTATACATATGAAAAACGGAATTAAAAACGCTGTCAAAAGTGGATGCTTTTTAACAAAATTCATCACTTATCCTCCCAGTCAAACAGTCTGTAATATTGCAAAAGCTTATAATCATTTAGCATATCCGAATCGGCTTGCTTCTTTTTGCTGCCGGTTGCTTTGTCTGATTTATTTGATGCTTTATCTAATGTCTTATCTGTAGTTTTATCCGTGCGTACCGCTGATATAATTGGATACTCCTCCTGCAGCTTTAGCAGAAAGCTCTGATAGTCATTTGTCGGCACACCTGCCGCTTTAAGTACGTTTGCAGCCAGATAATTAACGCTCGTGTCTTTTCCTGCCGCCTCATCAATATCATAATTTGCCCAGATAACATACGGCACCTGATAGCGCAGCTTAAGTTCTTCATTTGATAAATTATTATAGTCCAAGCCGTTTGCTGCAAGAACAGAGCTCGCCACAGTATCATTTGGCTGATGATCACCGAAAAATACCACTATAGTTTTCTCATCCACATTTGAGAAATATTCAATGAGGTTCTTTAAATCCTCGTCTGTCATCTTAATCAAAGAAAGATACTGGTCAAGTGCAGAATTATTGAGCTTATCCGCTGTCACCGTATTGTCAAAGCCGTAGTAGGTATCCGTGTATCCACCATGGTTTTGCATAGTGACATTGAATATAAATGCCGGCTGACCATCCTGTTTGTTCTCATAGGTCTCAATAATCCTGTCAAATGATGTCTCATCACTTATATATTTGCGCACAAACCTCTGATTAGAATAATCCTGCATAAACGAAAGATTGTCAAATCCCAAAAGAGGATAGACCGTATCCCGGTTCCATCCACTGCCATAGTACGGATGCTGTGCATACGTTGCGTAGCCTATGCTTTTTAAATAGCTTGCAAGGGAAGGTGTCGTGCTCTTTATATACTGCTGATAAGGAATACTTCCTACCGGAAGAAAAGCCATCGTATTGCCTGTCAGAAACTCAAACTCAGTATCGGCGGTATTTCCACCGCATACAGACGTATTCAGATATCCTGTTATGGTGTTTTCATTGCCCTTTTCAAGACTGTGCACAAACGGCATATAGTCTGTATTTGTATCAAAATCACCGAGCACTGACAGGTCTGAAAATGCCTCATCCATCACAACTATAATATTCGGATAATCACTTTTATCTGTAATTGAAGTATTATTAGCTGCATCTGAATTATCATCTGTACCGGCATAGCTGTCAAGCAGCGCCTTAGCCTTCTGTCTGCTATACCCGTCAGGCTTATCAACCGCCACAAACTTAAGATCCATCGCAAAGGTCACCGCCATTCCATTCACCTTTGTCATATATGCAGGTGTAAATAGAAACGGATACAGGTAATTGTCCGTCTGGAAATCCTCATCCTGCAGGGCATTCACAAACAGGCACATCACAAGTAATCCAAGCACTGTCGGAATTAGTCTGAACCTGAATTTCCACTTAATTCTGAAATCAACAAAATGCATCAGCATAATAAGAGCTATAAATATAACTGTAACAACAACTACTCCTGCAGTCGGTGCGAAATCATAATTGGATGCAACACTTGTCGCCGTACCAATTGAAAAAATATCCCATGGAACAAAAGGAGTCGAGCGGAAAAGCATAACATAATGATTAATCAGTCCAAAAACCATGGCCACGATAAAAACTGCACGAAGTGCCCATTTCGCCCTGCCCGTAACAAAATAAAGAATCCAGGCAATCAGCTCAAACAAAATAATATTAAAAAATCCCGCCATAAATCTGACTTCTTCAAAAGGATTATGTTCGTAGAACTCCATAAGATAAAAAGCCGTAATCGGGAAAATCGAGAAAAATATAACATTGAATATAATTTCATATTTTTTATAAATCTTTTTTATCATCATAATGCTCCTGTTTGCTATCTTGTATTACAGCCTATATGGCAGATTTTTGGGTACCTTTTTGGGCAGATTTTTCTTAAAAGTACCCTAATTTTTTTAATTTTTTGAAAGATTGTAAGTAAAGAAAAACCCCGCAAACCCTTGATTTTACTGAAAATCTTGGATTTACGGGGTTTTGCAAATAGTGCCGGCAGTGGGACTTGAACCCACACGGGCTTGCGCCCAACAGATTTTGAGTCTGCATCGTCTGCCATTCCGACATGCCGGCGTCTTACGAACAGTCAATATTTTATCACAATTATTGACTTCATGCAACTAAAATTTGTAATTTCAATATAA
>ENA-ORUF01000999-ORUF01000999.1-human-gut-metagenome-genome-assembly--contig:-NODE-999-length-33809-cov-2.771109_pt1 | contig 33809 bp, 24 predicted proteins | sample MGYA00242077_ERZ509203 | MGnify/ENA primary metagenome ERZ509203 (study PRJEB26280, sample SAMEA2338834) | human gut metagenome | biome: human gut; feature: human-associated habitat; material: faeces... | reverse complement strand
CCTCTTCACCCAGTTCGACGCCCGCCTCGACGCCCCTCATCTCGTCCGGCCGGGCCTGGTCCCATTTCACGAAACGGAACCCGGCCCGGCCGGCTTGCCTTACCCATGCCTGATACAAGGCGGAGTCTACGCCTCGGCAACCTCGACGAGCTCGATGTCGAAAGTGAGATCCTTGCCTGCGAGCTCGTGATTCGCATCGAGCACCACGCCCGTCTCGTCTACCTTGATCACCGTCGCGGGCACGGGCTGGCCCGAGGGCGTCTGCAGGAAGAGTTTGTCCCCCGCATTGATCTGCTCGATATTGGGCACCTGGTTAGCAGGGAACGTAAGAATGAGATCGTCGCGGCGCTCGCCGTATGCCTCGGCGGCGGGAATGCGCACGGTCTTCTTCTCCCCTTCCTGCATATCGACCACAGCTGCATCGAAGCCAGCGATCATCTGGCCGGCGCCGCAGACGAACTCAAGGGTTTCCCCGCGGTCGTAGGAGCTGTCAAACTGCGTGCCGTCATCGAGCGTACCGCGATAATGAACGCGAAGCTTCTTACCGGTATTGGACATCGTTCCTCATTTCTTTCGTGCGCCCGGCAATCGTGCCGCATGGCGCGTTGACACTAAACTGGCGCGGGATGGCCGAGGCGAACCGCGGCGCCATCATCGCGCAGACGAGCAAGCGGCCGATGCGCCGCAGCCGCTGATGTGCCGCAAAGCAGACGCCGCAGCCGTACCTTATGCGACTCCCTCAAGCTCCGCATCGATGAGCTCAGCGAGCACCTCGTCAAGCTCGTGGCCCGCCACACGCATCATCTGCGGGAAACGTGAGTAGTACGTCATGCCGGGCGTCGAGTTGACCTCGTTGAACACCACTTCGCCCTCGGGCGTCACGAAAAGGTCGACGCGCGCGAAACCGGAGCAGCCGAGTGCCTCATACACCGTGCGGCCTGCGGCGCGCACGCGCGCCAGCATGTCGTCGGGAAGGTCCGCAGGGCAGCGCAACTCGGTATTCGCACCGGGATCCTTCTCGAGATGGATGCGGAAGAAGCCATCGCCCTGGATGACGATTTCGTCGACGGCGCCCATCTTCGTTCCGCGCACCGCGTCGCCCACGACCGCGCAACCCACCTCGATGCCCTGGATGGCCTCCTCGATGGCAACCTTCTCATCGAGCGCGAAAGCGGCCTCTAGCGCCGTGCGGTACGACGCCTCATCCGATGCCTTGGAAACGCCGATGGACGAACCGCCGCGAGCGGGCTTCACGAAGACGGGGAACCCGCCGCAGCGCTCCACCGCCGCCTGGCATTCCCCATCGGAAGCGCCGCGATACAGCACCTCGCACAACGGAGAGCGCACACCCGCCGCCGCAGCGAGCCGATGGGCGGCGTCTTTATCCATGCACACCGCAGAGGCAAGCACGCCGCAGCCCACGTACGGAACGCCGCACGCCTCGAGCGCACCCTGAACGGTGCCGTCCTCGCCGCCCTGGCCGTGGAGCACGGGGAGCGCTACATCGACCTTGAGCTGGCATGCGCCCTCCTCGGCGAGCTCGATAAAACCGCCCCGCGCACTCTCGCCGCGACCCGGCAGGAGCGCCACCGGCTCCACATCGTGGCCCTCCCAGGCACCGGAGACGATATCCTCGACATCGCCCGTGTAGTGCAACCATGTGCCATCCCGCGTGATGCCGATGAGAACCGGGCGAAACCGGTCGCGCGGAAGCTGCGCGATGACGTTGTCTGCAGATTTAAGCGATATATCGTGTTCGGTGGAAATGCCGCCGAAGATGATCGCAACGTCGACCATGAGGCTCCCTCCTCCGCGCACGCGGCGCGGCGTCGTACCGAATGAGCAGGCACCAGTACCGTTCCGGCGTGGCGGAAGCGACTCCACGCCGTCCCCACGAGCGCACGGAGAATACTGAGCTCTTAGGAGGCGTACGAACAATGCCGCGCTGCCGCGGGAATATGGGCAATGCCGTTCACGCACGCGCGCTGGGCGAGCATGCATTCAGACGCTAGCCGCGGGGAGTTCTCGGGCGGGATTTCGCCATGAAGGACGCTCTCGGGCAGCGATTCTCCTCACGGGACTTTACGGGCAGCGATTCGCCATGCGGGGCACCCTCGGGCGGAATTACGCTGCAGGACTTTGCCGGGCGATAATCCGCCATGTGGGACACTCTCGGGCGATAATCCGCCATATTCCATGCCTCAGATGGCGAACTATTGCCCAAGAACGGCGGATGCGTCCGAATATCGCCCGTCAAAGTCCCGCATGGCGAAATCCCACCCGAAAACGGCAAGTGCGCCCGGAGTATCCGCAACTCATTTTCGGCGCCCATGCACTACCATACTGAAGACCCATCCGCGAAGGAGGCACCTTGACCGCGCACGCACGCAAGACACCCGGCAGCAACGTTGCAAGCCCGAAGACGGCTGGCGCCGCAAACTTCATCCTGAACGTTGACACGCCTGCCGGCGCCATCGCGGTCACGGTGGCCCGGAAGCGTGTGAGAAATCTCAACCTACGCGTCCGAGGTGATGGAAGCGTTGTCGCAAGCATTCCACTCCACACGAGCGCGGCGCGGGCGCAGGCGTTCCTCGACCGGCGAGCCTCGTGGATCGCCCAGCATGTGCTGCGCCATCGCGAACAAGCAGAATTGGAACGCGACGCCGCGCATGCACCGAGCACCATCCCCTTGTGGGGAGAGCTCGTCTCGTACGAAAAGGCATTCGGATCCACCCTGTCGCCGGAAAGCGCCGCCGCCGAAGCAGAGGACCTCGTTGCAGAGCTCTACCGACAGGAAGTGAAACGGGCGCTACCCGCCGTCGCAGAGCATCTGGAGCACCAGATGGGTGTTCACGCCAGCCGATGGCAGGTGCGCGCCATGAAGACGCGCTGGGGCTCTTGCACGCCGCGCACCAGGGCCATCCGCATCAATGCGCGCCTTGCGGCGTATCCGCTCTCATGCTTGGAATTCGTTGTTGCCCACGAGCTCTGCCACCTCATGGAACCGAGCCACAACCAGCGCTTTCATACGCTGCTCGACATCTACTGCCCCGAGAATCGCGCAATCGCTTCCCTGCTCAAAAAGCCCGCGCGAGCCGCAGCGCGTCCGCAGGCATAGGCTGCGAGGAAGCACGCACCTGCGGCGAGACGCCTGCACCTGCAACGAGGCGACCGCGCGGCAAAGAGACGGCCGTTCCCAGCAGTTGAAACCTGGCGCGCCATGGCTTTCGTATAAGGATTTCTGGCTACTCGCCGCATCTCCAAAAACCTACCGACTCGAGGTGCGTATCTCATTATCAATGCAACGCATCTACCTGCGAGAATATTGAGTATCCGCAGCTAGATGTGTTGCAGCGTTCGAGGCTCGAGTCGGAAGGTTTTCTGAACGCTCCGAGTAGGGCCGGATTTGCATGATATTCCATGCATAAAAATGTCCCCATCCTGTATCGAATGGGACCTTCTCGCCATCAATCGCAACGTCGCAGCCGCCCTCAGAGCGCGCGAGCGAAACAACAGCGCCGCCAAAGCGCCAAGGGCACGCAGGCTGCGATGCGCTTAGCGTGTGCGCTCGATTTCGACACCGACGCTCTTCAGCGGCAGACCAATGGGCGCCCACGGCTTCTCGATGGTAAGTCGCACTGCAAGAAGCTCCGGATGCTTGTGCAACAGCTCGTCCGCAAGATGCTCCGCCGCCGCTTCGATAAGCTTGAACGTATGGCTGCGCAGATAGGCGTCGATCTCATGGCACACCTCGCCGTAGTGAATCGATTCACCTAGGTCGTCGGTCTCCCCCGCCCTGCGCAGGCTGGCAAAAAGCGTCGCCGACACGATGAATTTCTGGCCGAGCGCCGTCTCCTCGGGATAGACGCCGTGATTTGCAAACACCTCCAACCCGGAGATGATGATCTTGTCCGCATGCTCAAGCTGGCCTGGCTCGAGCTTTGCGAGTGCACGCCGCGTGGCAGGCAATCCTGCTCCGCTACGCTGGGCAAGCGTGGTCTCCTCGCCGCGCGAGGTATCTTCCGGAAGATGCTTCTGCGTCATAGCAATCGCTTCCTTCGTCGTGTTCTTCTACGCTTCTCTATACCCAATACCGAGCGGAATGAACTGGCCCGCGGGAACACAGTTGAAACGGAATCACCCGGTGTCTGAAACAGAATCACCCGGTGCCTACGATTCACCGAAGCGCCAACACCCGGTGCCTACGATTCACCGAAGCGCCAACACCCGGTGCCTGTGATTCACGCAGGTATTCAGATGAGCGGCACGAGGTTCTTCTTGGAATCAGGCCAGGTGCAGGCAGCGCGAACCTCGGCGGGGCAGGCGAAACAGGCGCGTGAGGCCTTGTCCGCTTGGAACAGCAGGCGCTCCAGCTGGCTTGCATCCGGGCGAAGGCGCCGATGCCCGCGAATGGCGAGACACATCTGGTCGACGTCATCGGGGGCAAAGCGCGTGTCAGGCGGCGCGCTCTCCAAGATCTCGCGTGCCAGACGCTCGCCTGCAACCTCATGGGGCTCGCCGCCCGCATACTGCCCGGCCTTACCCACGTCGTGCAGCAGGGCCGTCGAATACACGACCTCGCGAGAGAATCCCAGCCCCTGTTCCAGATTCAGGATCCACATGATGCGGGCTGTATCCAGCAGATGCTGCGCTCCGTGGCGGCAGAAGGGCCGGTCGTGCTCGAGCTCTTCCAACCGGGCAAGCTCGCGCTGGAACGCCGGGTGTTCCCACACCGCCCGCACGCGGGTCATCTCGTGAAGTCCTATCTTATGGGGGATTGCCTCATCCATACGTCCTCCGTTCGTCGCCAGCTCCATGCTAGCGGGAGAACGCGCAAGCGTGAAGAGGCCCGCTTTAGGATGCAAGGACGGAAAGCTGCAACGATGTTCGGGCAATCGATAGTTGGCGCGCCGCATCCAGACGGCACCGCGAGCGCGCTGGCAGGCTCCCTACATGCTGTGCGTCGCGTATACCTGCTCGTCCTGCCAGAGCTTGACAGCTTCGGCGAGGGGGCAGCCGCGCTCTGCCGCCGCGGCGCGCGTGGCATTGAGGTCGATGAGGCGCTGGTTGGAAGACCCGCGGAAACGAAGCGAGATGTCATAGAGATCCTGCATAAACGGCCCATCAACAAGAATATCGATGCAGCCGAGCAGGCACTCCGTCACCGCCGTATGATGCTTGCCGCCTGGCATGAGCTCGTCGAGCGTATCGCCCGTGAAGCACCAGATGGTCTTTTCTGGCGAGCCATCCGGTCGCACCTCACGCGGAAAGCGCTTGCGCACGCGCTCGACGAAGCCGACGAGCCCCTCCTGGTTCTCCGGCTCCATGGGTTCGCCACCGAGAATGGTCAAGCCCTCGCAGAACGGATGATCCAAGCTCTCGATGATCTTGTCTTCGACCTCCTGCGTGAAAGGCTTGCCAGCAAGGAAGCTCCAAGCGCCGGAATTGAAGCACCCCGGGCACCCGCGACGGCATCCGCTCACGAAGAGCGACGTCCGCACGCCCTCGCCGTTGGCGATATCGAAGTATTTAATCTCGGCGTAGTTCATCGCTCCCCCTCCGTCGGGGCGCGGGCATATCATCCCGTGCTCAAACATACTCGAAAGCCTGGCTCCCGCCAGGCTTTCTGCATAACTGCGCGCGGGACGATATGCCCGCGCCCCCAGCGCGCTGACCTGGCCTCACGGCTGTAGCGAGCGCGGCGGAATCGCTCTCGCAGCTCGTCGCTCCGCCGTAACGCTTTCTCGTTGCAGCCTCTTCTTGCTGCGGTATCGTACCGCCGCAAGCCCTGGCTATGCGCTTACAGCCAATACCCCCTACTAACCCACGTCGCCAGTTCAGCATCTTTCCCTGTTGAGCAGACGCTGGACCATCCGGCGGGCCGAGGAGATTCGCCACGCTGCTGCCTCGTCAACGTCGTGGCGGGCTTGCCGGCTTATCGTCCCGCGCGCAGTTTCGCAGGAGCATCGGCTCTGCCGATGCTCCGAGAATGTCTGAGCACGGGATGATATGCCGGAAAGCCCGCCCCGATACCCCTTACAGATGCAGCACGCGGTCGCGAATCTCTTCGGTGCGCCCCTGGTTCCAGAACTGCGTTCCGATGTAGCCGCAGGTGCGCCGCGCCACGTTCATCTTCTCCTGGTCGCGGTTATGGCAGTTCGGGCACTCCCAAACGAGCTTGCCATCGTCCTCGACGATACGAATTTCGCCGTCGTAGCCGCACACCTGGCAGTAATCGCTCTTGGTGTTGAGCTCCGCGTACATGATGTTCTCGTAGATGTACTGCATCACGCGGATGACGGCCTTGAGGTTGTCCTGCATGTTGGGAACCTCGACGTAGGAGATGGCGCCGCCGGGGCTGAGCGCCTGGAACTCGCTCTCGAACTGAAGCTTATCGAAGGCGTCGATCTCCTCGCTCACGTGCACGTGATAGCTGTTGGTGATATAGCCCTTATCCGTCACGCCGGGGATGATGCCAAAACGGCGCTGCAGGCACTTTGCGAACTTATACGTGGTGCTCTCGAGCGGCGTGCCGTAGATGGAATAGTCGATGTCCTCCGCGGCCTTCCATTCAGCGCACTTGTCGTTCATATGCTGCATGACCGAAAGTGCAAAGCCCTTGCCGCGCTCATCGGTATGGCTCGCGCCGGTCATGTACTTCACGCATTCGTAAAGGCCCGCATAGCCAAGCGAGATCGTAGAGTAGCCGCCATAGAGCAGCTTGTCGATGGTCTCGCCCTTATCGAGGCGCGCGAGGGCGCCGTACTGCCACAGGATCGGCGCGGCGTCGGAGAGCGTGCCCTTCAGGCGCTCGTGACGGCAGCGCAGGGCCTTATGGCAGAGCTCCAGGCGCTCATCGAAGATCTCCCAGAACTTCTCGGCATCGCCGCCGGAGGAAAGCGCCACGTCGGGGAGGTTGATGGTCACGACGCCCTGGTTGAAGCGACCGTAGTACTTGGGTTTTCCCGGCTCGTAGTTCTTGGCACGGGCAACGTTGTCGTAGCCGTTGCCCGAGCGATCCGGCGTGAGGAAGCTGCGGCAGCCCATGCAGGTGTAGACGTCGCCCTCGCCCGGCTTCTCACCCTTCGACAATTTGAGCTCGCGCATCTTCTTGGCGGAGATGTAATCGGGTACCATGCGCTTGGCCGTGCACTTGGCAGCAAGCTGCGTGAGGTAGAAGTAGGGGCTCCCCTCGTAGACGTTGTCCTCGTCGAGCACGTAGATGAGCTTGGGGAACGCCGGGGTGATCCACACACCCTGCTCGTTCTTCACGCCCTCGTAGCGCTGACGGAGCGTCTCCTCGATGATCATGGCGAGGTCGTGCTTCTCGGCCTCGCTGCGGGCTTCGCCGAGATACATGAACACGGTCACGAAGGGCGCCTGGCCGTTCGTGGTCATGAGGGTCACGACCTGATACTGGATGGTCTGCACGCCACGGCGGATCTCGTCGCGCAGGCGCTCTTCGACCACCTGCGAGACCTTGTCCTCGCTGGCATCGACGCCGAGCTCCGCGAGCTCCGCCTCCACCTGGCGGCGAATCTTCTGACGGCTCACCTCGACGAACGGCGCGAGGTGCGTGAGCGAGATGGACTGGCCGCCGTACTGGCAGCTCGCCACCTGCGCGATGATCTGCGTGGCGATGTTGCAGGCCGTCGAGAAGCTATGCGGGCGCTCGATGAGCGTGCCGGAGATGACGGTGCCGTTCTGCAGCATGTCCTCGAGGTTCACGAGATCGCAGTTGTGCATATGCTGGGCGAAATAGTCCGAATCATGGAAGTGGATGAGGCCCTCGTTGTGCGCCTGCACCACGTCCTGCGGCAGCAGCACGCGCTGGGTGAGGTCCTTGGACACCTCGCCCGCCATGTAATCGCGCTGCACGGAGTTCACCGTGGGGTTCTTGTTGGAGTTCTCCTGCTTGACCTCTTCGTTGTTGCACTCGATGAGCGAGAGGATCTTGTCGTCAGTGGTGTTCTTGGTGCGCTTCAAACCCTGCACGTAGCGGTAGATGATGTACTTGCGGGCGACCTCGAACTTATCAAGCTTCATGAGCTCGTCTTCGACCATATCCTGGATCTCTTCGACGGCGACCGTGTGCCCGGCGTTCTCGCACGCCTCTGCCACGTTCTGCGACGCATAGACGACCTGGCGCTCGGTGAGGCGATCGGATTCCTGCACGTCCTTGTTGGCTGCACGGATGGCGTTCTCGATCTTGGTGATGTCGAAAGCGACTTCGACGCCGCTGCGCTTGATGATCTTCATGAGAAACCTTTCTGGTAATGAGTGCTACCTATCTTACGTCAGGTTTTCTCACTACATCGTGTGGAGTTTTGTAGACGGCATACTACATATTGTGTTTATGCAGGTCAGCATAAATGGCTTATTTTCAGACGCATTACCCTTGGCGAACACAGGAACGGGGGTCACAAATTCGCCTAACTCCCCCACCTGCGGTTGCGCTCGCGCGGCCCATCAACCATTCGTGGATGCCACTCCACAAGTTGCGGCGCCCACGATTCGGTGAACGGCACCTGGCGTCTCTTGACCAAGATGTTGTGTTTGACGGATGCGCAGACAACGTCGATGTGTGGCAGCGCGAATGCGCGGGTACAAGCTGGACAGCGCGCATGGGGCGCGCGTTGCGAGAGAGGATTTCCATGGCACGCATCTTCAACAGCCCAAGCAAGTATATCCAGGGCCCCGACACTCTTGCCGAGCTCGCGAGCCACATCGAGCCACTGGGCCAAGCTGCGCTCGCGATCGCCACGAGCACGGGCATCGAGCGCGTCGGCGCGAAAATCGAGGGCGGCTTTGAGCACTCGAACGCCACGATCACCTTCGAATCGTTCGGCGGAGAGTGCTCGGACACCGAGATCGACCGCATCGCGCAGGCCGCCAAGGCCGCCGGAGCCGATGTCATCGTGGGCGTCGGCGGCGGCAAGGTGCTCGACACCGCCAAGGCCGTAGCATACAAGCTCGGTGTCCCGGTGGTGATCTGCCCCACCATCGCCTCCTCCGATGCGCCGTGCAGCGCGCTCTCGGTCATCTACACGGAAGACGGCGTCTTCGATCGCTACCTCTTCCTGCCCGCCAACCCCGATATCGTGCTCATGGATACGACGGTGATCGCGGCCTCGCCGGTACGCCTTACGGTCTCCGGCATGGGCGACGCGCTCGCCACGTACTTCGAGGCGCGCGCCTGCGTTGAGAGCGAGGCCGATACCTGCGCCGGCGGCAAGGCGACGAGCGCCGCGCTCGCTCTGGCCAAGCTCTGCTTCGACACGCTCATGGCAGACGGCGTGAAGGCCAAGGTCGCACTCGAAGCAAGCTGCACCACCCCCGCTGTCGAACGCGTTATCGAGGCGAACACGCTGCTCTCGGGCATCGGATTCGAGAGCTGCGGTCTCGCTGCGGCGCACGCCATCCACAACGGCATGACGCAGCTGCCCGAAACCCATGCCCGCTATCACGGAGAAAAGGTCGCGTTCGGCACGATCGTGCAGCTCGTGCTCGAGAACGCCCCGACCGAGAAGCTCGAGGAGGTTCTCGGCTTCTGCATGGAGGTAGGACTTCCCACCACGCTCGAAGACCTGGGCGTCGAGGACATCTCGCGCGAGCGTATCATGGCGGTGGCGGAAAGCGCCTGCGCGCCCACGGACACCATGGGCAACATGCCCTTTGCGGTGACGCCGCAGATGGTCTGCGACGCCATCCTCGCCGCCGACGCGCTCGGGCACTACTACCACCTCGACCTCTGCTAGCAGAACGGGAGAAGCAGAGCGGCGAGCTGCCGAAAAACACGGGCTGCGGGCGCTCCGCTCGCAGCCCGCGGGCGCACCGCGGCACAGTCGGACGGGGCACGTTGCGTCAGAGCCCGCGGCGAAACGAGGCGCTGCTGCACCGGAACACAGTTCGATTGATTGCTATACCGAAGGCGTCACGAAGCTCCGACGAGCATCGTCACGGCGGGAATCGTTAGGACGGAGCCGACCACGCTCAGAAAGGTCGCCTGGGCCATGGGCTTGGCGTCTCCGCCCGCCTGCAGGCAGAACAAGACGCCCGCCGTGGCAACGGGCATAGCGTTATCCAGCACGATCACAGCCCGCAGAAACGGCTCGAGCGGAAAGAGCAGGAGCGCCGCGAAGCTTAGGGCGGGGACGACCAGCAGCCTTCCCGCAGCTGTAACATAGGCGCGCATGTTGCCGACCATCTCGAGCGGACGATACCGCGCGATAGAGGAGCCGGTCACGAGCAGCGCGAGCGGCGTAGCTGCCTGCCCGATGATGCCGATCGAATCGCCCGCAACGCCGAGGTCCGTGATGCCGAGAAGCGCCAGCACGAGCACGAGCAGACTGGCGAAAAACGTCGGGGTCTTCAAGGAAGCGAGCATGGTGCGCAGCCGGCGCGCCGGCGAGGGGGCGCTACGGGCCGCCAGCGAACCGGCACCGTTGTTCCCCTCGTCTGCACCCTGGGAAAAGAGCGCTGGGCCGATGCCGAACATGGCAATATTCGCCGGGATGAGCGAGATGGCAACGTAGAGCAGGGCCTCGTTCCCAAGAATCGCCGAAATGACCGGCAGCCCAACGAATCCGCAGTTTCCAAAAGCGATGGCGAACCGGTATGAGGGCGCCTCGCCGCGCGGCGCGCGCGTGAAGGCGGTGAGCGCGAACGCGACGGCAAGCCCCACGATGTAGACGACCGCGGTCGCCGCCATCAAACCGACCAACGTTCCGGCACCGGGCAGGTTGGCGTTGCCATCGATGGACGCGACGATCGAGCACGGAAGCGCGACGTTGAGCACAAGGCGGGAAAGGCCAGCATCGAACTGGTCGTCGAGCACGCCGAGCTTGTGCAGGCACCATCCCAATGCGATGGGCACCGAGATTGCGACGATCTGCGACACGACGAACCAGAATTCCACGATTTCCCCCATGCTCTCACTACGGCACACGCTACCACGGAGTCGGGGAGTGCGAACGCGCCCACCGCTCCATCCTCAAGTCTCTTCGTGCAAGTATAAAGTATGCACCCCCATCGCTGTAAACGCATCTCCTCGCATGGCACGCCGCGGTTTGACAAGAGTGTTCCGCCGCGGCAGGCGCATCCTTCAAACGGCCCGCCCCGCCTCTCGGGCACATCTCCCAAGCGGCCCCGGCTCGCCCCTCCAGGCGCATCGTCCAAACGATCCCACCCCACCCGCAACGCCCCCAACGTGCTAGAGTGATGAGCGATTTGCATGAACCGCCGCCGGACGCATCCGGCAAAACGACGAGGAGTTGACCATGACCGAATGGCTGGTACGCCACTTCGTGCGCATGAGCGAGCAGACGGACGATTCTGCCGTGCGCATGCGCTATGGGCAGTTCGCCGGCATCGTGGGCATTATCTGCAACGTCATGCTCTGTCTGGGAAAAGGCGCCATCGGGCTCGTTTCGGGCTCTGTCTCCATCGTGGCGGATGCCGTGAACAACCTCTCGGATGCCGCATCGAACATCGTGAGCCTCCTCGGATTCAAGCTCGCGAGCCGGCCCGCCGACCCTGAGCACCCATACGGCCATGGCCGCTACGAATACCTCGCCGGGCTCGTGGTCGCCGCGCTCGTGCTTGCCATTGGGATCAACCTTGCCTGGAGCTCCGTGCAGAAGATCATCGCGCCGAGCCCTACCGAATTCTCCGGAGCGCTCGTGGCCGTGCTCGTGCTCTCGATTGCGGTCAAGCTCTGGATGGCCGCTTTCAATCGCTCCATCGGACGCCGTATTAATTCTGACACGCTCGAAGCCACGGCCGTCGACTCACGCAACGACGTCATCAGCACGGCGGCGGTGCTCGCCTGCGCCTGCATCTCACGGGCGACGGGCGTAGACCTTGACGGATGGGCGGGTCTTGCCGTGGGCGCGTTCATCTGCTGGAGCGGCGTGGGGCTGCTGCGAGACACGGTGAGCCCGCTTCTGGGCCAGGCCCCCAGCCCCGAGCTCGTCGAGCACATCCACGACAAGATCCTCTCCTACCCCGGCGTGCTCGGAACCCACGACCTCATGGTCCACGACTATGGCCCCGGCCGGCAGTTCGCGAGCGCCCATGTCGAGATGGCTGCGGAAGCCGATCCGCTCGAAAGCCACGACCTCATCGACAACATCGAGCAGGATTTCAAGATGGAGGACGGCCTGATCGTGACCCTTCACTACGACCCCATCGTGACCGACGATCCCGAGGTGCGCGACATGCGCCATTGGATTTCGCATGCGGTCGAAAACATCGATCCGCGCATCACCGTTCACGACCTGCGCTGCGTGCCCGGCCCCACGCACACGAACGTCATTTTCGACTGCGTCCGCCCGGCAGGATCGGCGCTTTCGGCCGACGAGCTGCGTGAACGCGTTGCCCGCCTCGTGCAGGAGCATTACCCGCGCACTATCGCGAAAATCACCGTCGATGAAAGCTACGTGAGTTCTCAGCAGTAGACCCACCCTGCGGCAAGAGGCCCGCCGTGCTTACCAGCAGTAAGTCCATCCTGCGAGAAGCGCCCTGCCGCGCTCAGTGACTTTGGCTGAGGACACCGCCCGCTGCAGCGGCATCATCGATGGAACCGACCCAGAAGGTGCCCCACTCCGCGAGGCGGGAGAGCAGGGGCAGGTCGATATCGGGATCAACCTCGTCGCCGCCGAGCACGATGACGCTGCGCTCATGGTCGATTCCGGTGGAAAACACGTCTGCGTCAAACCCCGACCATACGAAGCCAGCGCCAATCATGCCCAATCCGAGCACCGCCAGCACGAGCGCAACGAAGCACATGGTATTCAATGCCGATTTCATATGTGCATCCTTTCCAATACGGCATCTGTTGCTAGAAACGAGAAGCCTGAGGCCGGGCACCTGGCCGGGTGGACGATCGAGCACGCAGACAGGCACAATGTGCGTGCCTTGGGGAAGAACCAACGGGCGCGCCACGTGCTCTCGGGCGATAATCGGACATTCAAGGGGTTGCCGGGCGATATTCGGACACTCAGGAGCCTCCGAGCGTCCAAATCTCGCCCGAGAACGACGCCGCTGTCCGGATCTCGCCCGAAAACGCCGCGAAAGGCCGTACCGCGCGCACCAGAAACCCAGCTGCGCGCACCGGCCGCCTAGCCGCGCGTGCCAGCAACCTAGCCATGCGCCCAGCCGCTTAGCCGCGCGCAACGGCCTCGAGCGGGCGCGTAAACTCCTCAGGCGGAATGGGCCTATGGTCTCCTCCGCGCGCTTCGGCCCCTCCGTCGTGATGCGAACCGCCGTGACCCCCGCGGTCTGCATCGCTATCGCGCCGCTTCACGAAGGGAGACACGGCGCGCCGCACGACCGCGGCCGAAAGCAGCGCCACGCCGCGGGTGAGCTCAAACGCCAGGCGCACCAGCAGCAACCCGAGCCCCAGCGCCACCAGGGCAGCGCCGAATTCCACCAGTGTGTAGGGCGCATTTCCCACGATCAAACCGCAGACAGCGAACAGCAAAAAGAGCGGGCATCCCAGCACGAGCAAGACCGCAAGGCCCCAGACCACGGCGACGAAGATCCACACCGTCGCATAAAAGGAGAGCACGGTAATCGCGAGCGCCGCCAAGAGCGCTCCCCAAACGGGAAAGCCCAAGATGACGAGCACCCACAGCAGCACGCGGCTCTTGCGACGTGTCTTTGCGACCACGCGCGGAACAGCGGGTAGGTCGTCGAGGATGGCTTCGGCGACCACGCCCGGCGCATCGAGCGTCGAGACCGCCTCCTCCTCACTCAGCCCCTCCTCCATGCGATCGAGGATCATCTCTTCATAAAACGCGAGCGACTCCGCCCGCTGACTCTCGGGCAAGCAGGACAGCAGGCTTTCCAGACGGCTCAGATACTCTGCCTTAGTCATTGCGTTCTCCTTGGTCGCATGCCGCGCCCGGCGCCGCAGCGCCATGGGCAAACTCGATGTAGCGGTAGATGGACATCACGTCCGATTTCTCGGCAAGAAACTCCTCGATGCGCGCCGCGCCCGCGGGCGTGACGCGGTAGTACTTGCGAAGGCGGCCGTTGTGCTCGGCGGAGCGCACGGTAATGCATCCGGCGGACTCCAGCCGCTTGAGCAGGGGATACAGCGTTGACTCGGTAAGGCCGAGCAGCGGTGGAACATCTTTGACGATCTGGTAGCCATAGGACTCGCGCCGTTCCAGCGTAGCGAGCACGCACGTTTCCAAGAAACCGCGCTTGAGCTGAGCGTCCATCTATACCTCCCTTCAACCTATACTATGCGTTATATAGTATAGGTTGACACACGGTATAGCAAGTTCATTTCAAACACAGCAAGGCGATATGCGCTCCGGAGGACCGGGGCAATCAAGGAGAAGCGCCCCTTCGCCAGAATGACGGAGGGGCGCTCGGCTAGTTGGAAAGCTTAGGGAAAGGCGCGGGTCAGAGCGAGCATGTCGCAGGCGCACCCATGGGGATGACAGGAGAAAGCAGCTTGACGGCGTTCTCATCCACAAGGTAGCGGGCACGGGCGCGCCGCAGCTGCTCGGCAACCGCAACGGGAGCCGTCCCGCCCTCGGTCGTACGGGCAGCCACGATGGCGTCGAGATCGAGCGCTTTCGTGATGTCGCGCCCGAAGAGATCGCTCGCCTCCTTGAACGTCTCAAAGGGAAGCTCGGAGATATCGCACCCCTGTTTTTCGGCCTCAAGCACCAGGTGGCCCACCACCGCATGCGCCTCGCGGAACGGCATCCCGTGCTTAGCGAGGTAATCGGCAACATCGGTCGCAGCCAGGTGCCCTCGGTGCATCACGGAGCGCATGCGGTCCGCATTCACGGTCCAGGTGCTCACCATACCGGTCATGACGGCAAGGCACTGGGCAAGGGTCTTCGCCGCGTCGAGCGCCCCCTCTTTGTCTTCCTGCATGTCCTTGTTGTACGCAAGGGGAAGCCCCTTGCACGTCATCAAGAGCTGCACGAGGTCGCCCACCACGCGGCCCGTCTTGCCGCGAATGAGCTCGGCAAAATCCGGGTTCTTCTTCTGCGGCATGATCGAGGAGCCGGTTGAATACGCATCCGAGAGCGTGATGAAGCCGAACTCCTGGCTGCTCCAGAGCACGATTTCCTCGGAGAGCCGCGAGAGGTGCACCGCCATCACAGAGCAGGCGTACTCGAGGTCGAGCAGAAAGTCGCGATCGGACACGGCATCGAGCGAGTTCTCGATCACGCCTGCGAAGCCGAGAAGCCCCGCGGTCATGCGCCGGTCGAGCGGATAGGTGGTCCCGGCGAGCGCCGCAGCGCCCAGGGGCAAAAGGTCCGCGGCATCGAAGGCGGCGGAGAGCCTGGTGAAGTCGCGGCCGAGCATCCATACATAGGCGAGCAGATGATGCGAGAGGAGCACCGGCTGCGCGTGCTGCAGGTGCGTCATGCCCGGCAGCACCGTGTCGCCCGCCTCCTCAGCGGCGTCGAGCAGCGCCGCGCGGAGCCCCAGATTCGCCTCCATGAGGTCCTTGGCGAGCGCCTTCGCAGCGAGACGCGTGTCGGTGGCAACCTGGTCGTTTCGAGACCGGCCGGTGTGCAGCCGTCCGCCCGCCGCGCCGATGCGCCGCGTGAGCTCGCTTTCGATCGCCATGTGAATGTCCTCGTCGGCGATATCAAAGACGAACGTACCCGCATCGATATCCGCCTCAATGGCCTTAAGCCCTTCGCAGATGGCATCGGCGTCTTCTTGGCCGATGATGCCCTGCGCCGCGAGCATCGTCGCGTGCGCAATCGAACCGGCGATATCCTGCTTATACAACGCCTTATCTACCGGCAGCGACGCACCGAATTCCTGCGTCACCGGGGCGGCAGCCTCCTCGAATCGGCCGCTCCACAGCGCCATGTGCCAACCTCCGAATCTACTAGCAGGCCAGCTGCGCTACGAGCGCATGCGGGCCGAGCTCCTGTGTCCACGCCTTGAGCGAATAGCACGCACCAAGCGAAAGCGCGGGCTCTTCGCTGCCATCGCATAGCCCGGCTACAAGGGCCCTCGGCCCCTTATGCGCCCGCTCGGTCCATGCGAGCAACGAGGCGGGAACCTCATGCGCCTTCTTCGTATCAATCATCACACCGTACATGGTAGTTCTCCCGGTAACACTTGGAATCATCATCAATGTGAACCGCCCGAACCGGCGCGCCAAGCATGATGGCGACGAAGACCGTCCAAGCCGGCGCGCAGAACACGGCGACAACCAAGGACAGCGGGTCGGACGGAACCGAAGCTTGCCGCTCGGGCAGCCCGCGTAGAGTCGCGATACGGGCTGCCCGTTCGAGCCCTCAGGCTAGGAAAGGTTCTGGGCGGCAAGAGAGGTGGGACCCTGCATCTTCGCCCAGGTCTTGAGAGAGAGCGTTTCAATCTCGATGAAGCCCACGGCGGCCTTCTCGTCGAACGTCGTGTCGCGATCGTAGGTGGCCAGGCCGTAATCGTAGAGCGAACACGGGCTCTTGCGGCCCATGACCGTGCAATGCCCCTTGAAGAACTTGAGCCGCACCGTGCCCGTCACGAACTTCTGGGTCTCGGCCATAAAGGCGTCGAGCGCCTTCTTGAGCGGGCTGAACCACTGGCCGTTGTACACGCAGGTAGCCCAGGTCTGCTCGAGATACAGCTTCTGGTGAAGCACGTCGCGCTCGAGCGTGAGGTCCTCGAGGGCCTTGTGCGCCGTGATGAGGGTGAGCGCGGCGGGCACCTCGTAGCACTCGCGGCTCTTCAAGCCCACCATACGGTTCTCCATAAGGTCAAGCCGGCCATAGCCGTTGTCGCCGGCAACCTGGTTGAGCTTCTCGACAAGCGCAGCGAGCGGCATCTTCTCTCCATCGAGCGCCACGGGCACGCCCTTCTCGAAGTCGACGTCAACGTAGGTCGGCGTATCGGGGGTCTCCTCCGGGTCCTTCGTCATGACCCACACGTCGTGCGGAGGCTCGTTCCAGGGGTCCTCGAGCACGCCGCATTCGATCGCGCGGCCCCACAGGTTGTCGTCGATGGAATAGGGGTTGTCGTTTGCGCCCTCGGGCACCGGAACGCCGTGCTCGTGCGCGTAGGCAACCTCATCGGGACGGCTCTTGAGATCCCATTCGCGCACCGGCGCGATAACCTCAAGATCGGGATCGAGCGTGAGGATCGACGCCTCGAAGCGCACCTGGTCGTTACCCTTGCCCGTGCAGCCATGCGCAACGTACTTGGCATCGTATTGATGCGCGATGTCGACGAGCTTTGAAGCGAGCAGCGGCCGGGAGAGCGCCGAAAGCAGCGGGTATTTATTCTCGTACATGGAGTTCGCCGCGATCGCCTTGGTGAGGTACTCGTCGGCGAACTCGTCTTTGAGCTCGAGCACATGGCAATCGATGACGCCGAGATCGAGCGCCTTCTGCTTCTTGTACTCGAGCCCATGGAGCTCCTGCCCCACGTTGCCGAGCACGCAGATGACATCGAGGCCCTTCTCCTCCTGCAGCCACTTGATGCAGACCGAGGTATCCAAGCCACCGGAATATGCGAGTACGACCTTTTCCTTGCTCATGATGGGTGCGTCCTTCCTTGGTATGTGGAATACGATGCGGACGAGCCCGATGAGGTGCTACCTGTCTCACCTTAGGTATGCGTCGACAAAGAGACGGGTGGCGGTGTGTACTTGTTTCTGGAAGGGTGCGTCTACAGCAATGAGCGCAGGGGCGCGGCATGAACGACATCACCCGGAGGAAACGACGACAACCTTATCGGGACTCTGGGGATGCGCGGAAGCCGCGCGAACAGAGACGACCGATTATCGTCGTCGGGAAATTGCGCGCTGGCGTCGGTTCTGTGCATCGGCGGCAGTCTGGCCGAGCAGAATGGCGGAAGCCGCCATGCCCTCGTATGTCGCCGTCTCGGTATGCACCGTTTGAACCCTTCGCCGTATGCAAACGCAATCATTAATCCGCGAACGGTAGCCCGCTCGCGTTGGGTGGTATCTTACGCTAAATCTGCGCGCGGGCAAGCGAGAATCGCAATGTTTCTCGTTTGTTTCGCCCTGTGGCAGGCCCTGGTTGAGCGGGGCTGGTACCGATCGAAACTCGCCGGAGTGATCGTCGTCAGCTGGGCCGGCGTGCTCAATTCCACCAAAATGGCTAAGCTTCAGGCCGACTTGCCCAAATCGCCTCAACCGAAACATGGTACTATCCGGTGCGACCAGCTTGCCGCGGACGCCATACCCGGCAGCAGGAACACCGCACACGAAAGGAACGGCATGCCTTCCCCGCTTATCGACTTCACCCAGGACCCCGAGCTGGGCTCCATCAGGCTCATCGCCTGCGACATGGACTGCACGCTGCTCGCTGACGACAAGACCCAGCCCGAGAACATGCCCGAGCTCATCGAGCGCCTGCATCGCGCCGGGGTGCTCTTCTGCCCCGCCAGCGGCCGCCCCGGCCCCACGCTCCAGCTCATGTTCCCCGAGCACCGCCACGAAATGGCGTTCTGCGCAGACAACGGGGCGCACATCATCTACCAAGACGAACCCCTCTACAAGGAGCTCCTCGATCCTGCCGTCTACCGCGAGATCGCCGCCGCAACCGAGGCGGAGGGCACGGGCACGGCAGTGCTCTGCGCCTTCGACAAGGCGTATGTGCCCGAGAGCGGCCGTGTGCACCACGAGGCCATAGAGGTGTACTACAAGTCCATCGAATACGTCGATTCGATCGAGGACCTTGATGTCGAGGCGAACAAGTTCACCATCTACTTCCCGGAGCGGAACAGCCGGTCCCGCTACGAGGAGACCTTCGGGCCCGCCTTCGGGGAGCGCCTGGACGTGGCGTGCGCAGGCGAGGAATGGCTCGACTTCATGAACAAAGGCGTCAACAAGGGCGCGGGGCTGCGCCATCTATGCGATCGGCTCGGCATCGACATCGCCGATGCAGCTGCCGTGGGCGATACCTACAACGACATCGAGATGCTCGAGGCGGCCGGTCACAGCTTCGTTGTTGCCAACGCCGCCGAGCACATGCACGACCACGCCCGCTACCTCATCCCCAGCAACAACGATCGCGGCGTCGCCGCGCTCATCGAGGCGATCCTCGCCGCAAAGGGCTACTAGGGTCCGCTGGCGCCGAGCAACGGTCACTGCCGACATCCGCATGAGCGAGAATGCAGCTTTTGGGCACTTGCAGGCGGGAACGGCGAGTAAGGCCGGACGCTCGGCGATAGAAAACGCGGCTCAGGACGCTGGTGCCTTCCGGACTATCGCGTGCCTACCCGGACCCCATGCGAAGTAGTGCCCAAAAGTTGCAATCCCGTTCGAGCCGGAAACGCAGCGTCTCTTTCAGCATGGCTTACGCCGCGTCCGCACGCCGGCGACCAGCCAGCCCCGACGTGCAGCATCCGGCCCGCTCGCACGGGCACCCTGCATACCAATCGCACCGTCAAGATGCCCCGGGGCGTCTTGACGGCATGCACGCGGCGATCGAGCAAACCATCGATGAAGCACGGGCCGCGCAAAAGCGCTGCTCACGCAAGCGGAGCTACACCCGCCTCGCTCCATACTACTTCGCGTCGGCCCAGGTGGTGCCACTCGATGCATCGGCGATGAGGGGCACGCGAAGCTCCACAACGCCCTCCATGACCTCCCGCACGAGCGCGGTGAGCGCCTCCACCTCGTCTTCCGGGCACTCAAAATCAAGTTCGTCGTGCACCTGCAAGATCATGCGGGCGCGGAACCCCTCGTCGCGCATGCGCCGCGCCACGCGCGCCATGGCGATCTTGATGATGTCCGCCGCCGTGCCCTGCATGGGATGGTTCATAGCAGTGCGCTCGCCAAAACTTCGCTGAGCTGGATTGCGCATCTTGAGCTCGGGGATGGGCCGGCGACGTCCGTACATGGTCTCGGCATAGCCCGTGCGCTTGGCCTCGGCCACCGTACGGTCGAGGTACGTCCGAACGCCGGGATACGCCTCAAAGTAGCGGTCGATCATCTCGCGCGCCTCGGCCATGGGGATATCGAGCGACTGCGAGAGCCCATAGGCCTGCTGGCCGTAAACAATGCCAAAGTTCACCGCCTTGGCACGGCTCCGCAGCTGCGGCGTGACCTCATCAACCGGCACGCCAAACACGCGCGCCGCCGTCTCGGCATGGAAGTCCTCGCCCTCGTTGAACGCTGCCACCAGGTGCTCGTCGGCTGAAAGGTGCGCGAGCAGTCGAAGCTCGATCTGGGAGTAGTCCACCGCAAGGAACACGCACCCCGGCGCCACCGAGAACGCCGTCTTGACCGTATGCCCCAGCTCGGAGCGCGTGGGAATGTTCTGCAGATTGGGGTTCGAGCTCGAAAGGCGGCCCGTAGCGGTAATGGTCTGGTTATAGGTGGTATGAACGCGCCCGTCGAAGCGGCGCAGCGCCGCCAGCGTGTCGAGATAGGTCGACTTGATCTTGGTCTTCTCGCGATACTCGAGAACGAGGCGCACGAACTCGTTATCGCGCGCAAGCTCCTCGAGCACGCGCGCATTCGTGGAATAGTACCCGCGATGCGTCTTCTTAAGGCCCTTGGTAGGCAGGCCCATCACATCGAAAAGGATGTGGCTGAGCTGCATGGGGCTCGCGATGTTGAAGGTCTCGTCGCCCGCCATCTTGCGGATGCGGCCGGCAAGTTCGTCGATCTGGCCGCCGAGCCCCTCCGCAAGGGCATGCAAGCGGTCGGGATCCACATACATGCCCGTGCGCTCCATCGAGGCGAGCACAGGCACGAGCGGCATCTCGATCTCTTGGAAGATGTCGGCGGCATCCTGCTCCTCGAGCGCCTTCGCGAGCGGCTGCACCGCGGCGAGCGCCACGGCGACCGACCGGGCCGCCGCAACGGGTGCGTCGTCGGCAGCGCCCTCCTCGCCTTGCGCGGCGGGCAGGGCCTTTCCCACATAGGTGTCCGCGATATAGGCATCGCCAAAATCGGAGCGTACGGAGTCGAGCAGATACGCCGCGACCACGGTATCGAAAATGCGCTTCGGATCCACTGAGAGCGGGTCCATGAGCTCGGGCTCGCTCGAATCGATGGGCGAAAGCTCGTGGAGCAGCGCCTTGATATCCGGCGAGGCGACGAGACCCGTCTTGAACAGGTACTGCAAGACGCCCGCGATGAGGCCGTTCGCGCCATCGATGCCGGCAGCAGCGAGCAGGCTCGCGGAATGGGGCGACAGGCTCGCGCCGGAAGGCTCCTCGAATGCGAGCAGGTTCCCGCCCGCCGCGACCCACAGCGTTCTCGTAAGCCCGAAGAGCGCGTCGGCCTCCTTGTCATCGTCCACCGTGGCGGCAACCCACTCGCCCGCCTCAACGGCGCGCGAGAGCTCCGCGAGCGCAGCCTCGAGGCTCTCTGTCGCATCGCCGTTCACCACGATCGGCGATGGCAGCTCGAACGCAGATGGAGCCGCGCCGGCAGCGCCGCCCTCGCCGAGCAGCGCCAAGAAGCGGTTCTGGATCGACATGATGCCCAGCGCCCCAAGCGCCTCGGCCAGCATCTGGGCATCGTAGGCGGGAAACGTCGTGTGCTCGAAGTCGAGCTCGACCGGCGCGTTCGTCTGGATGGTCGCCACCTTGCGCGAGAGCAGGGCGTCGTCGATGTGCGCACGCAGGTTCTCGCCCATCTTGCCCTTGACCTCGTCCGCATGGGCGATGACCTCGTCAAGGCTGCCGTACTGCGCGATAAGGGCGCTCGCTTTCTTTGGGCCGATGCCCGGCACGCCCGGAATGTTGTCAGAGGTGTCGCCCTTGAGGCCGTAGAAATCGGGCACGAGCTCAGGGGTGATGCCATGGTAGAGGTCCTCGACCGTCTCGGGCGTCATGATCTGGACGTCCGAAAGGCCCTTCTTGGTGCCCACGACCTTCACGTGTTCGGTGGTGAGCTGGTACATATCGCGATCTCCGGTGATGAGGAGCATGTCGCAACCGGCGGTTTCGCCCGCGCGCGCGAGCGTGCCGAGGATGTCGTCGCCCTCCCATCCCTCGGCCTCGAGGATGGGCACCTCGATCTTTTGCAGCAGCTCCTTGATCATGGGGAACTGCTGGCGCAGGTCGGGGTCCATGGGCGGGCGCTGCGCCTTGTATTGTGGAAGCATTTCCATGCGCACGCGCGGCTTGCCCTTATCAAAGGCAACCGCCACGCCATCGGGGCGAAAGGCATCGATCATCTTGAGGAACATGTTGAGAAACCCGAAGATGGCATTCGTAGGACGGCCATCCGGCGCGTTCATGGTTGGGGGCACGGCATGAAACGCGCGGTGCATGAGCGAGTTGCCGTCAACAACGGCGAACGTGCGACGATCCGGGCTCTGGGGCGCTTGAGCGGTATCAGACATGGAGCATCCTCTCTGGAACTTGGCTGACACCAGTCTACCCGCCCGTGTGGACATACGCGAGGGGGTTCTCAGCGTAAACACAGGGCGCCTCAAAGTGGTCAAAATGGGACGTGTTTGTTTTGACTCATTCCGTCCATGGTGTCAAAGTGCGCCAAAGTGGGACGCGCCAAAATGGGACGGGGCTGTTTTAACTCGTAATCGCGACGAACAGGGCGCGCGGTGCTCACATGCGGCTTGCGCGCAGCTCCTCAACAAACGCGTCGACCATCTTGCATGCCGAATTACGCAATAAGAGGCTCAAATCAAGCTCTTGCTGCGTAATTCGGCATGCAAGATGGTCGACGCAGCCAGCCAGAGCACGACGCGCCCCGCCGAGGCAGTCAAAACGAACCCGTCCCATTTTGACCCATTTACGCGCCGGGGCCCGCGCGCTTCTTGCGATTTACTTAACCGAGCCCCGGCGACATAAACCCCGGCATAGGAGCAGGAGGAACGGGTAAGCGAAGAGCAACTACGTCGGGCGACGGACCGTCGACGGGCTCGCCCCGTTCTTTCGCGCCGCCTAGAATCGAGGTCCCATGTCCCGCTCTATCCGTCGCCTTGCCCGCATCGTCCTTGCCCTTGGCATGGCCGCCACGCTCTTTTTCGTTGCCGGCGCCCCTGCGTCCGCGCGGCCGAACCCATCAAGCGCCACCCAAAACGGCACCTCATCCCCCAATAGCTCTCAAAATGAGAGCGATGCCGCGATAACGGGCACGACCAAGCTCACCGACCCCGACACCGCCTCCACGTGGAAAGACTTTCTCGGTGCGGGGGAACAAGATGGCACCTACAGCACAGAACATGCCGGGCGCATCTGGGTCGACGCCTCGGCTTATTCCGATGCAGCGTCTGCAGAGGCCGCGGGCGTGGCAGCGAGCTCCTTCAAGGACCCCGAAAACGACTTTCTCGTGGGCATCTCGGCCATAGCGCAGACCGCGTCCGTCCACCAGCAGGACGGCGGTGGCCATGACGTCGTATTCGTGGTGAGCCTGAACAGCGTGCTCGGCAGCATGACCTATGCGGAGCGCCCTTATGCCGACTACGTGGTCTCGGCTTTGAACAGTGCCATCGGGCGCCTCATGGCAGAAAACGGCGATTCCAATGCAAATCCCACGCGCGTCGCAGTCGTCGGCTATTCATCCGAGGTGACCGCCCTCATGCCGCTCGCCACCTACCGGCCCGCACATGACGGCACCTACCTGAGCTACGACGCCTCGTCGCACACCATCAACGTAACGGCAAGCATGGTGGACGGCGCAGGCACCACCTCAAGCGCTCGCCTTACCGGCGGATCGTATCTCCAGCGCGGCATCTACCTCGCCGGCGATATGCTTTCCGAGGCAGGCATGGCGGGCGCCCAAGACCGCTCTCCCGAGCTCATCATCATGGGTGTGGAGAACCCGCCCATGGCAAGCACCGACATAGAACATCCGCCGGCTTACACAGGAGAAACGACCGGCTTCCTAGGACCGCTTCCCGGCACGCGCGAAACCGGCTATGGGACAGACAGCATGCTCGCCACCATGCTCACCATGCGCTCGGTCCAGCAGCGCGTGGACGATGCCTATGCGCAGGGCGGGGACCGGCTCACCGTCTATACGACCGGCATCGACACCACTGATGCCGTCGCATACCTGCTCGACACGGCAGAGGGCCAGGCCGAGCGCGACCTCACGGCTACGGTAGGCGGACGCTCCATCGATCTGAAGGAGAACCTCGCGCAAGCCGCCCGCGCCTACGCCAAGGCGGCCGGGCAGGGAGATTCCGCCGTGACGCTCGAGCTCTACGGGTCGAGCGGGTCGGGCATCGTGGCAGAACCCGTCGAGCTGCCGGTAATTGAGGGCCTCCTCGATGAGGGCGACCCCGTGATCTTGAGCAGCGTGCACCGCTATTACTCCTCACGCAGCGCATCAGCCGTGAACTGGGCGTTCGCATCTGCCCTCGACGAGATGTTCGACGTTCGCTACACCTCTCCCGTCGATGCCGACGACGCACTTGCAGGAAGCAATCGCATCGAAGCGCACAGCACGGTGGGCGCGGGCATGGAGGTCGCGTCGATAGCGGGCGTGCAATATGGAGATACCCTGCTCACCGGCTCGCTCGCCGCGCAGGCCATCCAGATAAGCCTGCAGGACCCAAGCGATCTTACCGGCGCAACCCATGAGTTCGACTATCTGATCAACAGCATCAACGAACGCTACCACCTGGGCTACGACGCGTACAACCTATTCTACGAGGCCATGGCGGACGGCCAGGTTTCCTACGATGCAGCAAGCGGTGCGTTCTCGAACCGGGTTTCTTGGTACATCGACGCCGACCACCATATGGTCGCAGGCGATAACGGCCTCCCCTACCGCTTCGCCACGCAGCGCGAAATCGACGCCATCGCCACGGGCTCTGCCGACGCCCAGACCCAGGAACGCATCGATCGCGCCCGTGCGGCGGGAGCGACCGCCGTATGCGAAACCTATCTCTACATCGGCAACCTGCCCAACTTCTACACGGGCGGCGACGTCGCGCTCTACGACTTCTACATCGCCGTCGAGACCGATCTCGATTCGCACGGCCAAACCGTCTATCTCTCTATTCCCGCAGACGCCGTACCGGCGCTGCGCACCGATATCACGCTCCATGCCGACGGCGGAGCAACCATGTCGATCGACGGCGCGGACGCCTTAAGCCCATTGCGCCTGGTCTTCGAGGTAGCCCCGCGCCCTGAGGTGCGTGAAGCAATTGAACGAGCGCGCAGCGGGGAGGCGACGCGGGACGAAATCGAAGCGGAACTTGGGGCAGCCGGATACGAAGACGCTACGGGCAACCTTGCCGTAACCGCGCTTTCGGTGGAGGGCTCTGGCGGCAGCGCGCGGGCAAAGACCGTTGTTGCCGGTACAGCAGCCAGCGATAACAGCGCCTACGTGCTCGCACGGAACCAGCCGCTCTACACGGTCGCGTCGGGAGTGCAACTGCCCGCCGGCAGCCTCCCCGCACCGAGCGACCTTGCGCCGCTCACGCGCGCGCCGCGGGCGGGCGAAACGCTCTACTACATGACCACTGCCTATCGCGCCAACTTTTCCGGCGGCGATGGAACCGCGGCGGCGGAAGCATTCGACGCGGTCCACCCCTATCAGGTTGCCGAAGAGGAGCACCCCTCTTGGCACGTAGGGGACGACGGGCGCTATGAGCTTGCCAAGGGAACGCCGGCGAGCTCGAGCAGCTCGGCCGTCGTTACAACGGCGAAGGCGACCAACGCAACCGGCACCGCATCGTACAGCCAATCGCTTACCGGATTGCAGACGGATGGAAGACTCGTGCTCTCTGCCGCACTCGGCAACAACGGGTCGTATCGTTTCGAAGAAGAGCAGCAGGAACCCGACCCAGGCGAGCCCGGCACGGAAGATCCGGACCCGGAGGAGCCCGGAAAACCCGATCCGGAAGATCCGAGCGACCCCTCGACTCCCGCCCGCCCCGACCAGGAAACCGGGGGCGGCTCGAGTAGCGACTCCCCGTCTGCCGGAACGAGCGCGGTCGGCAAAGACACCGCGAACGCCAGCAAGGGTGCCTCGAGCTCATCCGAAGCCCTCGCTGGCACAGGCGACCCCAACGGGCCCGCATTCGCTGCCGTGCTCGGAATCGCAGGCATTGCGGCATGCGCGGCGGGCATCGCGCTCATCAATCGCCGCAAGTAGGAATGTGCCTGCGGCAGCGCCGCCCCAGAACACGCAAACGCCGCCTCAGCACACAGGGTGCCGGGGCGGCGTCTTACGAATCGGCCCTTGGCCATGCTGGCGGCAGCGCTATTCGCGCATCAGCTACTTCGCGAGGCGGGCAAGCACGTCGACGAGCAGCTCGTAGAAGCGCTCAGAAGAGGCGAGCTCCATGCTCTCATCCGGCGTATGCACGTCGGAGAGGGTCGGGCCCACAGCGATCGCATCGAGCCCGGGCAGCGCCTCGGCAAAGAGGCCGCACTCAAGGCCGGCGTGGATCGACTCGATCTTCAGCTCGGTGCCGAAGAGCTCGCGATAGGCCTCCTGAAAGACGTCGCGCACGTGAGAATGGGGCGTGTAGCTCCAGCCGGGGTACTCGTTCTCAAAGCGCGCATCGAAGCCGAAGGCGTCGGCAAGCGTCTGGATGCGGTCCTTGACGTCTTCCTGGAGCGATGCGATGGACGAGCGCGGCGAGAGCAGGAAGGTGACCTTGGCGTCCTCGGTGACGACCACACCGATATTGGAGGACACCTCCACCGCGCCGTCGGCGGCGACGTTGCGGCGCATGACGCCGTTCGGGGCGATGCGCAGGGCGCCGATGAAGGCGCGCGCGTCGGCGTCGCTCATCGCGTCGACCTCGACACCGTCCGCAACGGTAACGGCGCAGGTGAAGCCGGGGTCGAAGACCTCGAGCTCGACCTTGATGTCGGCGATGAGGGCGTTCGCGACCTCGACGGCCTGCTGCGCGCTCTCGGCATCAGCATAGGCAACGACCGCGGTGGCCTCGCGGTTGATCGCGTTGTCCTTGGTGCCGCCGGAGAGGCTCACGAGGTGCGGCTCGCCGGTACGCATGAGCTTCTCGACGATGCGGGCGAGGATGAGGTCGCCGTTGCCACGCTCCAGATGGATGTCGGAGCCGGAGTGGCCCCCCATGAGGCCGGAGACCTCGAGCGTGACCGTGGAACCCTGCACGTGCTCGCGGGTGATGGAGCGCGTGAGCGTGGCGACCACGCCGCCGGCGCAGCTGACGGTGGCGACGCCTTCCTCCTCGGAGTCGAGGTTGATCATGATGCGAGCGTCGATCTTGGACTTGTCGAGGGTCTCGGCGCCAACGAGGCCGGTCTCCTCGTCGGTGGTGAACACGCACTCGAGCGCAGGGTGCACGAGAGTGTCGTCGTCGAGCACCGTCATCATGAGCGCCACGGCGATGCCGTTGTCCGCGCCGAGGGTGGTGCCGTTGGCGGTAAGTACGCCGTCCTTGACGATGAGGTCCAGGCCATCCTTCTCGAAGTCGTGCTCGACGCTGGCAAGCTTGTCGCACACCATGTCGATGTGGCCCTGCATCATGACGGGCGCGGCAGCCTCGGCGCCGGCGCTCGCGGGCTTCTTGATGATGACGTTATAGACCTCGTCCTGGTAAACGTCGAGGTTGTGGTCTTTGGCGAAGGCCACGAGGTAATCGCTGATGCCCTTTTCGTTGCCCGAACCGCGCGGGATGGCGCTGATCTCCTCAAAATAATGGAAGAGCTTTTCGGGCTGGTATCCCGTAATCTTGTATTCCATGCATTCCTCCTTGGTCGATGGCGCTCGTCTGCGCGCGGAGCTAGACCGCGCGAGCAGCGGACGCGTAACCTGCATACGAGCATCATGACAGAATCCGAGGCGCGCCCACGCCGCGAAAAGGCGAACGGGTGCCGAGCATCGAAAAACGGCAGATGTTATGCATGAGGAGATTGCTTCTATACATTTTCTGCACAGAGCGCAGAGGGGCGGCGAGCACTGACGAGCCGGCCGGCCGCGGTGGGCGGTGCGCCGCGAACGAGGAAATTGGCGAAGTGCGGGAGCGCCGTTCGTGGAACTCGACGCGGGCGCTATTTCAGAGAGTCGATCCAGCGCTCTACGTCGGCAAGCGGCGTGATCATGCGGTCGCCGCCCGTGGAATCGAACTGCACGCTCATTCCGTGCTCGATGCGCGCGCCATCGCAGGCGTCCACGATGTCGTCGAGCGTCTCCCCCGGCCAACCGCCGTGCGTCTGGAATGGGACGACGGTCTTGCCCCGCCAGTCGTACTCCGAGAGATAGGTCGCGACCGCCGGCGCCATGGTGTACCACCAGGTCGGCGTGCCGATTACGATGCGTCCGTAGTCCGCCGGGTTGAACTCCAGCGCCTCGATGGCAGGCTTGTAGCCGCGCTCGACCTCGCGCTTGCCCTGGTCGACGACCTCCTGGTAGCCACCCGGATAGGGCTCCACGGTCTCGATGGCTTCGATATCGGCGTCGAGCGCGTCCGCCACCATCTCGGCGACGCGCTCCGTGTTCCCACAGGACAGCGAATAGTAGACGACGAGGGTGCTCATGACGGCCTCCTGAGTATGTGTTGGATGCGGCAAGAGGCCATTCAACTCCTTGAAGTTGGGTCGAAGTCAAGGGAAAATGAGACTCAACGTTGCCGACAGAACGACCATCTACTCGTCGACATACCCATTAAACACGTCCGTGTCTACGGCCTTAATTGCGTACACCCGCTTTGTACTCACACCAAAATCATGCTCGATCATGAGTCGAGATAGCCTCTCCCCATCGATTAGGATGACATGCTGTTGAGCAGCGTATTCGGTTGCCTGACGAGAGAACCTTGACGTTGTAACGAACAACCCGTTTCCACCACGCCCCGCAATCGCGCCGACAAAGCCCTGAACCTCCGGCCTACCAACAACATGATCAGACGAATAAAGCTTTGCCTGGATGAAAATAAGGTCAAACCCGAGCTTATCTTGCATAATGACGCCGTCGATACCCTCATCTCCCGTTGTCGGCGTTGCCCTCGCAGCAGAATCAAAAGCACCGTACCCCATCGCGGACATGAGGTCTAAAACCATGCGCTCAAATGCGACAGGAGAGAGTTTCATGACTTCATCCAGCAGCTCATCAGCAAGTTGGGCAACGATTTCGCCGTATGCTCGCCCAAAAGCCTCGTCCGGCGTTTCCTGTTCTTCGTTCACATCGAGGGTTTCATCCGGCTGTCCATATCGAACCTCCTGGTTTGCCCCCGCCTTTTTGAAATCTCTAAATGCCTCATATCTGTCAAGGTACTCGTTTGTAACCGCCTCACCACTTGCGAGCGCGTCTAAGCCAAGCCGCTCGATACGATACACCCCGCGACGAGGCGCACTCATCAAGCCCGCCTTCTTGAGATACGTGCGGGCCCATCCAATCCGATTATCTATGACTCGTTGCCGCTTACTCGGCAGCCATTCGTTACGCTCCTCATCATTCAACCCAAGCTGCCCGACAAGCACCTCAATCATTTCCTTTGACGTATGCTCTTTGCCATCCGCCAGAAACCGAAGGACCGGCTCGAACAGCTCATCATATTTCGGAATCGCCATATGACGCCCTTTCACCCACGCGTGCTCGCTACCACCCTGTTGCTAGTCAAAATCGCTCGTGCCAAGGATGAACGCTCTTAGAGCGGCATCAAGGCGCGCGCTAACGCGAAACGCAGGCACTGATGCCCCGTCGCATTCCTCAAAATAAGACCGAGCAAGAGTCATATCGACCGACTCCTTTAAGCGGTCTAGCCTGCCGAACTCGTTGATGTTCGCTTCGGTCACCCGCTGCGCCAGTATCTCACGCAGCAAGACACCATCAAGCCCAAATGTGGCAGCAAATCTGCTCACACGGTCGCTTTGCGCATGCTCGCGATATTCCTCGATATACTCTCTGAACGTCCGGCCCGGCTCAACCAAAACCTCGCCCGACTGCACATCAGTCAAGAACATCTCGGCGTAGCGCTGATCTTCCTGAGAGAGCGTAGCAAACGAGCGATGCAGCTCCTCAAGCGCCCGCTGGGCGTCCTCGCCATCATCGAGTGCTTTAAGCCACTTCTCAAATCGTGAGTTCATGTAATCGGTGTCGATGCGCCCTGTGTCGACTTCGGTAAGGTGCGGATCGATGTCATAGGGAACGTCGTCTCCCCCATCGCCACCGCCACCGTGGCTCAGGTCTTCATAACGCTGCGCAAGGATGGCATACGTCCTCTGATCAAGGGGTAATGCTTTCTGCACATCAAGCCCATACTCGCTGTAATCGAGCTGCTCCCATGTAAACCCTTGGATCTTGGCTGCCTTGAGATGGATGCTCAGCTCACGGTAGAGTTTAGCGAACTGTGCCCGCGCCGCCGTGCTCTCGGGTAGCTTGACGAAGCCCTCGATACCTTCTGCCTCGAATACCGCAGCAATCCTCGAGAATGCAAACGCCATGGCATCGAGATTCTCCTCGAGTTTGCTCGCAAACAGCCCTTGCGGCTTATCGCCTGAATACAGGTTGAAAGCATCCTCGACGTTACGGCGCATTGTATGTGGATATCGGTAATAGCGCACTGTGCCCGTCGTCTTATCGCCGCTGTTGTTGAATACACGGTTGGTGCGCGAAAATGCCTGAATCAGGCCCTCGTAGCGAAGCACCTTATCGAGATAGAGCGTATTCACCCATTTTGAATCGAACCCGGTGAGCATTTGATCCACGACGATCAGCAGGTCAATACGCTCCTCTGGCTTAGCGGGAATGCCGCCATATCCGTCCTTGTGAGCAAGCCTCGAAGCAATATCCCGCTTGAGCAGACCGTATGTCGCCATGGTGAAGGTTTGACCGTAGCGCGCGTTGTAGTCGGTGAGAATCTCTTCGAGACCCTCCTCCTTGAACGCCGTGCCCTCGGTGTTGTCGATGTTGGGATCCACCTGTGCCGTTACTTGCAAGTGCGAAGCCAACTCCTTGAACAGCCGATAGTACTCGATAGCCTCCGCGATGCTGCTAGTAGCGAGCATGGCATGAAACCGTCCGCCAACACTGCGTGCCGTCCATCCCTCAACGATGTCTTGTACGACGGCCCTGCGGTGTCCATCGTTGTCGTATTGACTCCTGGACACGTAGTCCTCAATACCCCGCACGTAGGCGCCGTCCGCCCCAACATACCCGGCCATGGGGACATCTTTGAGATACCGCAGATACACTGTTTTCTTGGCTGGGTCAGCAAACGCCTCTTCCTCACTTTGGGCCTTTGCCCGCTCGAGCCCCACCATGCGGCGAAGGTCGGCATCCTTGAACGTCATGACCATGTACGGATCGAAACCCAGTACGTTGCCGTCGCGGATACCGTCGGCAATGCTGTAGCGATGCAGCTCGTCACCGAACACCATGGCCGTAGTCGAGAGGCTCTTATTGTTCTCCTCGTAAATCGGCGTGCCGGTGAACCCGAAGAACATCGCACCGGGAAACGTTCGCTTAATCTCTGCGAGCATATCCCCAAACGTCGACCGATGGCACTCGTCGATGATGAACACGATGCGCTTGCCCTGCATGGCGGCAAGGTCCTTCTCCGACAGAATGTCGTCTTCGTTCACCATGCTCATCTTTTGGATAGATGTCACGATGAGCGCGTGTGCCGGGTCATCGCTCTTGAGCTTCTTCCTGAGCACCGCGGTGTTCTCGGTGTCCTGAACCGCCTGTTTTCTCTGTTCATCGGTCAGACCGGCACCGGCAAATCCCCGGTATTCACGTACGGACTGCGTGCCGAGCTCGATGCGGTCCATGAGGAACACGACTTTATCGGCATTGCCCGAATCAGCAATGAGCTGAGCGGACTTGAAGCTCGTCATGGTCTTGCCCGAGCCCGTGGTGTGCCAGATGTAGCCGCCGAGCTGGTCGCGCTTGGACCAGTCGTGCTGCGCGACCCGGTTGGAGATAGCGCTTGCCGCGTAATACTGGTAGCTGCGCATGACCTTAAGAGCGCCATCTCCGGCATCAGCAACCGTATAGAACCCGATGAGCTGGTGTGCCATGGGGATCGAGAGCAGGTCATGTACCACATCGCGATAATCGTTTTTAGGCTCGTTGTTAAAGTCCGCCCAATGGAACCGAAACGCTCGGTTAAACTCTCCGCTGGGACCAGGGTTGGCGAAATAGAACGATTCGTCGGGATTCATGGCGACAAACACCTGCACGAGCGAAAACAGCCCCGTGAATACGCCCTCGCGCGCATACTTCTCGATTTGGTTATAGGCCTCGCTTGCCCGCACGCCACTCTTTTTAAGCTCGATATGGATAACCGGCATGCCATTGATGAGCAGCATCAGGTCCCCGCGGCGCTTGGGCAACACCTCGGAACGCACGTTGAACTTCGGTTGCCGCACAATCTGGTAACGACTTCTGCCACCCGCGATTTCTCGACGGTCGTAGATGCGCATGCTCACCGACTTGCCCAGGTGAAGCTTGTCATCAGGATTGTCGCGTATGATGGAAACTGTTTTGCCGTTGATGAATGCATTGAGCCGCAGCGGCGTGCGCAGGTCGGCGATCTGCTCCATAATCTGGCGCATCTCACCGGAGGTTAGCGGGCAGTCATTCAAGCGATCGCGCTCACGGTTGTTGTTGAAGAGAATGCGCGCCCAGTTACCGATGAGGTCCTGCTCGGTGGGATATTTGATAACCCCCTCGGCATCATCCCAGCCGCAACGCTTGAGATTATCGATGACCGATTTCTCGAAGGATGCCTCGTCGGTAAAAGTCACCGGCTCCATTGTCGTCTCCTAACGTGCTTCCCACCGACCATTGCGCTTTGCGCCCAGTCTGACAAGTCTGCCCTCTGCTTTAAGCGATGCCACAAGACGCTCTGCCTGGCGCTTCCCCACGCCCAGCTCATCAGCCATCTGCGCAATCGTTATCGTCGGGCTCGTGCGCACGAGCGAGAGAAGCTGCTCGCGCATCTCCTCCGACTTGCTACTGTTATTATCAGTTATACCGTCGTTTATACCGTCGTTTATACCGTCGTGCTGCTGAGATTCGACGACCTCATCAAGCGCGGCGGAAATCATGGAAAGCATGAACTGCACGAAGGCGGTCGAATCTGCATTGACATCTGCCACACCAAGCGACGCGTAGTATTCCTCCTGGTGCTCTTTGACAAGCGACTCGACCGGAAGCCACGCAAACAGTTCATTCCACTCACTCAGAATGAGCGTCTGCCACAACCTTCCCGTTCTTCCGTTTCCATCTTGGAAGGGATGTATGAACTCGAGCTCATAATGAAAGACGCATGATGCGACGAGCGGGTGAATCGTCGTTTCCGATAACCACGAAAATAGATTCGCCATCACCTCTGGAACATATGCAGCAGGAGTTCCCGCATGCACCAAGTTCTCACCGTTGAAAATGCCAACGTCCCCGTGCCGATACATACCCGCCTCCGAGGTAAGCCCCGCCATAAGCAGACGGTGAGCTCGAAGAAGGTCGTCGGGCGAGGTTGATGAAAATGAGTCGAGCGCCTCGTACGCAGCCAGGGCATTCTGCACCTCAAGCAAATCCCTTGGCGGGGCAACAACGTGCTTACCCTCAACAACGGCAGTCACCTGCTCGAGCGAGAGCGTGTTGTTTTCGATAGCAAGCGAAGAATGGATTGTGCGGATGCGGTTGTCCTTACGCAACTGGGGGCTTGGATTCAAGTTGCCGTGCCCCTCGATGCGCCCCACGTTCTGAGCGATGCCTGCAATCAACTCGATTATCTCGTTGTTTAGCTCAAAAGGCGGCTGATAAGTCATGAGCTCTCCTTTGGCCGGCGACGCCACAAGGTCACCTCTCACACGAACATGCCCTCAAGGAGCGATTTCTTGACGTTTTTGAGCACATTCAGCTTACGCTGGTGAAGGGCGATGAGGTCGTCTAGGCTGGAGAAGAGGGCGCCGATCTT
>ENA-ORUF01000993-ORUF01000993.1-human-gut-metagenome-genome-assembly--contig:-NODE-993-length-33990-cov-4.590924_pt1 | contig 33990 bp, 23 predicted proteins | sample MGYA00242077_ERZ509203 | MGnify/ENA primary metagenome ERZ509203 (study PRJEB26280, sample SAMEA2338834) | human gut metagenome | biome: human gut; feature: human-associated habitat; material: faeces... | reverse complement strand
TTTTTATTCTATCACAATTTATTTGAAATTGCAAACATTTTTTTATTTTCTTAATAAAGATCTTTTTGTTAATGCGACGAACTCTTTGTTGTCCTTGGTTCTCTTGAATAGATCAAGCATCTGTTCCATAAATTCTTCGGAGCGATTTCCAGATAATTCTTTATGGAGTGCTGTGACAACTTCTCTCTCGTCTTTTGTAAGTAATAATTCTTCTCTTCTTGTTCCTGATTTGGCGATATCAACAGCTGGGAAGATTCTCTTCTCTGCGAGTTTGCGGTTTAGAACTAATTCCATGTTACCGGTTCCTTTGAATTCTTCAAAGATCACATCATCCATCTTGCTTCCTGTCTCAACAAGTGCTGTTGCAAGAATCGTTAAACTTCCGCCCTCTCTCATATTTCTGGCTGCACCGAAAAATTTTTTTGGCATGTAGAGTGCTGCGGGATCAAGTCCACCAGTTAATGTTCTTCCACTTGGTGGTACTGTAAGGTTATAGGCTCTTGCCAGCCTTGTGATACTGTCTAAAAGGATCACAACGTCTTCTTTATGTTCTACCAGACGTTTTGCACGTTCTAATACCATCTCTGATACTCTCTTGTGATGTTCTGGTAATTCATCAAATGTAGAATAGATAACTTCAACATTCTTTCCTTCGATAGATTCCTTAAAATCTGTAACTTCTTCTGGTCTCTCATCAATTAATAATACGATCAATTTGATATCTTTATAATTCTTGCTGATACTTTGTGCCATCTGTTTTAACAAAGTTGTCTTTCCTGTCTTTGGAGGTGATACGATCATTCCTCTCTGACCTTTTCCAACTGGCGATAACAGATCAACCATACGCATTGGAATGGATGATTTCTCTGTTTCCATGCTTAGTCTTTCGTGTGGAAAGATTGGGGTCAGATCTTCAAAATGCTGTCTTCTTGCTGCCATCTCTGGCTCATATCCATTGACAGATTCCACAAATAACAACGCACTGAATTTCTCACTCTGTGTTTTGATGCGGATCGCACCTGTTAAGATATCTCCTGTTTTTAAATTGAACTTACGAATCTGTGCAGGGGAAACATAAATATCATTTTCTCCTGGAAGATAATTTTCACAACGAATAAATCCATAACCATCCGGCATAACTTCCAGAATTCCATGTGCTTTCTGTCCACTGTCCAGGCTCTTGATATTTTTAGGGAATTCCTTCTGATAATGCTTTCTTCCCTGATGCTCTCCATGAGTTTCTTCTTTAGATTTTACTTCTTTATAATTCTCTTGATCATATTTTTCTAATGTCTCAATTAATTCTTTCTTCTTTAATGTTGAAATCCCTTTGATCTTTCTTTCTTTTGCAATTTCACGCAATTCGATCACCGATTTTTTTTCATATGTCATATTGATTCTTTCTCCTTTTACTTGGGAAAATGGATGAACTATCCTTTAACGATCGGTTCAGATTTGTATTGTTTTTTTCATTTTAGCATATTTTTCAAAATTTTCCAACCATTTGTCTTTTTAGCTTTTTTAAAATCTTTTTTTCCATTCTTGAAACCTGCACTTGGGAAATATGAAATAATCCAGCGATCTCCTGCTGTGTCTTTCCATCAAAATATCTATATTGGATGATCTGTCGTTCTCGTTCTTCCAAATGTTTCATCGCCTGATGTAGTAATACATGGTCGATCACTTTCTCTGTCTCATTTCCTTCCTTTGATAATTTTTCCATCAGAAGAATTTCGCTTCCATCTTTCTGGTACGCAGGTTGGTGTAAAGATTCTACTTCACTGCTTGCTTCCATGGATGTCACGATCTCTTCTCGTGCGATCTGTGTGATGCTGCTGATCTCATCGATAGTTGCTTCTCTTTGATATGTCTGGCAAAACATTTCTCTTGCTTTCATGATCTTATACGCATTTTCTTTTAAGGTTCGGCTTACTTTGATCATCCCATCATCTCTTATAAATCTTCGAATTTCTCCTGTGATCATCGGCACCGCATATGTTGAAAATTTGACATCATAAGACAGATCAAACTTGTCAACTGCTTTCATAAGCCCAATACTCCCTACCTGGAATAGATCATCCGATTCGTACCCCCTGTTAGTAAAACGCCTGACTACACTCCATATCAGCCCTACATTGTCTAAGATAAGTTTCTCTCTTGCTTCTTCATTTCCTTCTTTGGTAAGCTGCAAAAGTTCTCTTACCTTATCCATTCAGATGATTCTTCTCTCCCATTTTCTTTGTCATAATTACTTTGGTCCCTTCCCCTTCTTTTGAATATACATGCACTTCATCCATAAAAGCCTCCATAAAAGAAAATCCCATTCCTGTCCTCTCTTCTTCTGGTTTTGTCGTATACATTGGTTCCATCGCTTTCTTCACATCCGGAATTCCAATTCCATGATCTGTGATCTCTATTTTCACAATTTGTTCCTTATCAGAAATGTCCATCTCAATCTTTCCATTTTCATCGAAATACGCATGTACAATGCAGTTTGTTACAGCCTCAGATACCGCTGTTTTTACATCTTCCATTTCCTCCATATCTGGATCAAATCTCATGATATATGCAGATGTTACGATTCTTGCGATTCCTTCATTTTCTGATTCACTGTTAAATTCTAAATGCAACATATAAATCCTCCCATATCTTTTATATTTCTTCTACTAATTGATGCAATCCTGCCATATGAATGATCTTTTTGACTGATGGGCTCATATGGCTTAATCTTACGGTGCCTCCCATTGCTTGTACATAACGGTATCTTCCAAGGATCACTCCGATTCCTGAACTGTCAATAAATGGTGATTTTGTAAAATCAAATTCTATATCCTTGATCGGATATGATTTCAAAATGATATCACACTGGTATTTTATTTTTTTCGCAAGATGATGATCCAATTCTCCATCCAGATAAATATATAGGTTTCTGTTTTCAATTTTGTACTCTGTTGCCATATTCTTTCCTCCTGACCTTTTATAGAATCTTTCATTAAAATCTTCTATAGAAAAAGATACAAAAAATAAAAGAAAGAAGCTCAAACATCTTCGTTTGTTCTTCTTTCTCTTATCTTTTGTATCTTAGTCTTTGTTATTATTTACAGACTCTTTGCATCCTTCTTGCCCATAGCATCAATTTTTGTCTGTGCTAATCTTGCCTGTGATGTTCCTGGGAATTTCTTGATCAGTGTCTCATATGTCTTCTTCGCATTCTTAGTATCTCCTGAAGCTTCATATGCCTGTCCAAGATAGCTGTATGCATAACTATTTGTATCTCTTACTTTGATTGCTTTCTTTAAGTAGTTGATCGCTGTCTTGTAGTCTTTTGACCAGTATGCATTCTTTCCTTTGCTGTATAATCCTGTTGCAGCGTTTGGATAAACCTTTGTTGTCAGATCATTATAGATGCTCTTCATATTCTTTGTTGTCAGTTTCTTGCTGTCAATATCAAGTAATGCATCTGCTGATCCTGTATAATCACGATCACTGTATTTCTGTAATGCTTTTAATAATGAATCATAGACTCCGTCTTTCTTGCTTGTTCCGATATATTCTGATAATTCATCTTCTGCTTTCTTCTGAGCTTTCTGTGCTTCTTTTACTTTCTTGTCACTTGCTTTTAGCTGTGTATCTTTTGCTAAGATCTGTTCTTTATAATCTTCAACCTGTGTTGTACTCTTGTGATTAAAACTTGCTCTGACTGTTGGATAGATCAAAACAGCTGCAACGATTACACCGATCACAATACCTGTTACCATATAAAACATAGGACTCTTTCCTGCAGATTCATTTTCCTGGAAAGATGAGATCTTAAATGGGCTCTCTTTCTTCTTTGGTGGCTGCTCTGTCTGTGCCTTTGTCTGTTTTTTCTTTTCTTTTTTCTTTTCTTTCTTATCTGATTCTTTTTCCTCTGGTTCTTCTTCCACTACTTTTGACTCAAATTCCTTACCATATTCAACGGCTAATTCATTATCTGGTTCAATCTTTAAGATTGTATCAAGGAACTGTCTTGCATCATCATAATTCTCTTCTTTGATGGATAATAGAGCCATCAGAAGATATGCATCTACAAAATTAGGAATTGCTGCTACAACGTTCTTTAACTGCAGCATTGCAAGGTCATCATTGCCCTGTTTTGCATAATTCAGTGCCTGGTTATATTTCTTGATCATCTGATTTGCTTTATATAATTCTGTCTTATTCTTCTTAATCTCTTCAAGCTCTTTACCATAAATATTCTCTTCTGCTGATTCAAGATCCGCACATGGCTGGAATCTTTCTAATTCTTCATTATAATTTAACATCTTTCTCCTCCTGATTTATGAAATCTTTGGCCATGCCTGCCAGGTAAAATGACCCGACTACAAAGCAGACCGTATCTTTCTCTCTTCGATCTATCATCTGACGAAAAACATTCTGAAATTCTTCTTCTCTGATCCTTCTGTGGTCGATCGCCACTGTATAAAAAGCTTCGATCTGTGGTATCTGTTTCAAAATATTCTTCATGTATTCTTCTTCATTCTTGTGAGATGCTGCAAATAATATGCGTTTCTTTCCTTGGAAATTGGCTTCTACAGTCTTTACAAAGCCTTCCATTCCCTGAATATTATGTGACACATCAACAATGATCCCTGGTGCGATCTCTTCCATCCTTCCCGGAATCTTTATCTGTGTCAGTGCATTATAAATCTTGTCAGCATCTAACTGCTGGCATAAGATCTTGGCTGTCTTAAGTGCAACTGCTAAGTTTGCCCTCTGAAATGTTCCTGCAATATTCGTTCTCACATCTCTTCTCTTATCATACGCACTCGCATTTAAAAAATCAATATATTTTGCTGCTTTTTCTTCAAATTTAAGATTATCTTCAGAAACGTCATAAAATGGTGACATTTTCTGCTTTGCTTCTTCTCTTAAAATATCAGATACTGTCTGTTCCTGTTCCATTGTTACAACAGGAATCGCCTTTTTTATGATTCCTGCCTTGTGTGATGCGATCTCTTCGATCGTGTGTCCAAGGAATTCCATATGATCCATACTGATTGATGTGATCACGCTGACTTCTGGAATGATAACGTTCGTTGCATCATATCTTCCACCCATCCCTGTCTCGATCAGACAGATATCCGGCTGTTCTTCTTCCATGATACATAACGCCATCAAAAACATCATCTCAAAAAAAGAAGGCTGATTAACTCCTTTTTCCACTGCTGCTTCCACACATTCTTTCACCTGGCTGCAGGCATCTTTAAATCTCTCATCTGAAATATCCTGTCCATTCAGCCGGATTCGTTCATTTACCTTTACCAGATGTGGTGAAGTAAATGCTGCTGTCGTTTTCCCATGCTCTTTTAAGACTGCTTCCAAAAATGCACAGACTGATCCTTTGCCATTAGTTCCAGCTACATGTACAAACTTCAGATCCTTATGCGGATTTCCAAGCTGCTCTAATAAATAGTTTATATCTTCCAGAGAAGATTTTTTGGCGAATCCTGCGATTTTGTATAAATATTTTACAGATTCTTCGTATGTCATGCCAATTCTCCGCGTAATACTGCTTTTAACACCTGTAATACTCCGTCTTCTTTATAAGAAGGTGCAATAAAATTCGCTACCTCTTTTACTTCTTCTCTTGCATTTTCTACTGCAAAACTGTGGCTGGCACGTTTTAGCATTTCAATATCATTGATATTATCCCCAAACGCAAGTGTTTCATCCGGACTGATCTTATATGCTTCCTGAAAATGCTGCAGCGCTGATCCCTTGTTTCCACCTTGATTTGTGCAGTCCAGCCAGAATTTTCCTGAGACAGCAATATTCATTGTTTTGCTCCATTTGTCCACAAATTCCTGACTTATCATCTTTTCTGCGCAATTGTGGTGGAAGATGCTGATCTTACATACGTCATCCAGATAATCTTCAATATTATCAACTAATTCTCCTCTATATCCATAATCATCGATCATATAACGATATAATCCAACATTTTCAAAATACGCCATATTATCCTTATTGATCGTAATTTCACATCCTGGAAACATTCTTGCTTCACGAATGTATGCTCTTGCAACATCTTCTGGAATCTTATTTATAAACTGATAATCTTTTGAATAAACAGCTGTTCCATTCTCTGAAATAAAACTTATTTCATCAACGATCGGTGCAAACACTTTCTCAATACTAGAGCGCTGTCTTCCACTGGCTGCGATCACTCGCACTCCTCTGTTTCGCAGTTCCTTGATCACATCGTAATATTCTGGATTAATTTTTAATGTCCCATCTGCTAATAATGTTCCATCGATGTCTGTTGCGATCAGTTTTATCATTTCTTTTCCTTTCTTATCTTTGTCTGATTTATTGTAAATATCTTATTTCTTTGTTCTCTTATAACTTGGGCCTTTCCCCTTCTGCACTTTTACAGATAATCGTTTGCCGTCGCTTGTGATCACAATCGTTCCTCTGCTTCCTGTATCATAAACATTCGCAGTTTTTAATTCATTAAGTGTCTTCTTATGTGGTGCCTTGTAACTGTTTTTATAACCATTACTGATCACAGCTATTTTCGCTTTTACACGTTGAAATAAATATCGATGATCTGATCTTGCTTTTTTAGTGTTTTTTAAAATATCCTGCATTCCATGATGCGGTACTTTTAAAACCTGTGCCTGTAGATTATACCCTTTTTTCACTAACTGTTCAATTGTCTCTTTTTGTGCATCTCCTGTAAATAGAAATGAATTGCTTTTATAGGTAAGTCTGGTTACAATAGAATATTTGTTTACCTGACGATAATTCAAATCTCCTCGTCTTCCATATTTGTATTTTGCATTCATAACACCATAGAATCTCATACATGCTTTTCCAAGATAAACTTTATCTCCTGCTTTTGGAACAACATATACGGTTTCTTTTCGTTTCACTTTCTTTTGAATCTTTGCGATCACTTGTGCATATATTCCCTCATCGTCTCGATATTTGATCAGCTTTGCTGTTGATGCACTTTGTTTCTTTTTATTCTTACTACTTTGAAGTACTTTCAGATCAAAATTATTTCCATAGATCGTATCAATCTTGATCTTCGGATCATCTAAAATTTTGATCATTCCTCCAATATGATCCTGGTGTGGATGTGTCAGGAGAACAAATTTTAAATGTGTGATCTTTTGCTTTTTTAAATAGTTTCTTGCTCTGTTGGATGTATTTACATCTTTCTTATTTGTTTTGGTATAGTAAACGGGTCCTGCATCGATCATTCCGTACTCTGCTTTTACCCCACTTCCATATTGGATCAATATTGCATCCCCACACCCAACATCTATAAAATGTACTTTAAGCTTTGTTGCAGCATTTACCTGTACTTTATCTTTGGTAACTGTACCGCATACAGCCATCATAAGACTCATACAAAATGCTATGACTTTGATCCATATGCTTTTCTTATTCTTTTTCATTCTATCTTTCCTTACAATTTTATATCTATTGTACGATCTGCTGTATTTCCTTTATACGCACAGAAAGGTCGCTGTATCTTTTGATCTTACAACAACCTTTTGTTTTTATTTTTTCTTTTCAAGATCGTATGGTGTTACCTGATATACATAATAATTTAACCAGTTATAATACATTGTATTTGCATGGCATCTCCATGACTTGACTGGTTTCTTTGTTGGATCATTATCTTTGTAATAATTCTTTGGTATATCTGGATTCAGTCCGCGCTTCACGTCTCTTACATATTCATAATGGAGTGACATCACATCGTATTCTGGATGACCTGTTACAAATACCTGGCTTCCTGTGGAATTCAGAATGATATATGGTCCCGTTTCATCTGATTCCGCAACAACTGTTAATTCTTTATTTTTCTTGATCGCTTCTCCGTCAACACCTGTATTTCTTGAATGTGGTACATAAAACTTATCATCGAATCCTCGAATGATCGGAACTTTACTATGTAATGGATGATGTTCATAAACACCTGAAATCTTCTTATCTAAGACATGTTTCTTGATTCCATAATGGTAATAAAGCCCTGCCTGTGCCGCCCAGCAAATGTAAAGTGTTGAAGTTACATGTGTTTTTGACCATTCCATGATCTCTACTACTTCATCCCAGTAGTCAACTTCTTCAAATTCCTTCAATTCAACTGGTGCCCCTGTAATGATCAATCCATCAAAACGTGTATCTTTAATCTCCGAAAAATAATTATAAAATTTCTCCATATGTGATTCTGATACATGAGTTGGAACATAGGATTCTGTCTGTAAAAATGTGATATCTAACTGTAATGGTGTATTTGATAAACTTCTCAGTAAATGAAGTTCTGTATCCAGTTTATTTGGCATCAGATTTAAAATTGCAATCTTTAAAGGCCTGATATCCTGTGTGCATGCCCTTTCATTATCCATCACAAATACATTCTCTTCTTCTAAGATCGCCTTTGCTGGCAGATCACTGTCTATTCGAATTGGCATTTTATCAAATCTCCTTCTCTCTTTTTTCGATTGCTTTCTAAGCTTACAGGATTTTCCTGTCAAATATCTATTATAAAACTCTTGCCTTTTTTATGCAATCTCTATTTATCGTCCAATTAACTCTAAGAAGTCCTCTTCACTCAGGATTGGAATATCTAATTCCATTGCTTTTTTATTCTTAGAAGACTGAGACATCTTGTCGTTGTTGATCAGGTAATCTGTTTTCTTGGATACAGATCCTGTGACTTTGCCTCCCATCTGCTCAATCTCTTCTTTTAACTGTTTTCTATTATCAAAATGATTAAGTGAACCTGTGACAACAAATGTCTTTCCTTCTAATATCTGTTCAGTTTCTACTTCTTCTTTCTTTTCAAACTGCACATATTTTAAAAGTACTTCTAAAATCTTTTCATTATGAGGTGTATGGAAGTATGATACCATTGCCTTTGCGATCATCGGTCCAATCTGGTCGATCGCTGTAAAATCTTCTTCTTTTGCTTCTCTGATCGCTTTGAAATCTTCTTTAAAATGCTTGCAGATCAATTTCGCATTGGATAGTCCTACATTTGGAATTCCCAAACTATAAATAAAGTTTGCCAATACCGGCTTTCTGGAATCTTCGATTGCTTTTGTCAGATTCTCAAAAGATTTCTCCCCAAATCCTTCTAATTCTAAAATTTCTTCTTTATGTTCTTTTAATGTAAAGAGATCATAAATTTCATTTAATAGTCCAACATCGATCATCTTCTGCAATGTTGCCTCAGAAAGTCCATCTACATTCATTGCATCTCTGGATACAAAATGTGAAAATGACTTGATCTTCTTGGCACTGCAAAATTCGTTGGTACAGATCAGAGTTCTGATTCCATTTTCATCTTCAATCTTTGTCTCTCCTCCGCATGCTGGGCATGTATGTGGGATCTCAATCTTGCCGCTTTTCGTTTTATTCTCTGCGACCTGAGGAATGATCATGTTTGCTTTGTATACAACAATCTCATCACCAATTCCTAATTCCAGTTCTTCCATCACACTGATATTATGAAGACTTGCTCTGCTTACGGTTGTTCCTTCTAATTCTACTGGTTCAAAGATTGCTACCGGATTGATAAGCCCTGTTCTTGATGGACTCCATTCGATCTCTGTCAATGTTGTATCTGCCATTTCATCCGCCCATTTAAATGCAATGGAATCTCTTGGGAATTTGGCTGTTCTTCCAAGACTTTTTCCATATGCAAGATCGTCATAAACTAATACTAATCCATCAGATGGCAGATCAAAATGTTCGATCTTCTTTGAAAATTCTTCAATCTCACCTCGAATCGTATCTTCTGTTACTCTGATATGTTCAACTACGTCAAATCCAAGACTTGCTGCCCAGTCTAGTTTCTGTTCAAAAGAATTATTAAAATCCATTCCTTCGATGTCACTTACGCTGAATGCATAGAAATGCACATGGCGCTTTGCTGTGATCTCATTATTTAACTGTCTGACGGAACCACTGCATAAATTTCTTGGATTCTTGTACTGGCTGTCAACATCTTCAATCTCTTCATTCATCTTATAGAAATAAGAATATGGAATGATCGCCTCTCCTCGGATCACTAACGTTCCGTCGTAAGAAATGTGTCTTGGAACATTGTCAAATACTCTTGCATTGTTTGTTACAACTTCTCCGACTTCTCCATTTCCACGGGTTACTGCTTTGACTAATTCTCCATGTTCGTAAGTCAGTACGATCGTTAATCCATCTAATTTCCATGATAAGATTCCATCATGTCCACTAAGCCATGCTGCCAGCTGATCTGGTTCTTTTGTTTTGTCTAGAGAAAGCATTGGTGATGGATGTGCTTCTTTCTCTAATGATGTCATCAGTTCATATCCGACATGGATCGTTGGACTGTTGGATAATACAGTATTTGTCTTTTTCTCCAGTTCTAAAAGTTCATCGTACATCTTGTCATATTCAAGGTTGCTCATGACTTCTTTATCCTGCTGGTAATAAGCCTTTCCTGCTTCATTTAAGATCTGGATGAGTTCTTTCATTCTCTCTAAATCATTCACTTTTTAGCTCCTTCTTTAACTCTCTCAATTCGTCCGGAGTTAATTTTCGATATCTTCCTTCTTTGAGGTTTCCAAGTTCTATGTTCATAATTCTGACTCTCTTTAATTTTGTCACACGATATCCAAAGTATTCACACATTCTTCGGATCTGGCGATTTAATCCCTGTGTCAGAATAATACGGAACTGATCTGGTCCTTCTTTTGTTACTTTGCATCTTCTTGTCACTGCATTGATCTCATCTAATGGAACCGGATTCCTCATATTATGAATGAATTCGTTTGTAATCCGCTTATTTACTGTAACTTCATATTCCTTTTCATGATAATTTCTCGCTTTCATGATCTGATTGGCTGCTTCTCCGTCATTCGTAAGAAGTATCAGACCCTGTGAATCCTTGTCCAGACGCCCTACTGGATAGATTCTTGTTGGATAATTGATATAATCAATAATATTATCTTTCTCTTCCTTGCTTGCTGTGCATACAATTCCTCTTGGCTTATGAAAAGCCAGAAAGATCAGATCTTCCTGAATCTTTACCGGCTTTCCATCAAATGTCACGCTCTGCCCCGGAAGTACTTTGGTTCCGCTTACTGCAATTTCTCCATCGACTTCTACTCTGCCTTCTTCAACATAAGTATCTGCCTGTCTTCTGGAGCAGATTCCTGCCTGACTTAAATATTTATTTATACGCACTGCATCTTCTGTTTTACGTTTTGTCTCTTTCATTGTTACCTTTCCCACTTGTCACAGAGGGCTATGATCTGATCGGCAAACTTACCAAGATCTTTGTTCGTACCGCCCTCATTATGCTCTATTACAGATTTCAAACGCTCGCTTGCTGTAAGAAGTCTGATATAAGCACTACTCTGTTTTGGTTTCTTCTGGATGCGTTCTCTTGATCCCCATTCGATCCATTCATCTGAAATAAGATCATACACATCTCCGCTGTATGGTGCTCTCGCTTTAAATTTATATTCATCTTTTAAACAGGATGTAAATGCTTCACAAACTGCATCTTCTCCATGAACTACAAATACTTCTTCTGGTTTCTTCTCGAAACTATTGACCCATTTTAATAGTCCATTCTTATCTGCATGTCCACTCAAGCCTTCTAACCGAACGATATCTGCTGACACTTTGATCGTTTCACCAAATAATTTCACTTCCTTGGCTCCTTCGATCAATGATCTTCCTAATGTTCCGTATGCCTGATATCCTACGAATATGATCGTATTCTCCGGTCGCCAAAGATTATGTTTGAGATGATGTCTGATTCTTCCAGCTTCACACATACCTGAAGCTGATATGATAACCATCGGCTCTGTCTCAAAGTTGATCGCCTTGGATTCTTCGGTTGTAATAGATAAATGAAGATTGGAAAATGTGATCGGATTAATGCCCTCTTTCACTAATTCCATTGCTTCTTCATCATAAGTCTCGTCAATGTTCTTATTAAAGATCTTAGTTGCTTCTACCGCTAACGGACTGTCTACAACAACCTTGAAATCGCCATGATTCTTCACTCTGTCTTCTGCTTTGATCTGACGGATATAATATAATAATTCCTGTGTTCTTCCTACCGCAAATGATGGGATGACGACATTGCCTCCTCTGTCAAATGTTCTCTGGATCACATTGGTAAGCTCTGTTACATAATCCTGATGTTTTCCATGATAGCGGTCTCCATATGTAGATTCCATAATAACATAATCTGCCTCTTTCGTATAGCTTGGATCTTTGATCAGAGGCTGATCAAAATTCCCAATATCTCCAGAGAACACAAGTTTCTTCTCTACATCATCTTCCCTTAACCATACTTCAATACTTGATGAACCAAGCAAATGACCGATATCCGTAAATCTGATGGTAATCCCATCTGAAACTTCGATCTGTCTTCCATATGGGCATGGTACAAAATACTGCATAACATTTACCGCATCATCCATTGTATAAATTGGTACAACTTCTGGTTTTCCAGATCTCCTTGCCTTACGATTCTTCCATTCTGCTTCAAATTCCTGAATGTGCGCACTATCCTGCAACATGATCTCGCATAAATCTGTCGTTGCTCTTGTTGCAAATATCTTTCCTCTGAATCCTTTTGCATACAGCAGCGGAATTAATCCTGAATGATCAATATGTGCGTGTGTCAGCAAAATAAAATCCAGACTGCCTGCATTCACTGGCAGCTCGACATTCTCGTACACATTTAACCCTTGTTCCATTCCATAGTCAACAATAAACCTTTTGTCGCAGGCTTCCACATAGTGGCAGCTTCCGGTTACTTCATGATCTGCTCCGATAAACATTAACTTCATGGCTTATACCTCCTCTGAAATATAGATTGGGCCAGCCGGCACGATATCTTTCAGATACTCATGCTGTTTTAATATCTGTCCTGCATTGTTGTCAAAAAACACCTGTGTCAGCTCGTCAATTGAAATTTCATCTTCCCATTCTTGTGCATCTGATCGTCCTTCTTTGCATGCATTTTCTTTTGATGAATCTACACATTGAATGGACATCTTATGATTCAGGCATTGGAATTGGTATACACCATTCTGATCCTTGATATACGGATCTTTGACCAAAATCCTGAATGTAAAATCACTCTTTCCATGAAGGATCTCTCCCCACGCTGTGAGATCTGTGATCCTTGCCATAATCTTTGGTATTTTTTCTCCTTTGGTTAAATTACCTTCTGTAATATAAATCTTCTTATTCTTATATCGATATTTTATCTCATTGAGCATATTCTCTGGCTGCGTTGAATATGCCCATCGGATATACACTTCATCATCTTCAAAACTCTCTGCAAAAACACCTGTCAATTGTTCTCCCTCATAATATACCATGAGGTTCCCTTCACCACTCTGGCTTTCTTTTGAAAGTCTTCTTAAATATTGCTTATCAGGAATTGTATAAATCTGATATGGCTGCATAAATTGTTCTAAAAATATAGTAATTCGGTCATATTCTTCTTCTGGTGCTGTGACAATTCTTGCATCTTGTTGTATTGCTGGAATTATCTTGTCCGAATCATTCATTGAATGAATCATCGTTTCTTCCCAGTCCATCACAAAGGTAAACTGAAATGGCTCATAATATGCTTTATTCGCCGGCATCAGATAAGTAAACGGCTGTCTCTTCTGATGCATGTCATTTAAGCACTTTGTAAGCATTGCTGCCATTATTCCTTGTCTTCTGTATTCTTTCCATACCGCTACAGCTACAATGTAATTTAATGTGTATGTCTTTTCCCCTGTTCTTATATGGTATGGATTCAAATGTATCATTCCTAAGATCTTCTGGCCTTCTCTTGCCAGAAGCACTTCATTGGATGCATAGACTTCTTCAAAATAATACTTTGCAAATTCTTCAGGATCTTCAAAAATCTTCTGATACATGTCATAGACTGGTTTTACTTCTTTCTCTTCCTGATAAATTAATTCCATATTATTTCCTCTCGTTTAGCAAACATACAGCTTGTGCGCTGATTCCAAGCCCTTCTCCTGTAAATCCTAAGTGTTCTTCTGTTGTTGCCTTGACGTTCACCTGATCTGGATCAACTTTGAGAACTTTGCTGATGTTTTCTTTCATCATTGGAATATAATTTAATAACTTTGGTCTCTGTGCGATCACTGTTGCATCAACATTTCCTACCTCGTATCCCTTGTCTTCAATCAGTTTCACTACTTCTTCTAATAATTTCATGCTGTCTGCATTATGATATGCAGGATCTGTATCTGGAAAATGTTTTCCAATATCTCCGAGTGCTGCTGCCCCCAGGATTGCATCTGTGATTGCATGCAGCAAAACATCTGCGTCTGAATGACCTAATAGTCCCTTCTCGTAAGGTACTTTTACACCACCTAAGATCAGGTCTCTTCCTTCTACTAATTTGTGGACATCATATCCCATTCCTACACGCATATATAAGTTCTCCTTTTTTGTTTTTATTATAACATGATTAAATTTTTTTATCATCTTTTCGGCAAAATTTCTGGGGATGGTTTTGAAGAATTTTATTCATTATGTGATTGAGAAAAAGTGTAACTATCAGAAAGCCTTATAAGCATTTATAAAGAAAAAAGACATATTCCTAATGAATATGTCTTAGTTAAGTAGCGATGAGCAGATTCGAACTGCTGACACTACGGGTATGAACCGTATGCTCTAGCCAACTGAGCTACATCGCCATATGTTATGAAATTACTCCATGAAGTTCATGGATAGTGGGACCAATAGGACTCGAACCTATGACCCTCTGCTTGTAAGGCAGATGCTCTCCCAGCTGAGCTATGATCCCTTGTGTCTTTCAAGCTCTCTTGCCTGACGACAAATAATAATATACTCTCATTTTCGATAAATGTCAACACTTTTTTGAAAGTTTTTTTAATTTTTTTAAAAGCTCGTAAAAATGGCTTATTTACGAGCTTTGTTGTGTGTTGTTTTTTTTATATTATCGAAAGTTACCATGCAGCCAAACTTCTTCTTGCCTACCATCACTGTGATCTTTGCTTTTCCTTTCCTTACTGCTGTAATCTTTCCTTTGGATGTTACTTTTACGATCTTCTTGTTGGAAGTCTTGTATTTTGCTTTATAAGTACATGTGATCGGATTGATCACTGGTTTTAACTGATAAGATCTCTTGCGTTTTAGTGTCAGCTTCTTTGGTACATTTTTAATGAATGTACAGGCTACTGCTTTTTTCTGTACTTTAACACCGATTGTCTTTTTCAGGTTTGATCTCATTGTGATCGTGATCTTTGCACTTCCAGTTTTCTTACCGGCTTTGATGATACATGTTCCATTTGGTTTTCCTGAAACAGTTACGATCTTCTTGTTGCTGCTTATCCATGACTTAACAGAATCTCCTTTTGCTATATCAGTTAATGTGAATTTCTGTGTTTTCTGTCTACGTTTTAACTGTAGTTTTGGTGTATTGACCTTTAAGACTGGTTTTAGTTTGTCTCCAACAATCCTTGTTTCTTTTTTACCGCAGGCATTACAGGTACGTTTCTGTACAGCTCCGCTGTAGATACTCTGGGCTTTTACAGTCTTCCAGGAATCAAACTTGTGCCCAGTCGCTGGAATCGTTTCTACATATGTTTTATCACAGTCTGCATCCGTACAATGATACGTTTTCTCTCCGTTTTCTGTACAAGTAGCTTTCTTTGTGATCGTTCCCTGATCCAAATGGTGGGATGTAACTGGAATCTTTTCTGTCTTTGTTTCGCCACATGTCTTACAGGTGTATGTCTTAACACCTTCCTCGGTTTCTGTTGCTTCTTTTGTAATCACTCCGTTATCCCATGTATGACCGAGTTTATTGATCACTGTTCCAGATTCCAGTTTTGTATTACAGTCTGTACAATAGGTATCTCCGGTGTAACCATCTTCGGTACAGGTAGCTTTCTTTGCGTTTCTTACTTCTTTGTGCTGATGTCCGGTAGCAGGAATGACTTTTGTCTTTGTCGTATTGCAGACAGTACAGGTATAAGTCTTTTCTCCATCTTCCGTACAGGTAGCTTCTTTTGTTACTTTTCCGTTATCCCAGGAATGCTCTCCTAATGGATTACTTAATGTCACATCTTTTGTCTCTCCACAAACGCTGCACTTATAATGTTGGATTTCTCCAATGATGCATGTAGCAGGTGTTGTTGAGACAAGTTCCCATGAATGATCGACTTTGTCAAGCACATCGACCTCTCGATCTCCGCAGTTCTTACAGATCCTGTGTCTTACTCCGTATTTTTTGCATGTTGGAGCCTGATCAAGAACCCATTCTCCGTAGTCATGTTCTTTTTCTACCAGTTTTGGAATCATGGTTCCTGTTTCCAGTTTCTTACCACAATCTTTACAGTAAGTATCTCCGGTATAACCATCGTCTGTATAAGTTGCATCCTTTTTGTTACGGACTTCTGTATGGATATGGCCAGTCGCAGGTGTCTGTTTTTTTGATGTTGTAAGTCCGCAGTTTTTACATACATAGTAACTGACGCCTCTGGATGTACAGGTTGCCGGAGTTTCGACATGCTCTTCATAGTCATGTTTTGTTTTTGGGATCTCTTCGTTTTTTGTTCCACCACAGCGAGTACAGGTATAAGTCTTAACTCCTGTTTCGGAACAGGTAGCTTCTTTTGTAACCTTTCCTTCATCCCAGGTATGACCTAGGGCGGGTTTGGTTTCTACTTGTTTTTTTCTTCCACAAAGACTATGTGTACACGTATAAGTTGTAATTTCAGGATTTTCACAAGATTGCTCTTGAGTGATTTTTGCATTACCCCATTCATGACCAAGGGCCGGTGCTGTTTCTACATACTTTTTATATAAACATCCCTTATTTTTACAAGAATATACTGTTGTTGCAGGGTTTTCACATGTAGCTCCATTGTGTCCACTTTCCCATAAATCATGATTTCCTTTGCATATGGAATGTTCTTTCAAGTAGTCATCCTGTGAGATATTTTTATAGGTATCCTCTATTGTAGTATTATCTGGAGTATAAAGACTGAATAGATATTTTTGACCAAGTAACAGTTCTCTTCCCGGTTCTCCATCCTCTTTAAAATAAGCATTTGTAGGATCTACATAGTAGTATGTTCCATCAATCTGAACCAGATTCCATGCATGTCGAATTCTATTACTGTTTGTTATACCATCTTCAAACAAAGCATTTAATCCTACAGCATTTGCCATATAATAAAAAGTCCCTGCATACCCATCACAAACTGCTAATCCATCTAAAACGACTCCGGTTAAATCGTGTTGGTATTTTGTTTCGTTATCTTCATCATATCGCACATTTGAAACAATCCAGTTTGTAACTGCTTTAAATTTATCATAATCCGATTTCCCATCAAGATTCAATGATTTAATAACTTCATCTAATTTTTTTGTCGCTTTTTGATATCTATCCCGTCTATCTCCATATCCGCCATTCCCAGAATAGTATCCTTTATATCCACCATCTGAATATTTTATCCCATCTGAACAATTCTCTGCCAACAGATTACCACCACCAACAGTAAATGCAGACATTGTATGCCCTTCATTTGGTTTCCCTGTATCTTTATAAATTTCATTACGAATATCTTTATCACATTTTCCATTCTCGATTTCTTCAATCGTATGATCCGATTTTATTTCAACGGGAATATCAAAATCATACCTTGCATATTTATTTTCAAGAAAGATTCTTTTTGCTATGGAAGCAATTTCTTTAACCATTTGATCATACGATGTGTATACACAGGTTTTATCCGTTACACACTCAATATTTCCATACTGATCTTCCCTGTAATAAAAACCATCTACACTAGAATCAGCTAATTTGGTCCACGTTCTATCCGATTCTTCTGCATGCACATAAACCGCTGTATTCGGTAATACCCCCGTTGTTACCGTAGCAACAGATAACACAACCGCCATTGCTGCAGCCATTACCCTTTTTCCTTTTCTTCCTTTACTCATAATAATCTATCCTCCATCTATTTACTTCTTGTACTTCCTTTCTTTTCGCTATTTCCTTCGTTTGATCTTGTCCAAAGAGCATTTATCTTCTTGAATAATTCATTAAACTCATTTCTTATTTCTTTCTAAAGATCACAATTCCTTTTTTCTTTTTGAAGTAATAGAATACTACAGCTAAGATCAATGCAAAACCACCGATTAATGGTACATAAGCTTTGATATTATTGAATCCACCAGTAGTTGGCAGTTTCAGGTTTGCATCATTTGTGATCTCATACGTTGGATAATAGAAATAATAAGTATCTCCCTGCTTGATGGCATTGGAGGTATCTACATTTCCCTTGTCTACTTCTGCCTGTGTTACAGATAACGGAAGAGTTACGACCAGAGGTTCTTTTAGCAGATTCTTGCCGCTGGCTGTTTTGGTTTCCGTGATCGTGTAAGTATCTGGCAGCAGATCATCAAACAGAAGTTCTCCTTTTTCATCCGTTTCCTTGGTTGCAACTTCTTTTCTATCAGAATCCTTGATCGTAAACCGAACACCTTTTAAGACTTTTCCTTTGGAGTCTTTCTTCTTTAGCTTAATGCTTCCTTTGATCATCTGGTTTCGGAAGGTTACTTCTCCTGTGATTTTTGCAGATGCACTGCTTTCTTCCGGTCCGATGTCAAACGTAACCGTTCCTGCTTTCTGATCCACTCTTCCATTGGTACTTGTCGTTGAGAGATGATTCAGCTTAAAGTATTCTTTCATGCCGCTTTCACTGCATGTATAAGTTCCATAGTACAGATCATCAAATGTTGTTGAAAGGCTGATCATCTTTCCAGGGTTTTCTTTTGTGAAGTTTTCCACTTCATTTTTCGTAAATTTCACATCTTTTTTATAAGCATGCTTCTTTCCGTAAACATCGGTTCCTGTCAGGCCGAATGTAAATACAGCATCTCCAACATCCATGTTCAGATTGGATGGATCTAATTCTTTTGTGATGGTAATGCTTCCTCTGCCCGGTGTATGAGAGTTGGTTGCGATCGTTGTGTCAGAATCATCTTCATCATCGTATGAAACCTTGTATCCGATCTGTTCATTTCCTATCACAACACCTTCTTTTACTTCCTCCCATGTATACTCGATCTCATTTCCATTCTCGCATTTTGGAAGGACTTTGGATTTTGCTTTCCATCCATTTTCGGAATTTAACGTTACTGTATCTACCACATCCTTACCGTTTGCTAACAGATTGAACCTTACAGAATCCGGACGGATCTTATCTTTATTATATTCATCATCCCATATCTTTCGGATCGTTTTCTGTACGGTCTTTGGTTTATGTGTGTTTGTGATATTGGTTGTGATCGTTGTGATATCACTGGATTTATCCGTGAATTCTTTGACCTCATATGCGACTTCATAGCCTGTCTTTGCATTTCCATTGATCACAGAAGTAGATTCCTCTTTCACTTCATATTCGTAATCTTCTCCAACATCATCCTGTTTTGGAAGATCATTAAATTCTGCCGTCCAGTTATTAGCTGCACTTAATATTTGATCTTTTTGCATATCTGTTCCATTACGATATAATTTGATATTTACTGAATCCGGACGGATTCCATCACTGTTATTACTGTCATCCCAGTTTTTCTTAACAACAAGTTTTACACTTCCACCTTTATCATATTTGTTTGTATAAGATAACGTATAGGTATTTTTGTCCCAATCGCCACCTGCTTCACTGACTCTTGTATAATTAGCTGCATTACAAACCTCGCTAAACGTATAGTTTCCTTCCTCGCCTCGCTTGATATCTGTCTGCATGGCCCAGTTGTTATCCTTATTCAGCACATACGTCTTCACTTCATGTGTGTTCTTATTTTCTGCTTTGATCGTCACTGATACTGGTCTTGTGTTCATGGAGTTGTTATCATCGATCCAATATTTCTTCACCTGCACATAGTCAGAAGGATTGTTGACCAGCGTCTTGGAATCATGGACATATGTTATTTCATCATTGTTAGTATTTCCCTGTGTCGCCACGTCATGGATGAAATCTGCGGTCTGATCATTTAAGACCTCTCCACTGAATGTCATCGTTTCATCAGACTTTCCATATCCAAGTGGTGCTTCCACTTCTTCTACGGTGTACATTTCTTTTCCAACACCGTCTTTTGCATAAATGCCAGTTGGCAGTCCAAAGAATTCCAGATAACCGAACTGATCATCTCCGGAAACCGTGGTTGCGATCGTATCTCCTTTGTGAAAGATCGTCTTTTCATCCTTATTTACGATCTCACAGGCTGCTTTTAATGCAAACTTCGCACCTGACAACATCTCTCCTTTCTTATCTGTCTTGATAAACTGAATGCTGTACTTCTGTAACAGATCGTTACATTCCAGATTGATATCTATGTGCTTGTCAGTATCAAGAGATACATCGACATCTTCCGGATCGATCACATTGACTGTTGTTTCGATCGGATCATAGCCTTTGTATTTTCCGGAATCTTTAAAGGAGATCGTTACTTTCTGTTTTCCGGCAGCTTCTGCGGTTTCCGGTTCAAAGGTTACATCATCATCCGTTACATCAGTAAGCTCCTGTTGTCCATCATCATCATAATCGCTTGAGAATGCAAAATCATCTGCATGATAGACTGCACCTTTTACAAAATCTGTTTTTGGTGTGGCACTGATACCGGTAACTTTTGCATCCGTGTAATCATCGTCTGCCTTTACCATCTGATCCTGTGCATAGGTCGTCTTTAAGCTTGTACAGCCATAGAACATCTTTCGGACATCTTCCACATTTGAAGTATTAAAACTGGAAAGATCTAATTCTTTTAATCCGGTACAGTTGGCAAACATTTCAGACATATCTGCGACTTTGGATGTATCAATGTTCTTAAAATTGATCTTTGTCAGACTCTTGCACCCTGAGAACATCTTACTGGAGATCGTGTTCATGTAAATGACCTGATCTGCTTTCTGGGAGGAAATATAATAATCATTTCCATCGTTCCATAAGACGATACTTCCGTCTTTGTCCTGTGAAACGTCTTTGGTATCTGTTCCATCCGGAGCATTTTCCCATGTAAATGTAATACTTTCTGCATCCTGGATCTCCTGATTCAATGCTTCCCCTGTTTCCAGCACATAGATCCCGCCGTTTGGAGAAGGTGTATTGTTTCCATGTGGTTCTTCCACATCCGGAACATCCTCGGTATCTCGAATATCATTCATCGTTCCCGGTTTCGTATCCCAGTTGATCACAACCTCATGTTCTTCTGTATCAATACAATATCCATTTGGACCGGATATCTCTTTCACATAATAAGTTCCCTGATAAAAGTCCGTGGTATCTTTTCCATCGTCTCCTTTTCTGGTAAACTGTACGGCTTTGTCTTTCAATGTCGTTTTCTGATCGATCAGAGTTCCGGCTTTCCAGACAACCGTTCCATCGTCTTTTTGGATGTCCTCTTTGGCATACAGTCCATATACAGCTCCGCTGATCTGGTCATTTTCATAAACAAAGCTGGCATCTTCAAATCCGCTTAATGTTTCACCTGTCTTTTTTAGTGAAACAGATCCATACACTGGTTCATCGGTATCTTCATAGGTGTAAGTCCCATTTCCATCGCTGTCGTAGTCCACACTTTGAAGATCTAAGGTAAATTCTTTTGCTGCATCATTTTTGTTATAACCATTTGGTGCGGATACTTCTTTGATCGTATAATGTCCATAAGGCAGCTTACATGTTGCGTATCCATCTTTCATCGTTCCGGAAGTCAGTCTTGCAACTTCCTTTCCATCATCATCATAAATGACGTACTCTGCATCATTTAACAGCTTCTTTGTTTCTCTGGATCGTTTCACAAGGACGAAATCGATCTCATTTTCCTGATCCGCATAACTGTATTTGATCGTTTTTCCTTTATCTTTCTTGGTCAGCACAATGACCTGATCTTCTAAGAATGCATGTTTGTTCGAACCACTCTTCTGATGTAATGTGTACATTCCAAGAGCGATACCACTTGCTGTTGCAGTCCCATCTTCTCCTGTGGTCAGCGTTGTTACGACTTTTCCATCCTGATCGATTAGTTCAAAGACTGCTCCTGTTTCAGCTTCCGTTTTTGTATCGGATGCTTTCTTTTCCTTTTTGATCTGGATCGATGCGGAATCGGAATATACATCTTTTGCAGTAAATTCATAAACTTTCATGCCATCGACTTCTTTTGGTTTATGATCTCTGGAATCATAGACAGGGGCCAAGTCATATCCTTCGGCTCCTTTTGTCTGAACAACAATAAAATCATGATCTGCTTTCAGGTCTTCCAGAAGAAGGCTTGCGATTCCTTTTGCATCTGTTGTTATCGTTCCGATCACGGCATCTTTCGCCAGGGAATCGATATAATCTTTTCTGTTTTCTTCTGTATCAAGATCTGTATTTTTATATCCATCTGCTTTGGATGCATCTAAGATGGTAAATTCTGCGGATACTTCGGCTTCTTCCACCTTATTTTTTTCCATTGTTTTCTTGATCATGAGTTTCTTTCCGATCCATGGATTCTTAAGATCATACATATGGTTTGTTTTATCTCCGTCTTTTAATGTGACATCGAAATCTTTTACAAATGCATAATTATCTGATCCTTTGATCTGATGTACCGTGTAAGTCCCAGGATCCAACTGTCTGGATGAAGCATATCCATTTTCATCGGTTGTCAGTGTCTCAACGACTTTCTGATCTGATTTTCTGATGATCTCAAATTTGGCTCCGGCTTCTGGTCTCTCTGTGTTTGTGGATGTCTGTGTATCCGTGATGACCTTTGTTTTTGAAATGGAGATCGCGGCAGCTTCTCTTGGGTTGTTCGCTTCGATCTGATAAGTTTTTATGGACCCATCGATCACTTTTATCATATCTGGGATCTTGGAGAATCCATCCGTTCCTTTGGTCTGATGTAAGCGGTAAGAACCATATGGAAGCTCTTTACTCGTTGCCATTCCATCACTTCCGGTTGTGATCGTATCGACCAGCTGATTTTTACTGTCATATATTTCAAATACCGCTCCGGATTCCGCCTTTTTATCATTATCATAGGTTTTGTGGATCTGCAGCTTTCCTTTAACTGGTGTTTCATATACAGTAATGAGCTGATCATTGTTCAGTGTGATATTTGTACTGTCTTTGTTCAGTTCAAATCCTTTCGGTGGATTCTTTTCTTTGACATAGTACTCTCCGACCGGCAGTTTCTTTGCACATCCATAACCCGTCGCATCGGTAATGATCGTTGCGACTTCACTGTCTTTTTTATATCTGACCGTTTTGTTATCGGATGCGAGAATATCAGATCTGGCATAAACTCCATATTCTGCATTTGCATAGGTTGCATCTGTCCCAAAGTCTTCCAGGATACTTTTTTTGTTCAGTTCCAGATCGATCGTTTTTTCTGTATCATACATACTTCCAAGATCGACCTTGGCCGTTTTTCCCGTTGCTTTTTTTGTTTTTGTTGTTGTGTTTTTATTATGCCTTGCATCTGCTTCGATCTCTTTTGCCGTCCACGTATGTGTCTTGGATCTCTTATCCTCAATGATCCCCTGCAGTAATTTTGCGACTTCTTTTTTTGCCGCAGCCTTTGCCGTGGCTTTGGAATCATAGTATCCTTTTTCCGTATACGACTCCTGATCATCCTTTGATAATTCATTCCAGTTTTTCACATACTTTTCTGTGATGCTTCTTGTTCCAGAAGAAATCGTCTCATTATATGTAAGACTGGCAACACCTTTTTCATCTGTCACTGCTGTACCAACGGATTTTCCATCCCTGAAAAACTGAAACTTGACGCCGGATAATACAACAGCTGTTGCCTGATCACGTTTTGTGATCTTCACTTCCGTTTGATCACTTTCCGATGTACTGTCTGAATATGTATATGAACCGGTCTTCGGCGGAGTTACATCTTTCGTCATACGATATAACATCTGATGTTTATCATGCTTCTTTCCTTTTACACAGTGTGTCACTGTATAGTAATAGATCGTACCTTTTGGATCTGTTTTCTTGATCTTATCGCAGAAAGCCTTTGCATCACTGCTTGAAAACTTATCATTCAGATTTTTTCCTGCCTGATAAACCGTTGTCTTTTTGCTGACACCTGCTCCACATGCCCAGATATAGGCCTGTGTTAATGCAAATGCCTTTGTATTTTTGGAACTCTTCCAGTAATAATAGGTCAGAGCTTTTGCAACTCCCTGATTCTTATAAGTCACAGCGTTGTGTGTCTTATACTTTACAGTGTCACCATTACACATGGATTTTCCGGAATTTAGGCAAAAGGTTCCTTTTCCATTTGCAGTGATCTTCCATAGTCCTTCACTTGCCGGCCGGTTTAACGCACTGATCTTATTACGATCCATGACCTGACTCATCCCAACGGTCGCTGTTCCTTCTTTCGCCGCAACATTGACGACTGGTGCTGGCATTCCGGCCATTCCTCCAAACAACGAAGAAAAAAGTGTTAACAAGGCCAGGAAGAACGTCCCGATCTTTTTCAGTTTTCTTTTCAACTTGTATTTCATAGTTCCCTCCTGATTCATTTGATCTTATCCATTTTTATCGTAACAGCAGAAAGAGGACTTCCTGCTGTTATCTTTATCAATACCGATCTGTAAAATATCCGGGAGCATCTGTCTTATCAATGTTTGCATATTCGGAGTCCGTATGAGCATGACTATATCCTGTTCCATTCTGCCCTTCGATCTCAATGTCTCCGGTAAACATGCCTTCATCATGGATGATGTTTGTTTTATTGATGCTTCCGTCATTCTTTTTCCATATCGCATACAGCTTGATGGTCTTTCCGGCATCTGTAAGATCAGAGACAGCTGCTCCATTCGTATAATCTGCCCTGACTGCATCCGGAGTCTTTGCCCATCCTACAAACGTATATCCTTTTCTGGTAAACAGACCGGATGGTATGGTATAAGATTCTCCTGTCTTTACCGGTATGATCTTTGCATCTGCCTGTGCTCCATTTGGCATGAAGCTGATCTTATACTGTCCATTTCCCCATATCGCATATAAGGTAAGGTCAGAAGCCGTCTGATATTTGATTGCTTCCTGATCTTCGTAAGCTGCAACATCTCCATCCTTTGTCTTACTCCATCCAAGGAACTGATAACCGTTATTTGTAAATGTATTTTTTGGAAGTGTGAACGAACCATCATATGTCACGGTACTGTCATTCATTGTTCCGCTTCCACCATTGGAATTGTAATGGATCTTATACTGATTTGCTTTCCACTGGGCATATAAAGTTAATGCTTTCCCACAGATCGTACTGTTTGTCGTATAAGACGTCCCTGTACTGTTTGCCGTATCCTTCCATCCGGTAAGAGTGTATCCTGTTCGATTTGCCACTGGAAATGTCAGTTTACTTCCACAGGCAAAACTTTTTGTTGAATCTGCGGATGCGATCGTTCCATTGTTCCCTTTATAAGTCACTTTGTATTGTGTCTTATTTAGGTTGATCGTAACTTTACAATCATAGTATCTGTAATATTTCTGGTCACTTGGTTTTTTATATGGCGCAACACCAGTGTCATAAGCACTCAGTCCGATCGTAGTTTCAAAATCCGTTTGTTCTTTCGTGCTGTGATCGGGTGTTTTTGTCAGTTTATGCGACTGGCTGAATGGTACATCATATGTCACATTGTTATATTTTTGATGAGCCGGAACCGTATATTTTACTTTTACGCTGATCCATGAATACGATCCAGAATTGGATTTTGTTGTTTTGACTGACGTTGTAGAAAGTTTCAAACCATATGGATTTGGATTGCTTGCAGAGACCTGTTTGATATTCAGTGTCCGGCTTGCATTATCGAATGAATAGTTTTTACAGGCTGATCCAGAATGGGTTACCTGTAGTTTTAATGTGGAAGTTCCCGATGGACCTTTTACTTCAACATAGGTATATTTATCATTGTTTGGGAATGATGTACTTCCCGCATTTTCTTTCGTCTTATAGGATGCCTGTACCAAATCGTGCCATGTAAGGACGGTAATAAAACTTATGGCAATCACAAGTGCCAATATCGCATATCCTTTTTTGCCTTTCATCTTATGCATCTTTTTCACCTTCCTTTCCTTTTGCTTGTTTTTATAAGTTCCATTCCAAAAAAGATCAAAATCCCGATTCCTGCATAACGAACCAGCTTCTCCCGTTGAATATCCCATTTGGAAGATTCAAAATAAGTATCATCCATGGTACGGATCTTTTGAGCTGGAAGCTTTTGTCCCTGATCTCTTATGCAATAAACCACATATCGAAATTTTCCATGACTGCGGTATGGATGACAGGTAAGAAGTGTCACCATATCTTTTCCTTTCTGAATCCGGATCTGATCGGAATCATCCGGTTTTATGATCTTGATCTTTTCGACCCGATAAGAAAGTTTTTCCCATGGATTTTGAATGATCACCCTGTCTCCAACGTTCAGTTTTTCAATCTCTCTGAAATAAGGGATTCCCTGATATCCACGGTGTGCAGCAATCACACAGTTGCTGTTTTTTGTGCCAATCGGCAGAGATGTTTCTCCCATGATCGCAGCACCTTTTCTCATGTTTTCTAAGGTTGCTCCAAGATACAGTGGAAGTTTGACATGCATCTTTTTGATCCTGATATATCCAAAGTTGCTCCTGCCATCTTTCAACCGAATCGGTGACGTGCGATAACTCCAGACATCCTTTAGATCTTTCTGGCCTTCTTTATAGATCTTTTGATCATACTGTAAGGCCTCCTGATAGAAAGGATCTTTTTCCTTCGGAATCTTCTTTTCCTTTTGAAAGGCTTTGATCTCCTGATCTGCATTTTTTTGTTGTCTATACGCAGAAAAATCGGGAGAAAGGAACAAAAAGGTTCCGATCCCCATTAAGATAATGCCTAATAAATTGATCAGATTCCTTTTCATTCCTCTCTCCCTTTCTTTCTGTTGATCTGTCTATGTTCTGTTTTCTTTCGATGAAGCTTTTGAAATACTTTTCCTAATAAGATCAGGGCTGTAACGATCATAAGCCCGATGGCGATCGCTTTTTTATAAGTTCTCATCCACTGGGAATCCTGATTTCTTGGCCGTATCGATGATCGTTGTTTCTTTACATATTTGGTTCTGACACCCCGTACCAGTAAACGATGGTCATTGACTCCATATGGGGTACATGTTACCAGTGTCACATAATCTTTTCCTTTGACGATCTGGAGTTTTCTTGTATCCTCTGGTCTTACCACAGAGATCTGATCCACTTTATAAGCTAAGGTTCGATCCAGTACATGAATAAAGAACAAATCCTCTTTTTTCATTTCCGTCAGATCCGTAAATAACTTTGCGGAACTAAGTCCGGTATGTCCAGTTAATACACTATGGGTACTTTTTCCACCTACCGGAATCGAAGATGCTGCAAGATGCCCAACTCCACGTTCCAGTATTTCTGCATCTGTACCGTGATAGATTGGGAGATTGACTGAGATACTGGGAATTTCCAGATATCCCATCACTCCTGAATGATCGATATTTAAGATATTATTATAGATCAGTGTCTCTCCATTGCTTTTTTTGACTTTGAACGGGTCCGTCAATTGTACCGCTGACTTGATCAGGTCTTTGTTATATTCTTCCGCTTCCCGAAATGCCTGTTCTTTTTGCTTCTGATCATAGGTTTTTGCCTGTTTTTCATAGGACTTGATCGTTGAACCAGCACTTTTTTCAAACATGTAGTTACTGATGAACGGATAAGACAACAAGGCAAAACCAAACAATATGATCAGTATTGGAATGATTTTTTGTCTCATATTTTTAAGATCACCCTGCCAGTTGCCTGACAGGGTTTATCAAAACATTTTTAAGTTTCTAACTCTTACTGAACTTCTTTACGTTTCTGGTTCTTTTTAACGATCATAAATCCGCATCCGGCAATAACAACACCTGCGATGATCAGTGCATAGCTTCCTGCACCACCTGTCATTGGCAGTAAGAACTGTTTCTGGTTTGTAACTTCCATATCAACAAATGCGTTTACGGATTCTCCATTTGCACTCATTGTTGCTTTTTTGCTGTCAACCGTTGCAGATGCACCTGTTGTCTGGACTGCTACATCATTAGCGAGTTCTGTACCATTTTTTACACCATCGTTTGCTGTGGAATCATTTTCGTTCTTAGACTGGATTCCTGTGATGTTTGCTTGTGTTGGTGTGATATCTGCTTTTGTTGAATTGATCTTTACGATGATCTCTTTTTTCAGTAATGTATATCCAGCATCGGAATGTGTTTCTGTAAATCCATACTCATCACCTTCAATACCATTGATGATCAGTTTTCCGCTAGATGCAGGGCTGAACTGTGTTGCACCCTCTTCTGTTGCAGATTTTCCAGTTACCTGATAAATTCCGTCACTGTCTGCTTTTGCTACTAAATAGTAATTGTCAGATTTGTTCTGGATCACGAATTTAACTTTTGTTGCATCTCCTTTGTTATCAGAGAATTTCTTTGTGAAGTTGTAACCAAAGCTATATACGATACATTTATCTTTTAAGATATCCCAGTAATCTGTAGATGTTCTCTTCCATGTTAAGGACACATCGTTAGGGTTACCTTTGTCACCAAGAACGACTGTATCATCTGTGTTTACATCTGCTGTATAGTAAACAACGATATATTTGTCAGAGTATTTCTTATTGATCTCGTTTAATCCGGATTTTGTCATTTCTACTTTCATTGTAGAATCATCTCCAGATTTACCATATGTTACTGCAAACTTAGGATCTGTATCAGATGATTTCCATACTGCGATCGCACCACTTTTGTCAACGTTGTTAACGTTTGTTGTATCTGCTGCATCTTTGTTGTCATAGATCGCGATCACTGCATTTTTGTTGTATGTCATACCTTTTGCCATCTTATCATCGAATGTATAAGTAGAAAGGTATGTTGTGCTTGATGTGATGTGTGGCAGTTTAGAGATAAACTGATAATCAAGCTTTTCTGCTTTGGATGCTGTAACTGTGCTCTGATATTTGTATTCTTCTCTTGCATTTGTGAAATCTGCTAAAGCACTCTGTTCTGCTGTTGTTACATTATCCTGATCTGGATTGTTTCGAACTCTTTTATCAAGGGTTGGGATACCAGTTTCATTTTTTGGATAGCATACAACATCATAGAACCAGTCATCCCCTTCGGAATCAGTGGATGGTAACTGCACGAACCAAGGGTTTGTTGTATAAGTGACATCTTCTGGAACTTTTGTCTCTACGATCAGATAAAGACCAAGTGGCAGCTTGTCTTTCTTTGTCACACCCTGTGCATCTGTAAGATCCATGGCAGTTCCGTTGTTTGTCTTCATGTAATCTTCCAGTTTGTCTTTGGATGCAGTGTTATCTTCTAATGCAGAAGCTAACTTGTCATTGATGATCTGGCTTGTAAAGTAATCTTTACTTCCTTCTGTCTTTGCCGCATCTGAATCTGCTAATCCTAAGATCTTCTGTAATGCATCTGGCAGTTCATAGATCATCTGAACTTTACCAGCTTCACTCTGCTGCTCTACATCACCGACACGCAGATAGCTGAATTCAACACCTTTGATTGGATACTTCTTTAAAGCTTCTTCTGCTTTTGCATCCTGTTTTCCTGTAGCTGTGAACTGACTTAAATCAACGCCACCTTTTTGTGCTGCTGTCATGTCGTATTTGTGGATTGTTAAGGATGCCGTTCTTGATGTATCGATCACATCACTCTGTGCTGCATGTACTGAACTTATTGTCTGTCCAACAGTTGCTGCAAACATTAACATACATAATGCTCCCGCTGTAATTTTTGTTATCATTTTTTTAATATTCATAATGTTTTCCTCCTGAAATTTCCTATGAAGTAAAAAAGCACAGAAAACTTTTACATTCTCTGTGCTTCTTATCTCTTACTATGTAATTTAAAATTATTCTGTTACACTTGTTTTATTAGGTTCAATCGTTACTGTATTCCAAAAAGAACCTTTGACTGCATCTGTCTTAATCTCAGATACTACTTGCTGAAGATCAACATCTGTTGTAAGTTTCTTAGACACATCCATAACTGTAACTTTATCATTGATCGTTAAAGAGCTAACTGTGACAAACTGATCTTTATTGACCAAAGTTCCTTTCTTAAGCGGTACACTCAGATGATAGTTCTTCTGTAAGACTGCTTTGATCTCTGCATACATCTTAGATGTATCTTTAAATTCTTTCTTCGCCTGAATTGTCTTAGTCTTTGTATCGGTTGTCTTCTTTGCTTTCTTATCTTTAGAGTAAATCTCCCAGCAAGGTCCTCCTGCTGAAGCAGCTTTTGTCTGGGCTACTACATCTTTTAATAGATATTTATATTGTGTACGTTCTCTGCTTCCAACATCAGCTACTGTTACCTGATCATTGTTATCAATCGCTACAAGAACAATAAAATGTCCTTTCTTTGTAAAATAACCAGGTCCCATCAGTGCTACTACCGGATGTTTCTTCTTCAAGGCACTGCGTATTTTATTAATATCTGTTCCTAGTCCATTACATGAAAGTTTATACTGCTTTGCCAATGCCGGTACCATCTCATGACTTGCACCCGCACTTGTATAATATCCATGCTTATATGCCCAAACTGTCGTATCTACTGGTGTAACCCATTTACCAGTTAATGAACTGATGCAGACAGCCATTGCTGTTGGTCCGCATCCGCTGCTATGAATCTGGTAACCATTATCATTCCATGCTGCATCTGCCTGATTAAAATAAATAAATCCTTGAATAGATTCTTTCTTTCCTTTCATCTCAATGCTATGGTCATTATAGACTTTTGGAATGATCGCTTTCTTATCTTTTTTGTCTTTCTTTTTATCTTTCTTCTTGTCTTTGATATCTTTCTTTTTCTTCTTATGTTTCTTTATTGTATTACGCTCTGTCTTCTTAGTTGTTGCTTTCTTCTTATGACTTGTATTTGTCTTATCTTTCTTTTCTGTCGTTGGCTTAGCTTCTGTTTTCTTTTCTGTCGTTGCCTCAGTTGTCGAAGCTTCTGTCGTCTGGGCAGAATTATCTTTGCTAGTGTCAGTCTGCTCATTTGTCTGTTCTCTTGCAAATGTCTTATCATTTACCTGATCTGCACTTACTACAGACGCTGAACTAAGCATCAAAACCGCATACAGAGCCAATACAGCCGCTGTTTTTCGCGTTTTTCTCATTCTTATATTTCCCCCCTAACTATTTAAACATACTTATTATATCACTTCAAATAACATCGTCAAGAATTAAGAACTAATTTCTCAATCGCATATGCCACTCCGTCTTCATCATTTGTCTTTGTAACAAAATCAGCAATTGCTTTTAATTCTTCTCGTCCATTTCCCATAACAACACCTGTTCCTGCTGCCTTGATCATCATGGTGTCATTTCCAGCATCTCCACATGCCATAACTTCATCCATTGTTAAGCCAAGACATTTGGCAAGATGTTTTAATCCATCCCCTTTATCACAGCCAAACTGATTAAGCTCAATATTATTATCAAGTGCACTTGATACACTAGCAATATTTTTTTCAGTCAATTCTTTTATTGCTGCTGATCTTTCTTTCATATTATCAAAAAATGCATTGATCTTCTCAATTCCTAATGGATTCTCTTTGAGATGCTTTTTAAGATCATCCACTGGCAGCCTTGTATCATTTACCAGTTTCAGTAAATGTCCTGATACATTATATTCTGAAAGGTGATCCAAATAACGTTTTTCCATATATCCCTGTCCATTTTGATAAATATCATGTGTGGAATGATATTTTTCAAGTATTCTAAATAACTCCAATGTCACATCCACGGATAAATGATTCGTATAAATAATCTTTTCTTCATACTGATCATATACTGTTGCTCCATTACAACAAACTGCATAACGAACACCTTCAATATTTCTCAAAAACTCCGGAATCGCTTTGAAAATACGTCCTGTAGCAGGTACAATATAAACTCCCTGTCTGATCGCCTCTTTTAACACTTCTTTTGTATGTTCTGATATTTGTTTATTACTGTCTAATAATGTATTATCAAGATCCATTGCAACCAGTTTTATCTTACTCATGTTATCCCTCCGCAAAAAAATAATTTTGAATATTGATCTGAAGACTCTTATATCCCTGATATTCATTGATCACAGGATAATAAGTGCATGTAATATACTTGTTTGTCCCCATTTTTTCTCTAAATTCTGTTTCATCCTCAAAAATCATACCATCAATCCGTGTTCCCTGACTACTCTTTAATGCTAATTTAATTACATTTTTATTTTTTCCAAACACATTGACACGTTCAATCTTTAATCTACGGTGTGCAAATAGGGGCTTTTTATTTTCTTTCCCGAAAGGTTCCAGTACTGACAACTGATGAATCAGATCCATTGTGATATAATCAACCGGCATATCGATGTCGATCTGCACCTTCTTTGCGAAATCTTTTTCATCCAATGTACAATTTTCATTGATCTTTTTACGAAATGCTTTAAGGTCCTCCTTCTCAAGAGAACATCCCGCTGCCATCGGATGCCCGCCAAATTTAGTAAACACCTCTTTAACTTTCATCATCTCTTCAAACATGGAATATCCTTCGATAGAACGTCCTGATCCCTTAATTCCATCTTTTGCATCAGTAAGTACAAAGACTGGATGGTTTAGACGATCCTTAATTCTTCCAGCAATAATCCCAGCAATACTTTCATGACAATCTGGTAAATATAAAACAAGTACTTTATCGCCTTTTGCTTCATATTTTATTGCCTGATCTAATGCTGCTTTTACACCATTCTCTGTCATACTTTTTCTAAGATCATTCAGCTCTTTTAATTCTTTTGCTGTCTGCATTGCTTTCTTTTTATCTTCTTCCAGGAACAGATTCAATGCTTTTTCTGCAGATTCCAGCCGGCCACTTGCATTAATGCATGGTCCAATAATAAAGCCAAGAGCATAAGACTGTATCTGTTTCTCCATAAGATCATGAACATTCAATAATGCTCTAAGACCCACATTTCTTGTCTCTTTGATCCTCTTTAATCCTTCTTTCACAAAAATCCTGTTCTCTCCTGTAAGATCTACAACATCACATACAGTCGCAATCGCAAGCATAGATAACAGATCTTCCAGTTTGTTTTCATCCTCGCCCATAGATTTATACAATGCTCTCACAAACTGAAATGCAACTCCTGCTCCACAAAGAAGCGGATATGGATATTTACATTCTTTTTGTTTGGGATTAATGACAACATCAGCTGGTGGAAGAATTTCTTCTTTACTTCCATCTTCATTTAAAATAAATGGTACATCGTGGTGATCTGTAATGATCATTGTAAGACCATGTTCTTTTCCAAATCTGATTGCTTCACTAGCTGCAATTCCATTATCACATGTAAGGATCGTATCAATCTGATCCTCTACTGCCTTCTCAATGATATTTTCATTGATTCCGTAACCATCTTTCATACGGTCTGGAATCTGAAAATCAATCATTCCACCAAGATCATAGATTGCTTTCCATAAAATATAGTTAGAAACAACTCCGTCTACATCATAATCTGAGATAATGCGGATTGTTTTTCTGTCTCTGATCTTCTCTCTTATGATATCCACACCTTCTCTGACTCCCTTCATCAGAAATGGATCTGAAATATCCGAAAGATTTCCATATAAATATTTATGTATTTCTTCATCCCCGATCACATCTCTGTTTCTGATCAGTCTTGCGATCACGGGATCAATCTGAAATTTCTCACCAATCTTTGTAAAATCGGCTTTTTTCTTATACAGATACCACTGTTCCATCATGTTTCTCCATCTTCTAGAAAAAGAGCATCCAGTCTTTACTGAATACTCTTTTTACTTGTCTTATTTTCTTTTCTTTTTCTTCTTTTTCTTGCGGTTTGGATTCGCTGTGATCTTC
>ENA-ORUF01000987-ORUF01000987.1-human-gut-metagenome-genome-assembly--contig:-NODE-987-length-34134-cov-4.298424_pt1 | contig 34134 bp, 26 predicted proteins | sample MGYA00242077_ERZ509203 | MGnify/ENA primary metagenome ERZ509203 (study PRJEB26280, sample SAMEA2338834) | human gut metagenome | biome: human gut; feature: human-associated habitat; material: faeces... | reverse complement strand
AATTTTGTTTTGATTTATTTTCTTTATCCGCTTTTTTCACTGAACAGACCATTATTAATGGCAACATATTAATATAATGTCTTAATAAAGTTTCTGACTCAAAACATTCATTTTGATTTTCCTCTATGTATATAAATTCCAACATCTCGTATGGCAATATACCTACACTCAAAATTTTCAAATCTTTCGGAATTTCATATTTTGAAAAATATAAATTACTAATATCTTCAGGTTGCCCTAATTCCATATAACAAGTATAGGTTGTTCCTCCTAAATCTTCTATCAATTTAGCAAATGATTTCACTATACTAAACCAATTAGCTCCTTTTTGGTATACATGTTTAGTTGTGCTTCATTTGAGAAATCAATAATTTCAACTGAAACATTCTCTGTATCCATTTTGCAAATACCACGAGTTACGCCACCGTTATCAGATAATGTATTCTTCAATACAAATCCAGCCATGCAGGACTTGCCGCCATTCACCAGATATTCATGAACCGCTTTAAATCCTTCTTTTCTATCCTTCATACCCATTTGGATTCTTCTTCTGCCATCTCCAAGAATCTTCACACATTTCTTTTATACCGTTTTCTGCTTTCCAGTCTAATTCTTTTGCTGCCTTTCCTGGATCGCAGTAGCATGTAGCAATATCACCGGGACGGCGATCTTTTATAACATATGGAACTTTCATACCTGTAGCAGCTTCAAAATTCTTTACAATATCTAATACACTATATCCTTTTCCGGTTCCTAAGTTATATATTTTAAAACCACATTTTTCATCTATTTTCTGAAGGGCTTTCACATGACCTTTTGCGAGGTCAACTACATGAATATAGTCACGTACTCCTGTTCCATCTGGTGTATCATAGTCGTTTCCGAATACTCCCAATTCTTTTAACTTGCCTACTGCTACCTGTGTTACGTATGGCATTAAATTGTTAGGGATTCCATTTGGATTCTCTCCCATGAGACCGCTTTTATGGGCTCCAATTGGGTTAAAGTAACGAAGTAGAATTATATTCCAAGTTTCATCTGCCTTATATATATCCATAAGGATCTGCTCTAGCATAGATTTAGACCAGCCATAAGGATTTGTACATAGACCTTTTGGACATTCTTCTGTGATCGGTACAAATGCAGGATCACCATATACGGTTGCTGAAGATGAGAAAATAATATTTTTTACATTGTATTCTCTCAATTTCTGTAAAAGGATTAATGTTCCTGCAATATTGTTCTGGTAATACTCTAATGGTTTTGCGACAGATTCTCCTACGGACTTCAATCCTGCAAAATGAATACATGATTCAATATTTTCTTTTTTGAAAATGGTATCTAAAATAACTATATCTGAAATATCACCTTTATAAAACTTTACTTCTTTCCCTGTTATTCTTTTTACTCGATTTAATGCTTCTTCGCTGGAATTACTCAAATTATCAAGAACAACAACTTCCTTATTATTTTCTAATAACTCTACACAAGTATGACTTCCAATATATCCTGCTCCACCTGTTACTAATACTGCCATGATATTTTCCTCCGAATTATATCACTATGTCTTTTTCGTGTTTTTATAATAATAAATGCTTTCTTCATCTTCTACAAAATGAAAAAATATTATCTAGCTGCCTCTTTTTTATTAATAATCGAAACCACTTCATCTACATATGTATGACAGATTTCTTTTGTTTCTGCCTCTACCATAACACGAATCAATGGTTCTGTTCCGGACTCCCGAACAAGAATTCTTCCGGTATCTCCTAATCTTTCTGCTACTTTTGATATCGCAGCCTGCACATCTGCATCTGCCTGCGCTACGGCTTTATCTTTTACCATTACATTCACAAGAACCTGTGGGTAAATATGTAAATCCTCTGTGAGCTGACTCAGCTTTTTCTTTTTAGCCATCATAACTTCCATCATCTTCAAGCTGGTAAGAATTCCATCCCCCGTTGATGCATACTTTGAAAATATGATATGACCGGACTGTTCTCCTCCAATACGGCATCCGTTCTTCGTCATATATTCATAAACATATTTATCTCCAACTGCTGTCTTGGCATAGCCAATTCCCAACTCATCAAAAGCCTTGTATAGGCCAAAGTTTGACATAACTGTCGTTACAACTGTATTGGTAAGCAGCTTACCTCTTTCTTTCATATATCTTCCGTAGATATAAAGAATGGCATCTCCATCTACTACATTTCCCTTTTCATCTACGCAGAGGCAGCGGTCTGCATCTCCATCATAGGCAAATCCAACATCTAATCCATTCTCTACTACATACTTCTGCAATCCTTCAATGTGTGTCGAACCTGCATCTCTGTTAATATTCGTACCATCTGGCTCTGCATTAATAACAAATGTCTTTGCTCCAAGACTGTCAAAAATCTGTTGTGCCATGTTCCAGGAACTACCATTGGCACAATCCAGTCCAACCTTCATTCCTTTAAAAGAATATAAACCAAGTGAAATAAGGTATCCCATATAGCGGTTACGACCTGCTGCGTAATCCACTGTACATCCGATGGCATCCTTATGTGCAAAAGGAATCTCTTCATACTTCTGACCAAATACTTCCAACTCGCTATCAAGATAAGCTTCTACAAGATTAATTGTAGCTTCATCCATCTTTTCTCCATTGCCATTAATCAGCTTGATACCATTATCATAGTATGGATTATGGCTGGCAGAAATCATAATACCACAATCAAAATCTTCTGTTCTTGCTACATAAGCCACAGAAGGAGTTGTTGTTACATGCAAAAGATACGCATCTGCACCTGAGGCTGTAAGCCCGGCAACCAACGCATACTCAAACATATAGCTTGAACGGCGTGTATCCTTACCGATGACAACCTTTGCCGGTATATCATCCCCTCTCTGTTTCTTTAACTGACCATAATACCAGCCTAAAAAGCGGCCTACCTTACGTGCGTGGTCTACTGTCAAATTTACATTCGCTTCACCGCGAAAACCGTCTGTTCCAAAGTATTTTCCCATCTTTTCCTCCAAGTATTTTTAATATATCTTTAATTCACTTCCTAATGGGTACCGAAGGATTCGAACCTTCGCTTTTCCCCTTCATATGTTATATCACAACACTTCTTTTTTCAATTCATTCCAAATGTTTATTTTAAAATTCCTAGCTTATTTTAGAAACTCTGCTTGATACTCTTATTTTCAATTATTCTTATTTATCTTGTATATCACATTGTTTTGAATATACAACATATCTACCCCGTTCTCTACTAAATATTGCATCATGCCTCTTATATACTTTTGTACATCAATTGGAAATAGCTTGTATTTCTTTCCTCCTCAGTGTTATAATTTGCTATAGTCACAGACATCACAACACATATATAAGTTTACAAGATTTGGCTTTGAAAAAGAAAGGAATCTTTTTTATCATGTTCAATTGTCAGCCCGGATATACACTTCGAAAAATCAAAGGTATCAATTATCTCTTACCTTATGGTCAGCAGATTGCCGATCTGAAAAAAGGCTTTGTGCTGAATGAGACCAGTACTTTCCTGTGGAATGTACTTCAGCATCATGAAGGTGCCGAACCGCAGCAACTGGCAGAAATACTTGCCAGGACTTATCAACTGGATGAGTCTTATTATCCTGAACTTCTGAAAGATGTGACAGATTTTCTGACACAGCTTACAGCCATGGGAATGATCACAGAAAATCTCCACCTGATTTCATCAATCCCTTCTGTCTCTATGATAATCGCAGGAATCTGCATAAAACTATACGGTTCTGCAGAACTGATTTCCCCAAATTTCAAACCTTTTTATCATGAATTTTCGGATGATGATACCTCACAGGAAATCGAACTGGTCACCACGCCTCCGCCCAGCCGTTGTTACGGACAGGTTCTTCTGCAGAATTCTGAAATGACTGTTTTTGAAAATCCCGACCGTTATGTTGTCCTTTTTCCACAGATGCAGAACCTTTACGAAGCTCATATGCTGAAAGATGGTACTTATGTACGGGTTTACTGCCACCCACAGGTTTCTGAAACAAATATAGAAAATTTATTTCACGCCATACGGCTGTTTTTCCTTTTCACAGCACAAAGAAACGGACTGTTTGCAATCCACTCAGCTTCTGTTCTCTATCAAGGAAAAGCATGGCTGTTTTCCGGTCATTCCGGAATGGGAAAATCCACACACACTGCTCTGTGGCATGAGCTTTTTGACACACCGTACTTAAATGGAGACCTGAATCTTCTTGGATTAAAGGAGGATCATATCATCGTCTATGGCATCCCCTGGTGCGGAACTTCCGGTATTTTTACTGCCGAAGCATATGAACTCGGAGGAATTGTCCTCCTTGGGCGCGACCTGCAGACAGATTATCTGGAAGAGTTAAATCCTTCGGAAAAAGTCCTCCGTGTCATGCAGCGCATGATCTCCCCTGCATGGACTGAACGCCAGCTTTCAGAAAATCTTTTCTTTGCCGGGGAAATCGCTGACCGCGTGCCGGTACTGCATCTTCTCTGTACAAAGAATGCTTCTGCCGCCTGCGTGATGAAAAATGCCATTGATCAACTGGAGGAGCTGCAATGAAAGAAAAAATACTCCTGATCTGGAAGCACCTGAAACAGGGAACCCTAAAAAAAATGTGGAAACAGACATTATGGATCTATCAGTACGGCAGACGTTACTGGAAAGCCATGATCCTGTATACACTGCTTGGTCTGGTCGGAACAGGTGTCTCTCTGGTTTCCAGTCTGATTTCCAGAGATCTGGTAGATATTATTACCGGACACCAGACCGGGAAACTTGTAAGTACCTTTGCCGCAATGATCGGCTTCTCTGTCGCAAACATTCTGGTTTCGCAGGCATCCGGATATGCCTCTACTTTCATTAACCTGAAGGTGGACTCCGAAATCAAGAACGACATCTTTGCCAAAATGCTGGTAACTGACTGGGAATCCCTGACCGATTACCACACCGGAGATTTGGTGACACGCTGGAGTTCCGATGCCTCCAATATTTCAAGCGGAATCCTGAACTGGATTCCCAACCTGATCATTTATACTTTTCGTTTTATCAGTGCACTGGCAATCGTGCTTTATTATGACCCTACTTTCGCACTTTTTGCTCTGCTTGGAATTCCCTTCAGTGCTCTGCTTTCAAAGCCGCTGCTGAAACGAATGCGTGATAACAACCAGAGAAGTGCGGCTATGAATGCAAAGCTTTATGGATTTAACCAGGAAGCTTTCTCCAATATCCAGACGATCAAGGCTTTCGACCTGATTCACTTTTATACAGAGAAACTGAAATCTCTTCAGAAAGATTATGTTAACATGAGACTGGACTTCCAGAAGATGTCCATTCTGACTTCTGTTCTCATGTCCATTATCGGATTTATCGTATCCTACAGCTGTTATGGATGGGGAATTTACCGTGTATGGAGCAATGCGATCAGTTACGGAACTATGACCATGTTTCTGTCTTTGTCCGGTACATTGACAAGTTCGGTAAATTCTCTGGTAAGTCTGATTCCGTCAGCCATCTCACTGACTATTTCGGCAGGAAGACTGATGGATATCGTGGAAATGCCGCAGGAGGACTACAGTCAGGATTCTGCTGTACGCAACTTCGAAAAGCAGCATAAGTCAGAAGGAATCGGTCTGAACATGCAGGATCTCAGTTATACCTATCATAATGGTACTGCTGTTTTCGCCAATGCTTCCATAGAGGCTTATCCTCATGAGATCGTGGCTCTGGTAGGACCTTCCGGTGAAGGTAAGACAACTATGCTGCGCCTGATTCTGTCTCTTCTGACACCGCAGGAGGGTTCTTCTCATATATGTGCCGGAACAGATCATGAACACATGATTGATATGTCCCCTTCTACAAGGAAGTTATTCTCCTATGTGCCACAGGGAAATACAATGTTTTCAGGAACAATTGCAGAAAATATGCGAAATGTGAAACAGGATGCTACAGATGAAGAAATTATTGAAGCGCTGAAACTTGCCTGCGCATGGGATTTTGTGGAAAAACTCCCGGATGGAATTGAAAGCATCGTTAAGGAACGGGGCGGCGGTTTCTCCGAAGGTCAGGCACAGAGGCTCTCCATTGCCAGAGCATTACTGCGCAGATCACCGATCCTGCTGCTGGATGAGGCTACTTCCGCACTGGATGTAGCTACTGAGCGAAAAGTCCTGCGAAATATCATGCAGGATACCTACCCCAGAACCTGCATTGTAACCACACACAGGCCTACGGTTCTGAATATCTGTAACAGGGTTTATGCGATACGGGATAAGAAATGTGAGATACTAAATGACGTGGAAATTCATGAAATGATACAAACGTTTTAAAATCAATTTCAGGGATTGAGTTAAACACTCTAACTCAATCCCTTTTCTTGTCAGGTGGATATTCTCTTTAGTTCACAGAATAAGTAAATCCTGTCATCTTAAGATCATCAATGCTTGTTCCATGATTCAGATGAACTCCAATAGTCAGTGGATTTGATGCTGTACTTGCAAATGTGAATGTTGCAGTCTTACCTGAACAGGATGTCTGTACAGAAGCGTCATCTGTCTCAACCTGATCTACTGTATCATTAAAAGTGATATTTAAAGTAATTGTTCCATTAATACCTGACCAGTTTGCCGTTGCCAGACCCTTGCCGCCATTAGTTCCCCATCTGTCCCATACACCATGATATGTTACATTTAATGTTCCCTTGGCACCACTTGCTGCATAAACACCCTCTGCCATTCCTGCGTCAACAGTTACTACCGGTTTCTTATATGTTTTCATAATTAATCATCCTTTCCTGAAATATGACCTTTACATTGGTTTTATCTTTTTTTATCTTATCTATATCCCCTCAGAAAGTCAAGTATGCTTACGCAAAACATACTGATTTTTTATTTTATTACGACAGGAAAACACTTTCTGTTGTCCTTTTGTTTTCTTAATGTTATAATACGCCTGTTCAGAACTTTATTTCTGAACAGGCGTATTATAACAGGAATAAGGACAAATACTATGAATAACACAACATCAGACCCAGTTAAAATCGATCTGGAACAGCTTCTCCGGGAGGGAAATATTATCCGCATCAAGCCTCAGGGTTACAGCATGTACCCTCTCTTTATTCCCGGACGGGATGAAGCACTGATCCAACAGACAGATGGCACAGACTGCCACAGAAATGATGTAGTCCTCTACAGGCGTGATCAGGGTATCCTCGTGCTTCACCGCATCTGCCGGATAACATCTGACGGCTTTTATATGGTGGGTGACAACCAATACGAAGTGGAAGGTCCTCTGCGTCAGGATCAGATTATCGGAAAACTGATTGCTGTAAATCGTAACAGCAGAGAATTTACTGTAGGAAATCCTTTCTACAAATTTGTTTCTTCCCTGTGGCTTTTTATGCTGCCTGTTCGCCCCTTCTGTTTTAAACTGTCAGCATTTCTTAGAAAGCTTCATCACTCATGATCATCCATTTTTCATAGGAGAATTCCCTTTTTCTGCAAAGTCAGGACTACATTCCTTACATCTTCAAGGACCTCTGCAAGTTCTATCTCATACTCTTCTGCTACCAGCTGTGCCAGCTCATCGACATTCTCTGCCCGTTCCGCGTGCATATAAATAAAGCCTGCCGTTTCGCTCAATGAGATCACCTCATTGACTTCTTCTGTTCTTCTTCCTGACGGAAGTACGAGATATTCATCCTCCAGTCTCCTGACTACATAACCTTCTGTCTTTTTCATTTTCCCTTTTTCTCTTCCTTTTCCTTTATTTCCACGCAATAACATGATATACTTACTATTATTTATTACTGCCATTCAATCTCTGAACGGTACCAATTTTACGCACTTTCAGGAGACCCCTATGGAACGAATATACAATACCTATCTGAAAATAATAAAAAATATCTGCACCAGTTCTGATCATTCTGTTTCCGTACATCCGGAAGACCTTGCGGCTCTGGCAAAGCTGGCACAGGAACATTGTACTGTCCCATTTGTACTGCCATACCTCCGGTCTGCTTCTGTCTATCCTGCCATGAAGCAGCAGGTAAAAGGCATGATGCTGAATTATTATCAGATTGAGCATTTCACCCGGCTTACAGTCTCTCTTTTAAGAAAGAACAATATTGACTGTTATCTTCTGAAGGGTCTGAGTCTGGCTGACTGCTATCCGGTTCCTGAATATCGTAAGCTTGGAGATCTTGACCTGTATCTGGCTGATCCTTCTGACCTCACCAGAGCACAGGCAATTCTTGAAAGCAACGGATATATCTCTGAGGATGAACTCAGTGACCACCATGTAACCTACCGTTATATATTTCCCAAAACCGGGCGCCGTTTTCTCCTGGAGCTTCACTATCGTGTAGTTGGCCAGTACCAGTACAGCCCCGCCAACAAACTTGTGGATTCTGTCTTCTCACCGGAATGTCTGAAGGCATCCACCCAGACAATCCACGGATATACTTACACAGTCCTGCCGCCTACAGAATATACTTTCTATATGATTCATCATATGCTGAAGCATTATCTGTACAGCGGATTCGGTATCCGCCTTCTCTGTGATTTTACCTTTTATCTGAAGCGTCATGAAAAAGAAATCAATTTCCGGCAGATTCATGAATGGTGCAGAGAATCCCGCATCAGCCATCTGTACGAAATCATTCTGGAATGCTGCAGGAAATATCTGGGTCTTCCGGATTCTATAGACGCCCGGACACAGTACAATCCACACAACTGCCATGATTTCATAATACAGATTCTTAAAGACGGCGATATGGGAACCGATATTTCCCAGTCACTGGTTGGAAGCAGTTCGTATCAGAAGGTTAACTTCCTTACTTATTTCAAAGAAGGACACATCCAGATGAAGGTCCGCTTTCCAAAAGCCAGCCATTATCCAGTCCTCTGGCCTGCACTCTGGTGTATCACATTTATCTGTTTTATCCGCAACACTTACACAGTACGAAATACAACATTCCGCCAGACCCTTCACAGCTTTAAGAAAATCAATCAGAAGACAAAATTAATCCATATTTTTGAAAACAGTGACTCCTGACCAGGAGCCACTGTCTTTACTTTTTCCTTAGTCCAGTATCAGAAAGTCTTTCATCTACCCGGCAGGAAACCAAGATCTTTATTCCCACAGACATCAACAGATACCACCTCCATTTCATTCCCAACGAAAATGTCCGGATCATAATCTTCCACAATTTTTGCGTGATCTGCAGTTTTTTCCTTCTGTCTGCCAACTCTGTAAAAGCCTTTCTCCCCATCGGATTGCTTCCATATTTCTTAAGAACCTTTCTGACAGCCCACAGAGATTTTTTATGCTGCATATATTCCATTTTTCCGTCAAAAAATGCCGCAAAAATAAGCAAATATCCAATCAGTGAAGTATATTCTTTCGGATCCTTGTCTTTTTTCTCTATCCAGCTTTTCAGTTCATATACAAGTTTGAACCAGTTTTCTACAGAATCCGGACGATACTGCCAGGAAACTGACATATCATTTTTTCTGTAAATATACCCTATATCTTCCAGAAATGCATACTTCGCATCACAGATATAACATTGCATATTAAACAGTTTATCTTCTGCATAAGAAAGATCCGCAAAATAAAGCTGATGATTTCTCAGGAACTCTCTTCTGTATAATTTCCCCCACGCATAAGAAAGTGTTCCTACTGAGAAAAATCCCTGAAATCTGAATTCTTCAGATGATGGACTACATAATGCAAATGATTGATGTTTAGTAGCCGGCAATATTTTATCTTTCCACAATCTTGCATAATTGCTGACAACAATATCCGCATCTGTCTGCTCTGCAAGATTTATATATTTACAGAATATCTCCTTATCAGGAAGATAATCATCTGCATCGGCAAACACAATGTAGTCACCCTTCGCAAGCTTCAGCCCTCTGTTTCTTGAAGCTCCTGGACCCTTTCCCGATCCTTCAATCATATGGATCTCCGGGTATTTTGCTTCATATTTCTGTATAATATCAGGACTTCTGTCCTTTGATCCATTATCTATCAATATAATTTCCAGATTTTTATAACTCTGCTTTATAATACTGTCCAGAGTTTCTCTGATGTACTTTTCTGCATTGTATACAGGTATAATCACAGAAATCTTTTTCTGCTGTTTTTCCAAAGCTGTCATCTTTTATCTCCTGTAAAAACTTTTTCTACAATTTTTTTCAGTAAATTCCATAATACTTTCCACTCTGCAGTTCTCCTGTAGGCAAACCACAATAAAATATTCGGCACAATCAGGCAGATTCCCAGTCTGCATACCAGAATCATAAATGCCTGTCCGGAAATAAATCTGCAAAAATATTCCGTTATTCCCCATACTGCAGCCATCACCCCCAGATATCCTGCATATTTTACAAAGAAACTGGTAACAGGCTTTTTCAGTCTGTATTTATAAATCACATAGGGTTCTACCCATACAGAAGTAAGTACTGTACTGCAGAATGTACCTGCAAATACTCCTGCCACACCAAAATATGTAACCAGCAGAATGGAAATTACCAGATTTAACACTGCTTCAGCTATCGCTTTGTATCGATCATTCCAGAACAGTCCCATAGATTCCTTAAAAATCAGCACTGCACGTCTCATCCCATTAATAAAAAAATTAATACACAGTATCAAAACAATTTCCTTTGGAAATAAATATTTTTTACCAAATGCCAGCTTCACAAAAGGATTCAGCAGTTCCAGCAAACAGACACCTGCAAAACCAAACAGCCAGTACCCTATAAAAAACAGACTGTCAAAAATCCGTCCTATCTTTTCGTTCTCTTCCGTCACACCAAGATTTCCCACACTTGCCGCAACTCCCAGCATTGCCTGCTCCAGAACCTGCCTGACTGATCCTATGATCAGATAATAATTGGAATAAATCCCTGCACTGATAATTCCCACAAAACTTGAGATCAGCAGATTATCTGTATTATTTACTACTACATTACCAATTTTATGCATCAGCATTGCCTTTACATTCCTTAAAATATCATGACGTTCTTCCTGTGGCAGCTGCTCCTTACACGGTTCTTTCAGATATGGGAACAGCCTGTCTGCCCTTCGGGACATACAGATATTTCCGATTATGGTACATATAACCGCAATAACAAGAAACAGGATAAAGTTTCGTGTCAAAAACAATACCATAATCTGAAGGATATCCTGCAGTACAAGAAAACCATTATGATACATCACCGTAATATAATTCATCTGATGGGCATCTACCAGTGTTTTTTTATAAATCAATAAATACGAAACAACGGAATTAAGCAGATACAGAAGATAAATTATAATCAGATGATTCACATCTGGACGATCCTTCATCAAAATATCCAGAAATGGTATCAGGCATAAGCCGGCAAGCAGAACAAAGCCCGCTGTTATCCTGTAGAAATTCCGAAACATCCGCATCAGGATCTGTTGTTTTTTTATATCTCTTCTGGCTATAGGAGCGTAAAGAGCATATGTGATTGCTGTTCCGACCCCAAGTTCTGACAAAGACAATATATTTAATATATCTGTAAACAAACCATTAATTCCTACATAACCTTCACTGAGAGTCCTGGTAAAAACAACTCTTGTAAAAAAACCCATAAAAATTGCCAATGTCTGTGCCAAAAAAGCTACTGTCGTATTCATAACAGAATATTCTGTCCTTGATTTCTGTTTCAATCTTCACTTATCCTTTCTTTTCGGTTATAATACATTATAGTCAATTCATAGTTATATGTATAGATATTTTTAAGGAGCAAATATTCATGAAAAAAAAATCATCAATCATCCTGCACAGTCTTTTTTTTGTTATCTGCTCGGTGCTGGCTGTATTATTTCTCTACCACATAATCTCCATCAGACGGCTAAATGTAAAATACACTCCTGCAATGACAGAAGAATCCTCCCTTGAACTGGACAACCCATATCGTGGTTTCTATCAGTTGAGCGGATACATTCTTTCAGATAATCAGAAGCCGGAGAAATCTGCTGCCTGGTGCAGAAAAAGTTGCGCTTCCAATCCATATCCTCTGATGCTTCTGGAGATTAATCTGAAAAATTACTCCAATACCAGCATAAGCACAAATGCCAAAAATCAGTTGGATAAAATACTGGAAGAATGTGTTCGGGCAAAAAAACAAGTTATCCTCCGTTTTCTGTATGACTGGGATGGACAAGCTCTGTCCACGGAACCATCTGACCTGCCTCAGATAAAGAATCATATTTCCCAGATTTCTTCTACTGTCAACAAATATGCAGACTGTGTTTATATTCTTCAGGGTACTCTGACAGGAAATACTGGAGAAATGAATCATTCCAATTACGGAGATATTAATCAGATAAGACAGATTATAGAAGAACTTGATCAGAATATTTCCTCTGATATTTTTCTGGCAGTCCGCACTCCTGGTCAGCTGCGTGGCATACTCCGCACCAGAACGCCCCTGTCCAGTACAGATGCCGGCAATGGCAGCCTGCAGGCAAGACTCAGTCTTTTTAATGATGGCATGCTTGGTTCTGTTTATGATCTGGGTACTTACGATGATACCCCTTTACAGCCGGACAGTAATCTGGATGAGCAAGGCACACGAAGTGAGGAACTTCTTTTCCAGTACAAACTCTGCCAATATGTTCCTAATGGGGGTGAGGTTACAGTTGATAATGAATATAACGATCTGGACAATGCGATTGCCGACCTTTCACAGATGCATATATCTTACCTGAATTCCGAACACGATCCCGCAGTTCTGGATAAATGGAAGAATTCCACTTATACAGGATCACGGACAGACGTTTTTTCCGGATGTACAGGGTACGATTATATAAGTACACACCTTGGTTATCGGTATGTTATGAAAGAATCCTCTGTTGATTTTCACTCCGTCCTGAGTAACACAGCCTCTCTTTATATAACAATTGCAAACACAGGATTTTCTTCCGCATATACCAGATTCGATACTGTTCTGTTCCTCACTGATGAAAGTACCGGAAAATCAAAGAAAATAGAAACAAATATTGACAACCGTACCATAGCAGGCAATGACTGCTCCACATTTAAAACAGATCTGGATATCCGTTCCCTGAGAAAAGGAACTTACTCCATTTCACTGCGTATGGAAGATCCATACACAAAAAATTCTATCCACTTTGCCAATCAGGGGGCAGAAAACAGCAAGACAGTTCCTGTAGGTACTCTTATTCTTCACTAAGATAAATTTTTCCACAGTGCAGACTTCCCAGGTAAAGGGTGTCTGTACTGTTTTTATTTGCAAAATGAATGATCCGTCCATCTTTTTTTCTCTGAAGTTTCAAGGATACCCTGCCCTCCATTAATTTAATCACTGTTTTTCCACATATCCTGGTTCCTGCCTGGATTTTTCTCATATCCATGGATATCGGAACTTCTCTGGTCTCATTCCTGTTTTTCATTATCAGAAACAATTCTGTTTCCTGAAATACCCTTCCAAACCCGGTATTCTCAATTTCAAACATAAATTCTGCTCTTCCTCTTCGAATCGGTTTCAACTCCACAGTTCGCACTACAAGCCGATATCCCAGGTGTTCTCCTATATACTCATAGAGGCTGTATCCCTTCCATATTTTCAAATTATCAAATCCATCCCACGATATACTTTTCCATAAATCCAGTGCTTTCATATCATGGGTATTGTCCAAATAAGTAATATGCATCTTTTTTAACTCGTTGACTATGAACTTTGCCTCATACATTCTGTCGTTCTCAGTACAGGCTACTACTTCTCCACCACATGGCATATCTTCCGTAAGACAATTAACAAATTCCATTTCCTCTTTTCTTGTCCACGCCTGTGCCCAGCCTGCCGCCTCCCTGAGTTCAGTTCCAAAGGTTCCCAGATGAGTCATGGAACCCAGAATCCCATCATCAAATAATGCCAGATGCGCATATTTCTTTTGTCTGAATTCTTTTTCACTTCTCAAAGTTCTCCACTGCGCCGGAGTACGTACAGCAAGATATATCTCATCTCCCAAATACTGCCGCATACAGTTCCACATTCGATTGATACACTCTGGTGACAGATATCTGGAATCATGCATTTCTCCCCAGCTTCCGGCAAGCATCCCCTGGAAGATGAATACCGAATGTTGCATATCCCGGAGCAAACCACCAATCTGCTGTAAATGCTCCAGCACCTGTTCAAAACTATCCGGCTCACATTCACGCCCTTTTCCTTCCCGATCATAAACCGGCCGCAGAATCACATCTTTTTTGTAATACATAAAAAAACTGAGAATGCTTCTGATATTATTCAGGGCATTCTCATCCAGTTGCATACTGCGATATATACTGATATCCAGCAATACCAGTGCAAGAAGTTCTCCATCTCTCAGACTCCATCTCAGTTCTTCTGGATTTATGGAATCCTGAACAACAAACGTATAGATTCCATACCATCCTCTGCCTGGATTTTCCAGGCAGACATTACTCTCGATGAGTTCCACCTGTTGGAATACCCAGTTGTTTTTATTCATTATATTTTTCCAGCTCACGTATTTTATCCTCATCCATCTTAAGAATCTTTTCCCTGATCCACACAGCCAGGATTGAAAACGTCATTCTGAACATATAGAGTACTGGTTTCAGTCCGGAATGCATACTGACTCCTGTAGTCCTTACATGCATCACTGCCGGAATTTCTCTGACCCTGAACCCAAGCAGCAACATCTGCATAAGCATATTTGCATCTGGATATTTGTCATCAAAATTATTATATTTCGAATAAAAACGGAAGGTTCTCCAGTTTAATCCCTGAAGACCGGTAGTCGGATCTGTAATTCTTCTTCCAGTTCCTGTTTTCAACATTATACGAAACCATACAAATGCAATCTTTTTGGCAAATGAAACCGAAAATCCAGAACTTCCTTCCATGAATCTTGATCCAAGGACAATATCCGGCAATTTCCCATTCTCATCCTCTTTCTGCAATTCCTTATAGATTTCCAGAAGGTTACATACGTCATGCTGACCGTCTGCATCCATTTGTATAACATAGCTGTATCCTTTACGCACCGCATATTTATAACCAAGCTGCAGACCACTCCCATAACCCAGATTAAATACATGGGTAATCACCGTATGGTTTCTCTTTTTAGTCACATGATTTGTCTTATCCTGAGACGCATCATTCACGACCAGTACATCTGCAACCTGCGCTATCTCCGGCTGTTCCAGTTTTTCCAGAAGCGGAACGATTGTTTTTTCCTCATTGTATGCCGGAATAATGATCAGGACTTCTTTTTTTGCTTCTTTTCCAACGTTTTCTCTGTTCTCCATAGATACTATTCTCTCTCTTCTTATGCTATCTCAAACAGTTTCAGGATATCTCCCTGTTCATCGGATATCCGGACTGTAGCTTTTTTTCCATATTCTCTGCATTTCTCTTCATTTCCCAGCAGTTCAGCTATATTTCTGCTTATTTCCTCTGATGACAGCTGACACAATACACCATCTGTTCCATTCTCCACCTGCTCCCGGTTTCCGCTGCAGTTAGATACCAGGATCGTACAGCCCAGAATCTGAGCTTCCTGTATTGCAATACTTTTTCCCTCAAACCGGGTTGCATGCACATACAGATCACATTGTTTATAATATGGATAAGGATTCTCCTTCGCACCCAGCAACAGGAAATCTTCCTTCAGTCCAAGACTGTCTATTTTCTGCTGAAGCTTATTTCGTAATTCTCCCTCGCCCAGAATATACCAGCGTGCTTTTATCCCCTGATCCTTCAGAAGCTTCATTGCATCAATTGCCAATTCATATGCTTTCTGTGCAGTCAGCCTTCCCACTGTCAATATCCTCTTTCCACTGTATGCATCACTAAATCCGCCTGGAAGCTCTGCCTTTCTGCAGATTTCCTCCCTGTCGATCAGATTGTGAAATACCAGAGTTTTGTTTCTGCATTCTGGATACACATCATTAAACACCATCTTTACTTCTCCGGATACCGTAAAAATCCTGTCAAAATCCAGATAACAATCTCGGTCCAGTTCTCTGGTGTAACCGGCGTATTTATAATCTACATGTAAAAATGTAAACTTCTTCTCTGCCGTAACATGATCATGGACAAAATATGTAGAACCGCCTTCCAGGTAAGCAACTGCCATGTCATAACTTTTGTTCAGCTTCATACCACTGTCTGACATGATACGCCATAAAAGCTTGTCCGGATATATTTTTTTTCTGCCCAGCATAGCAACTGCATTCTTTATCAGATATGGTATATTTTTAAAAAACGCCCCATGCGTAAACAGGCGCATAAAGACTTTTTTGTTCAATTTCTTCTTTCCCTCGGCGGAAAGAACTGACTCTGCTGTATAGTCCCTGTTCAGAATATTTACATATTCCGGTACCTGGCTGATCAGCTCTCCCTGCTCCAGAAGTATATACAGATCAACCTCATACTGATCCGGTGTAAACCTCTTAAGCAGTTCCAGCAGTGCTCTTTCTGCGCCTGCACCTCCGAGAGTATTGATCACAAACAATACTTTTTTCATATTTTTATTTTTCTCTCTTTAGTTTCTCCAGCTCTCTGAGTATCTTTTCACAATCATTGTTTAATAACGAAACCTGCATGGCAAGCTCCTGATTTTTTCTTTTCAGGATAGAAACCTGCGTACTGATAAACCATAATCCCCACAGAACACCTGACACAATTATTATAGTCAGAATCAGTCCGCGTGTACTGACATAACGCTTCATCTGAGATGGATTTAAAAGTGCACCTGAAAGAATCATTAATGCAGACAAAAACACCCATGAAAGACAAAATGGTTCTGTCATCTTTCTCTTTGCAAGTGACAGAATTGCCCTCACAACCATAAACACTCCTGATACGATCACAAATAACCTCAGTATATCTCCCACTTCCATTTTTTTCTTTCGTTCCTTTCTTACTATTCATATCTGTCAAATACTTTTGGTGACGGACAATCACCTTTTTTCTTCTTCAGCAGATGACCGTTACAAAATATATGGACATCCAGATGTTTCTCCATCCACTGAAGCCTTCGATAAGCTACTGTCCATCCGGCAAAACTTCCCGCAACAAGACCGGCCCCATACCATATCTCTGTAAAATGAGAAGATATCATGCTTCCAGTCATGGTAATAAGGCAAAACGCCAGTCCCGTCAGCACACATCCCTTCATGTCATTAAAATAATACAGAAAAATAATCTCCGCATACATAAGAAATAGAATAAAATATCCTGCTGCCAGACAGGGATATATTCTCAGTGTCATCCCCCCGAAACCAAGCTGCGGAAGAAAGATCATGCAGAGAAGAAAAATTACCAGTGTAATGATAAACTGTATTCTCGCAAGACTCATAAGTTCTTCAGAAAGAGTGCAAAACATTCTCTTTTTCGTAATATCAATGTCTGCCCCTCTCCCTCCGATAACAGCCTCTGAATACGCCTTATATCTGTCATGAAAATACATCTCAACTCTACTGATAAAGATAACACTTGCAGAGATATTTGTAAACATTGCAAGACAGGTTGCCATATCATATGTTGTCACACATACAAAAGATTTTACTACTATCATGTGAAGATCTGTTGTCCAGAAAACAAAATTGTGTACATAAAGTCCTAAAATGTAAAGAAAATTTGTAATCACCAACGGCCAATATTCCTTAAAATAGACCAGAACCTGTCTGTATTTTCCACTGTTTTCCTTAAAATAACTCCGGACTACCGACATTTCCAGACAGGCGATCAGCCAAAATCCAATTGTCAGCGAAAACAGCATTCCATATGTAATACCCCAATGAAATACTTTTACAAGCAGAAAAGATAAAAACACTGTCACTGTCATACCAACGGCAAAGAAGAATGATATTTTTTTGTAATCCTTACAGATAGACAGGTACAACATAGAATAGAACACAAGAACCAGGGCAATGTATCCGCAATAACCTGTAAAAACATAAATAATATCCACTTTTCCAACCAGATACTCCCGGATACAGAATGGAATTCCCACAAGAGCACTCAGTGAAATATTCAAAAGCATGCCCACATAATAGCACGGCAAAATATCTTCATATGTCTCTTCATAGATCACATCTGACATATATTTGGATAATACAGAGTTAAATGGAGACGCCGTAAGCAGGGAAAAAATAAATATATACAGAACCGTACAGGAAAACAGTTCTCTTGTAGCATAACCTACTGAAGAGAAATCCAGAAAATACTCCATGATCATAAGCGCACCGATCACCAGCAGCATGGGGGCGATTGTAACGACCATACTGTATCCCGCACCTATGATATCAGTAGTCAGCGTATTCTTTTTATAGATATTTGTAAGTTTTACACCTATTCCTGCCATATATCCTCTCCATCCCGTAATTGCTTATCTTATGTTTGTTATCCTGATCTCAGTCACATTATGATTTCATTTACATCATCTTTTCATGCACACTGATCTGAAAGGGTTCCTCTGTCCACGAAAGATTCTGTCTGTCTGAAAATCCTTTGTATATTTCTCTGTATACTTCCTTCATCTGATCAATCCTGTAAAGTGCATTTACACGTCTGTATCCTGCTTCTCCCATACGCCTTCTGTCTTTCTCATTTACAGACATGGTAACCATTGCATGGGCGATCTCTTCTATATTCATAATGTGTGTGAGGATTCCCGCTTCCCCAAATCCGTCATTATTTCCATAGATCAATTCCCTGCAATTTCCCACATCTGTGGCAATTACAGGTTTGTGAGCCGCATAACTCTCAAGGATTGTCAAAGGCTGTCCTTCACTGATACTGGTAAGCAGTGTGAAATCCATCTTGCCCAGATAATCCTTTACATTAACCCTTCCTGTGAATTCCACATCCTGAACCCCAAGGGATTCTACCAGATCATAACATTCTTTTGCATATTTTTTATCTTCATCTGCCGGTCCCATAATCCAGAGCTTCATATTTTTTACTTTTTTTTTGGCAAAAGCAAATGCCTGTATCATGGTTTTAACATCTTTGATAGGAGTTACACGAAGTACAGCCCCGGCATTGATAAACTGCTTCTCTTCTTCTGTCTTGCCGGGAAGATCTGCAAGCGTCTGTGTATTGATCCCATTTGGTGTCACCCTAATCTTCTCAGGCGGACATCCCAATTCCATCTGCAGGTCCTTTGCATGGTCATACAGACAGGTTACCATATCTGCCTTTTCATATGCAAGAAGTGACATCTTCTTAAACTGTTCAATCCAGATATTCTTATATACTCCCCTTACCCAGGAAGCTTTGATCAGTTCTTCCTCCCTTTCTCTGGTATAAATCCCATGCTCGGAGATCAGTAATGAACTTCCATGAAAATGTTTTGCCATACTTCCAAGAATTCCAGAATAACCGGTGGCCACACAATGATACAAATCCGCCTTCGGTACATCCATTCTCAGTGTCCAGAACATCGGCAGATAAATGGAGCGCAGCGTCCAGAGGAAATCCGAGAAATTAATATTTGAATAATTACGGTCATAGCACTCCCTGGCAATCCTGAAGAAATCCTCTCCCATAAGAAAAGCATCTACAGAAAGATGCTTTCTGTGAAACAGGTCAAAAATCACACCCCAGTCTGTCCTCCGATTCAGCACCATATTCAGCATTTCGTCATATTCTTTATGAGAGAGATGGACTTGCCTTAAAGATTTTCTTTTTCTGTTTCCGCTTTCCCATTCACAGTCATCCAGATATACTTCATAAACCTGTGTAAGGTTTTCCGGCAGCTCATAGACAAATTTCCCCCTGAAGGATCTGTTCGCCACAATTGCCAGCAATATAAATTCTACATTCGGAAAAGATCTGATCAGACTGTTGATCCAGCCGGAAACACCTCCGACCACATATGGATAACAGCCCTCTGCCACAATACAAACTTTCATACTTTTCTGCTCATTTCCTCTCTGTCATAACAGCTATCTGTCATAATGAAGTCCTGATGTTTTTATCTGAATCTTCACAGTAGTATCCTGCGCCTGGATCAGATAAGTTCCATCTTCTATTTCCTTTTCTGTACCGCCTTCTATTTCTGCGATTTCTTCTCCATGCGTCCTGAGAAGAAACCAGCTTCCTTTCTCAGAAGTTTCCAACGTAATCTCATTCTCTGTTCTGGACTCTGAGAAATCCAGATTCAGAAAAGTTCTGATTCTAGTGTTGCTTTCTGAAAGAGTCATACTGCCAAAACCTGTAAAGTTTTTCCAATAGGTAAGGATATTACTGGAAAAATGCTTCTGCATAATCTGCCATCTGTCAGTTTTCTGCTGCGGCCAGAAAATATCATGCATATTTAACATAACATTCGTATATGCCAGCGAACTCTGGATACTTCTCATCCGAATATCATCACTATAACTGTAATTCATCCCATCACTTGTCACAGACTGTAAAGTTACAGAATCCGTACAATAAGAAACCACCGGCTCTTTCTCTGTATATTCACATACCAGTGTACTTACATTTTTCAACAATTCAGTATTCATCAATCCTGTTATCGTATCCAAATCCCTTTCTTCCGCAAAAGCAGCTCCATATTTATAACTGCTGTCCGATTTCTGAAAAAAGTCTGCATCCTGATCCAGTTTTTCCCGCAAAGAACCTGCATTTTTATACTCAAGAGAAAGTCCTACTTCCGCTTCCTGCTCTTTCATCTGCTTCAGGTAAAATATCATATCTTTTGTATCCGGCTCTATACCATCTTCATAATCTGCCTGTGGCTGCATAAAGCAGGTCATTTTCAGCTTTCCTTTTTCTACAATGGATACCAGTGATGGCCACATAATATCTCTGGTCATACCTGTCACAGACTGACTGTACAGTTTCATCATTTCTTCATCATTCTCATCTGCAAATGCCGGAAAATTGATCATTGAGAGATTCTGGGCATTTACTACCGGATAAATATAATACTCAGAAGCCTCTGTTATCATACCATTCAACAGTCCCAGTGCTGTGCTGTCCTTCATATAGTCTCCCACTATACAAAAAACACTTCCACCCTTGATTCCATTTCTCCACAAAATCGTAGGAAGATCTTCATTCTCCACCTGAGTTTTTTGTTTACTATGATCCAAAAGTCCGACCATATATGTTTTCGTACCGCTTCCTACCTGATACCATGGTATCTCCAGCTGCAGATCCTGACGTTCTTTCTCTTCTTTTTCCTTCGGAGTTTCATAGACTACTTCTCCGCCCAGCAGAAGACCTTCAAAAAGTTTCACACCTGTCAGTTTTGTTTTCTCAGACACAACCTTATAAACCCCCAGAAAATCCATCAGTTCCTGATTTTTTTCAATATTCTTTGGATTTTCCAGACATCCAAAAACAATGATCACACCTTTTTGTTCCAGTTTCTCTAATTTTTCCAGATTATCACCAAGTGCATATTTCTCTGATTCCAGTATCAGCATCCCCGGCAATGCCTTATCATTCTCCTGGTAATCCTCCAGATTTCTGCACTGTGCCATATCCCACTTTGCATAAATGCACCATCTGCTTACGGCTGTAGCCATATCCGATGAACTGTCTCCCACAAAAAGAGCATAGCTTCTGTCTGTTGTTCTGACAGCCACAGGATCTATCTGTTTATTTTTCCAGACATTTTTACCATCTTTCTGCCTTGTCGTGAAATTTGAATTTACATCATATGTGTTCTGTCTGTCTCTGATAACCATAGAAAACTGAAACAAAAACAAAAGAACAAACATCATGATTGTAATACTGAAAAAATTTCTTTTAGAAACCATTATATTAATTTTTATCCTCCTGTGTCCGGAACTGATTATAACCGTAATCTATTGCAAAATTATACTGATGATACATATTTTGTGGCATTACATAACACACAAAATCTTCTGATTCATAATATACCTTCATATCATTGGGATATCTCTCCTTAAATGCCTGTGCCCAGTAATACATCCGGGACATCAGAATCCATCTTCCCTCCCCCTGATACATAGTTATTCCACCTGAATTTGGTAATGACTGGCTGGCTGCCTTTTTCGAAATGGACTGACCACTGCCTGAGTAAAGTACCGCATAATTCAGCGGGATTTTTTCTATAAAGAAGTATACATTCTTTGTCGGAATAATCAATTTAGTGTCTTTATTCATATACTCCATATTTCGAAGGAAGGTAATTGTCTCGTAATGCCAGCCATGATCAAGCCCCATCTGTGTCTCATCATTTGCTGATACAATCGTCCATGTCTTGTCTTTATTTTCTTTAATAATATTCGACAGACACGTCAATGCTCCATTAGATACATAATCTGAACCAAATCCCGGCATTTTGATCATTCCCTGATGGATCATACTCCCAACAATGAACACAGTCAAGATAAAAGATAACACATTTCGCGGAATTGTAAATAAACGATGCATAAAAATCAGATAAAGAATTCCATCCATCAGAACTGTCAGCATTAATATCAGAAGATACACATAATAAATACTACATCTGGCAGGATCCATCAGCATCGGAAGTCCAAGCCCTGATGCACAGAGCAGCAATGTGAGAATTCCCATACAGAATCCTGCTGACATAAGCATCTCACCATAAGTAGTCTTTCGCAGGATAATAAATATCAGACCAAGCAGAATGACAACTGCAATTCCGATAAGTACCGCATATGCACACCATTGTTCCGGCAAGTTTATGATAAATTCCCCGATACGCTGAGCCATCATATTACAGGTGTTTTTTATTTTCTCCGGAATTTCTCTGACTTTATCTGCAAAAGTGGATTCAGGAGTTTCCGTCATAGCAGGAATCCTTTTTGTCTGCATTGATTTCGCATTATTACTTTTAATATTATTCTTCGAGTTTTCATTCAGACGCGCTGCCATCTCTTCCATGGTTATATCCTGGATTGTATTATCCTCTGAAGAAGCTTCTTCATCCTCAGTATCTGATTTGCCACCATTGATGACGCTTAATCCCCAGCCAAGTGAGCCCTGCAGAGGTGTTCCTCCTGCAAATGCAATCCCCATAGGAAGCACAGCCAGAAATACACTGATAATACCAGTCATCATAATTCGTTTAAAATACTCTTTATTCAGGAAGCGCGGACAAAAACCGACAGCAATTCCAATACAGCAAAGCCCTGCAATCATAGTTCCATAAAAATGAATCGCCAGAGTCAGCGCAAAAGCCAGCGCAAAGCATCCTGAGAGCAGCTTTGTTTCTCTGGTTTTCAGTTTCTCCTTCTCTGTCTGAAAAAAACTGATCAGGAAGTAAACAGACGGAATCACAAAAATCATTCCGAATTCCTGGGGCAGTGATGCCCCAAAACGACTATATGTCTGTTTTGCCCAGAGATTTCCCAATATATATACAAGCACTCCTGCATATGGCAGATACAATGATCTGCATAACAATTTCATCACAGCAAGAAGTACCATATGAATAAAGAATACCTGTACAAGATAGAACACACACAGAATCGCATACGTATCAACCCTGAAAACTGTATGAAGATAATATATCATACAGTGAAATCCAAACGGATATACACCATCGGAAAAAAGATTTCCTCTGACCATCTCATTAATCCAGTTCAAATGTACCGGTATATCTGAAGCACAATATCCATAAGTGAGCAACAGGTTTCTTCCATAAATCCAGAACAAAGCTATAATAACTGCCCCTACCAGAATCCACTGAAGCGTATTACAGATTACTTTGTAATAAAACAGACGGACTGAGCGTTTTAATACTGCCTTAATCCTGTTACAGACTCTGTATAAAGCCCCCCTCATTCCCATACTTCCCTGAAGTATTTTCTTACAGATAATTCCTGTCTTTATGCAGAGTTCTCTTAGAGAAACCCTGTTCACCCTGCTCCAGATCAGAATCCCTGGTACAGCAGTAAACAATACAAGTGCCCAGAAACCTGAAATATGCAAAAGCTGGACTGCAAACACAATATTTATAATATAAAAATTTCCAAATGTATAACACATCAGAAACTGCTCTGACAGTCCTCTGCCTGCCAGTATCCGACGAAACATAATCGCAGGTAACAAAACTGTTAAACCTGTATAAGCAGCAAATATACCTGCAAATCTTAATATAACCAGAGTTGTCATTGACATATCTGTTCATCCTTTTACTCTACATAAATGTTCTGATCAGTTCAAGGGTTTCATTATCAATCGCAATATCCGAATCTCGAAGTTCCTGCATAACCTGAAAGAACTTCTCTTTCTTTCCACATGAGAAATAGAGTTTCATCTGACAGGTATAGCTGGACAAAACTCCCGGATATTGTTCCATTGCCCGGTCACACCACAGTGTGCATTTCTCATAATCCTTTACTTCCAACAGGCGCTGGCAGACCTTTTCATAGACAGTACTGCTGATTTTTATCTTATCAAGTTCCCAGGCTTTTTGCAACACCTCCTGCATCCTCTCTGCCATGGAACGCTGTTCCAGACTTGTAAGTACCTGCTGTTCCAGAATCGGATTCATATATTCAACAAGTTTTATACAATTTTCCACCTGCTGTTCATTTTCTTCCTGGCATAAAAGATAATCTGTCTGTACTTTACTTCGAAAATCATTCAATACATCCTGAAGAACAGATGCTGCATAATGGGCAGTCTCTGAATCCTCGCTGTTTAATGCCAGATTAATCGCCGCAAGAGAATTGCGGTAATCTCCTCTGATCACATTCAGCATCAAAGTACGAAGGTTCTTCTTATCTGTAACTTCCAGGGCTTCTTCCAAAGAGACCATATTTCTCTCCATTTCCTCATCAGGACGGAGGAAATTCTCTTTCCTGTCTTTGCTAAATACAACGTCCGACAAATCCATACCCTGGGAAGAAAATAACTTAAAAAGCAGGAATGACAGGAATACAAACGCAGGACCTGTCACCGGACATAAAAGCATCATAACTGCCTTCATCCATACACTTCCGATTTTTTCTTTTCTGCGGATATAATTCCAAATCAGATAGAACACAACCACGATCAGATTTATGATCAGCAGGAAAATAAACAGCTTCATTCTCTGTGACATACTGACATCATCTCCACGTATTCTGTTTTATAGCCATTCTTCTCAAATCTGTCCTGTACAATAACAGCACCCTCTCTGGTTGTGTTGGTAAGCAGGACATACAGATTTCCATCAGGCAGCATTCCCATGTAATCACTGTCCCTCATATATCCGGACATCTGCTCATCCGTTTTTTGATATTCCGAGTTCTGAACATCTACTTTAATTAATACACATTCTACAAGATTTTTCAGTTTTGCCTTCATATATGCCTGAACCAGGGACTCAAATGCTTCCGGTTCCAGGATTCTGGAATTCTGGCTATAACGCTTCTCTTCCAGTGCCTGCATATATCTCTGTGCCCTGAGGACTGCATTCTGAATCAGATAGCTGACGACTGTAAGAAAATTGGCTTGTCCAAGGGTCATTTTTTCCCAGCTTAGTCCCCACATCATAACGATCATCTGTACCTCTTCACCTTCGTAGATTCCTCTTGCCATAAGTGGATACTGCTCATCCATTTTCTTATTAATATATACCTTCTGCTCTTTTAATGCATCATAAATGTCCGTCATCTCCCTGTAACGGATTGAATTTCCAAGACTTCTCGCCTTTTGGGAACTTGCAGAAAAGATACGGGCATAATCTTTACTGACCACATTATAGAGGGCTACATCCTTTGTCTTCATAAGTTTTCCCAGCATTTCCACTGCATAGAAAATAACCTCATCCGGCATACGCTGTTCCAGTCCTGCTGTAATGCTGTAAATTTTACCGATACTGTCCTTATGGTCGATCAGCTGCTGCTCCATGACCTCTTTTACACGGACATTACTTTCATTGATATCCCGGATATCCACAATCTGTCTGTGCAAATGTTCTTCCAGTTCCTGACTCTCCAGGCGCATGATACGTATCTGGTCTCTCATATATCCTACTACAAGCCCCAGGATAAAAAGCTGTGCGATCCAGACATAAGTGTTATAATCTATCAGTACCGCAAAACTACTTCTGGTATACATCTGCCGGAACATATAACCTGCAACTGCCAATATTGCAGAAAACGTCGCCTGCTGCTGCCCATATACAATTGCAAATAGCAGCACATACAAAAGAAACGGATCCAGATTTGCAAAATATTCACTGCCCACAGTCCTGTTATTCATCATGAAAAACGGAACAAAACATACCAGATTCTCGAAAAACGGAAAAAGTGTCCTGATCAGCCATTTCCATTTTTCATAAAGCATTTTCCACCATGAAAGCTTTAAGTCATCCCCCTTCAGGAAAACTGATTCATGTTTCTTCATATAAGAAACCATGTCTTTTATATTCTTCTCAAGATTACCAAATGCATGAACTCCAAATTCTCTTTCAAAACGATTGCCCGACAAAACACATCTTCCATTACTGTCGGAAAAAGCGACAATATTCGATTCGATTTCCATAGCTTTCTGAATCATAGCTGCAAGTTTTACTTCACTTACTACATCATTAGAAGATAAATTATAAAGACTATATTTGTGGTTGCTGGTTTTTATAAACTGGTAAATATACTCTACTGCATCATTTTCATAGAGAAGTGAAAATGTATGGTCTGTTTTTGCCTTAATATGCCCGTCACACATGCAGTTCAGACACATATCTGCACAAATATTATTTACGTCTTTTCTCTCTTTCGGAATATTGTAGAGATGATCCAGACGCAAAGTTATAATATCCAGACTTCTGTTGATTCTGAAATTATCGCAGATCTCTTCTGCCTGTGACAGTGCATCCGCTCTGATTCCCACTCCGGAAAAGGGTTCTTCTTCCTTTATATCTTCCGTGTAGTTTCCATTATAAATTTCATCTGAAGAAAGAAAAATCAATCTTTTTTTGTTTTTTACTGAATAAGCAACCAGAATATTGACAAGATGAGAAATAAAAAGAACTATCTCTCTTTCCTCCCCATTCCAACGGTAATTTGTATCAAACGCACCCATAAGAATTGTTACATCTGCATTTACACTTTCCAGAATATCATTCAGATTCTCGCAATCATAAGAAAACTCGTATTTTTCAAATACTCTTTCATATTTATTATGTCTATATTTATCTCCCGTCAGCAGAAAAATTCTGTGTCCCTCTTTTCTTAATTTCAGAATCATACTGTTTATCAGGCTGCAGGAGCCTCCGACCAGCAGAATATTCATTTTTATACCTTTCTTATCTTAATTTTGTAACTCCAATATTCAATATATTTCTATCATTCTTCCCATATATATCCACTGCACATTACTTTGAACATAAGTATACCATATCTGTTTAGCTTATTACAAATAAAAAAATGCTGTTCTATGAGGCTCTTATACTCACAGAAACAGCATTCCCACCTGTCGTTTGGATTAATTTTATTTTCTCATACAAACTCTGAAGTTCCCGCAAAGCAGGGCGTAAGTTACTCCAAACCACTTATCATTTGTATCTAAGACCTTTACAGAAACTTTCCCAGCCTGAAGAAGTTCGTCTATGTAGATTGGCAGTAAATATTCTGCTTTCAGAATATCTTTGTTTCCCATATTTGCAAAGAACTCTTTAAATCCCTCTTCTAAAGTCTGCATGAATTCCGGTGTAAGTCCCCACATATTCATGGATGCGTAGGATTCTGCATTAATTGAAGTGAGCTGTCCATCGTTATCTACTGCTGCACCCTCTGGAGTCTTAACAATATTGGAAGTTTCATGTACTGCTGTGAGATAACCTTCCTCATTTGTCTCGCAAATCCCTCTGGTAACGGCACCATTCTCACTTAACGTATTCTTCAAAATGAAACCTGCCATACAGAACTGATTGGCTTTTTCTGGTACATAGCCTACAAGAAAATTATGAAGCTTAACAAATGCTTCTTTTCCATAGTAGTCATCTGCATTGATAACTGCAAATGGCTCATGCAGAACTTCTTTGCAAGCAAGAACAGCTTGTCCTGTTCCCCAAGGTTTGGTACGTCCTGCTGGAAGCTCCACACCTTCTGGGAGTTCATTTAATTCCTGATATGCATAGGCAATCTCTACATCAAGATCTTTTCAAATCTTTTCAATACGATCACCGATTGCTTCTTTGAATGCATCCTTAATATCCTTACGGATAATAAAAACTATTTTGTTGAAGCCTGCTTCAATCGCATCATGAATAGAATAATCCATGATGATCTCTCCATTTAAACCAACCGGAGCAAGTTGTTTAATTCCGCCGCCAAATCGGGAGCTGATGCCGGCTGCCATGATTACTAAGACTGTTTTCATATTATCTTTATTCAAAAATTCTCGTAAAGCACTCCGCTTTCTTCTATATTTTTGAAAAAAATTATAACCCTTTAATGCAACAATAAATGCCAAAATACAAATTCCAATTTCTAGTATAAAACCATTTATATTTGAAAAGGTTGCATCCGTCCTATATTTTTTCCTTTTATATCTAAAATACTCATCATAATTTTCAATGTTATTATTATAATCATAACTATTATATATAACTGGTATAGAGGCTGTATATAAAGCAATCACCGACACAATATTATTTCCCAAATCCGCCAAATCATTACACATAGACAACGTGCCTTCATTTAATTTACAACAACTATCTATAAGTATTAATATGCCAAAGTCTGCCAATACAAGTATAATAAATAGTATAATTAAACTTATGTTGACTTTTGGTATAGCATCAATATCTCCCCAAAATGTATTTATTATCCGCACAAATAAATATAAAATCAGAAGGTTTACGATTTTAACGAATCTATCCCTGTTTTTTTCTCTATCAAATTTGGTTCTAATTGTGTTTGTCTTTGTTTTCTTTTTATGATCCTCTTATTCTTATTACTTCTTCGTTTTTTTCGATTTACATTTTCCATTTATTTCTTAATACCTTATTTCATTTCAAATATAATAATATTCATTATTCTTCCCTAAGCAAGTGGTAGATAATGTGTATCTACCACTTATAAACTTTTAATTATCTTACATTCTTTTTTCAAAATTTATATATACAAATTTATCCAGAGATTTTATTCTCTGGATAAACGCTCTTTCATAAATAATCTATTATTCCACTGTCACACTCTTCGCCAGGTTACGTGGCTTATCCACATCTAATCCCTTAACTACACTGATGTAATATCCTAACAGCTGTAATGGAATTACCGCAAGGGATGTTGCAAAGTGTGAGACAATTTCCGGAATGTATACAACAAAGTCTGTGCTGTCTTCAATGTTATTTCTGACCAAAGGTTGTAAGTCCCATAAGGTAGGCTCCACGGCTACGGCATTCTACCATGTTGGAGATGTTTTTTTCGTAGAGGTCTGGCTGTGTGGTGAGTACGCCGACTACAAGGATATCATCTTCGATAAGGGAAATTGTGCCGTGTTTTAATTCGCCGGCTGCGTATGCTTCTGAATGGATGTAGCTGATTCCTTTCATCTTTAAGCTTCCTTCCATACAAATGGCCTAGTCAATTCCACGTCCTACGAAAAAAAGTCGTGTGCATTTGCCTGTTTGGATGCGAACCATACTAACTGTTGAGGATATTGATATCCCTTTACATAAGCAATTATCTCTTTTGTTTTATCTTCCTTGAATATACACCAGTTTCGCAATCGGCTCAATCACTTTCTCATCCAAGAAAGCATATATACCTACCTCATCTATTCCCTTCTAATTTTAAAAACATTATTATTCATTTTTTGAAACGACTCTTCTAGTTCATCATCCCATATATCCTGTCTTTTAAGTATCTCCATGCAGGTTTTAAAATTTTCATCATTAAAAATCAATGTAGCCATAAATGCAGAATAGACAGCCTCTGGGAAACCCTGTTTCAAAATATTTTTACAACCATTACGAATTCTATTTCGCATTGTTGTTTTTGTTTTTAATATTTTTTCATTTTCTATAGCCAATTCTGCAATCTCATCAATTTTACTATGTAGTTCATTGCCAATAAGATAGCGTTTATAAACATTCTCCGTACTGTCATTCAATGATAATACTCCTAGCGTTCTACGTGCTATACTGCTATCAGCATTATCAAAACAATAATATCTATAATCCTTTAAATAAAAAAATTCTCTGGGATCATCTTCGGAAGGATTAACAATAGGCTCTGCTCCTGTATCATGACTAGACTTTTCTTTATTACAATGCGGGCAAGAGGGTAGTAGATTCTCCCATTTCACTACCAAGTCCGGATATATTGATTTGGGTTTAAAATGATCTACATGCATTTCTCGTTCTCCAGCCCCTACCTTACATTCGCAATAGCAACACTTCGCATTAGACATTTCTAATAATGCACTTCTAATATAAGACCTATTCCATACAGCATCTTTGTTATTTTTTTTAAATCTCTCAGTGAGTTCTGCCTCATTATCAGCCAATTTCTGAGGTTTAGGCGGACGTAATAATTGAATCATTCGTTACTCTCCTCCATACCTATCATTTGTATTTCCAGTAACTTTTTCAAAGGATTGTCCCAATGAAGCATTTCCTGAAGTATATCATAATTTTTTTTGATATTTATTTTATCTTCCGCATCCATTGCAACATCAAAATCACTCTTTACCTTTTCAAAAATCTTTGATGTTGTTTCTGGCATATCCATTATATCATGTAATATTTCTTCAATTGTCCAACCCTGTAATCCATACTTTCCCAAACTTAAATCCTTACGAAAAACATTACCTTCTTCATCGATACCAAGCGGTATAATCTCCTCTGGTGACAAAGTTTGAAGTACACTTGGACTATGCGTTGTGACTATAAACTGTGCTTTAGGAAATAACTCTTTTAATGTATTCACTAATCTAGCTTGCCAAGTTGGATGTAAATGCAAATCAATCTCATCAATAAGAATAACTCCATCAAACTCGTCTGCCTTTATATATGGTCCTTTAAATCTAAACTCTATTTCTTTAATAATCCCCAATACAAGATAAATGCAAGTTTTATATCCCGCTGATAAATACTCAAAGTAAATTTCTCCTCTATTTGAAGAAAGCTTAATATCTAACGAACCAGAATCTACTGTATAAAATGTGGTAGTTTCATCCAATAGCCCAAACGCTTTTTTTGCAATTTCAAAATTATATTTTTGTTCATCTTTGAGACTATTTGGCTTATCTTCAAAAAGAAATCTATTTACAAACCATCCTTTTAAATTATCAATACCTACACCTTTATTTAATAATCTTGCTGCATTATAATATAAGGTTTGAGTATCCTTTGGTATTGCATTCAACACTTCATAATTAATAATTCTATTTATACCAAAAAACATTATAAAAGAAGAATTATCTGATGCATACCTGCCGCTATCTTGAGTTAATGGATCAAACTCTTTTACTTTATATTCTTCTACCACTTCCTTACCAGTAATATCGAAATAACCTATGCAATATTTTCCCTCCGCAACCATTGAATTTCTTTTCAAAAGTTCACCCGAATTAGAAAAAGCATCTGCAACAGTATTTAATATTGTTGTTTTTCCAATACCATTTGCACCGCAAATAACATTGAAACCATCATTAAAGGAAAGTTCTAAGTTTCTAATTCCACCAACTCCATCTATCGTTAAATTGTTAATTTTCATAGATTACCTCCAACTTATCGCATTTCACCTTCAAAAAAATTTTGTATGTGGTATTCTTCTTTATTTTGTGTTTCTTTCCTTCTCTGCTAATTTAAACTCTATATCTTTCATTTAATAATATCCACCTATTTTTGCTAAAATTCCCTCTTCATCAACATTTTCCCGGACATAATCTATGTATTGTTTTCTTCCAGTTTGTAAATATAACAACCATCCCTGTAAAGAAGAAATATACTGGTCATCCAATGTTGACAAATCTGAATATTTTCCAACATAGTTATTTCCTGCTTCCCATGGTTCGTGCCTTACAGGAAATAAATGTCCAATATTATCATCTTGAATTACCTTTACATATCCATTCTCATCAATTACAAGTTGATTCCTAAATCTATCATCTGCATCACGCATGACCTTTTCTATTTCTTGCTTTGTAAATAAATGTATTGGCTTACCGCACTTAATAAGTTCAACTGAAAAACAACTTTCATATTTGTTCAGTTCCACCATTCCATTATTTTTTAAATATTCTTTTATCCTTTCTTCAAATTTATTTCTGTATTCTATCGCTACATCCCTATCATACACATAAAAACAATTACCATTAGAATGTGCGTTTAATTTTCGTATGTTGCCATCAATACAAATATAATTATTTGTTTTTCTAATCGGATTCTCTAAAGAAAAACCAGAATTAGAACATTCAAATTTAAATGCAAACTTAATAGCAGACTCCTTCGTTTGGTGATATTCTTGAACTATATCACTAAAATTCCAATTTATATACTCTTGACGTATATAAGACCTACTCTTTTGCTGTTCTCGATACTTTTCGTGATTTTTACTATTATTCTTATTCGCCCATTCTTGATTTTCGTGATTAACTGGATTCCTATTAAATTCTTTTAAATTTAATATTCTCTCTTCCAACATATCATCTGGCAACTCTTTCCATTTATCATCATCTTTTGCCCAACAATATAGATTGGAATATAATTTTTCTAAGTAGTCAACATATTCTCTGAATTCAGTCGCTGTATATGCTCCATGTCTTCCATCATATGTTCCATTTATTCCATTATATGGACCATCTTTCATCACAATCAAAAATTTACCTTTAGTATATCGATACACCGTTTGAAATCCTTCTGGAAGTGGGATACCTGATTCATAATCATAAACACCATACTGCGCATAACGAGCTGAAACATAATGCGCAGGGCTGTCCTCTACAAGATACTCACTGTCATTATTTTCCAATATTGGAGTTAATTCTGCAAGTTCAAGCAAAAAATAATTCCATCTAAAATCGTTTCCAAAGCCCTCAAAATATAACCTTTTGGGTTTTACAATATAACAAAATCCAATTGTATCATACATCTTAATACAGCCTGTCTCTGCTGCAAACTCGGCATGTGAAAAATCTAAACCACCTTTATCATGAAAAAGCATATGGTTATATGCCGGAGTTCTTCCTATAACATTCAAAATATCTACAATTTTATTTATATCTTTCCACGATGATGAATCCGGTGCATTTGAACCAAATAATTGTTTACTAAGAAAGTTCCAATCACTTGCTTGTGATTTATGTGCATCTTCATATATGCTAATCCAGCTAATTAATCTTTGTCTGAATTCTTTAATAGTTGGACGTAAATCTGGATTATTATCTGTAGCGTCCTTAAAAAGCTCTTCAATTTCTACTATATGTTCATTTTTATATTTTTCAAAAGATCTCAAGCTATGGCTCGGATCTAAATAATTATAAACTCCATCAAATCCTTTTTCATCCTCTGAAAAAAACATCCACATAGTTTTTGCTAATGAAAAAACATCTGCCTTTTTTCCATCTGACTCCTTAGGATTCCGCTTCATTTCAGGAGCTATCGTAAATATTGCTCCCAGCCCTCTATCAGATCTCGTAAAATCATTTTCATTTTCCGGGAAATCAACCAATCCAAAATCACCCAAACAAAATCTTCCCTCATAATAGTAAATATTAGAAGGTTTGATATCTCTGTGTGAAACACCTTTTTCATGAAGTTTTTCTAATGTACTACATAATTGAATTGAGCCATCAACTATATCTCTTATTGTCAACTTTTCCTCTATAATAAATTGTACTATAGGTTTTGCAATAGGCATCGTATACCAGTATTCATCAATAGAAGAATCTATAATAGGAATAATCCCTTCTATTTCTTCACTATTCTCTATGATAATATTAATCTCATCAACAAATCGTCCTTTTTTTTCTCTTCCTCCTGTTTGTAATTCTTTCAAAGCATATGTTTCTTCAGATTCTTTCAATCTAACTTGATAAACTTTAGCATTTCCACCTTCACCCAACTCGGACAACACTTCGTATTTCTCTTTCCATTTTTTCTGTTTAGCCATAAAAAGATACCCCTT
>ENA-ORUF01000978-ORUF01000978.1-human-gut-metagenome-genome-assembly--contig:-NODE-978-length-34274-cov-3.123937_pt1 | contig 34274 bp, 24 predicted proteins | sample MGYA00242077_ERZ509203 | MGnify/ENA primary metagenome ERZ509203 (study PRJEB26280, sample SAMEA2338834) | human gut metagenome | biome: human gut; feature: human-associated habitat; material: faeces... | reverse complement strand
CCCGCCGCTACAGCGGTTCCCCCGTGCCCATGGGCTTCGGGGAACGCGGCGCCAAGAGCGTCTGCCTCGTGGATTTCGCGGGCCGTCAGGCATCCGTGGAGTGCCTGCCCGTTCCTGTTTTTCAGGAGCTGGAACGCATTGAAGGGGCATGGGAGGCCATCGAATCCCGGCTGAAAGCCATCTCCGCCGGGGGCGGGCACCCGTGGCTCGAAATCATCTATACGGGCAGCGAACTCATCAGCGATCTCCGCGACCGGGTCGAAGCGCTTACGGCGGGAGCGGACATGGAAGTCCTGCGCATCAAAAATGCCCGGATCATGGAGCGTGCCCTGGAGCGGGACGGCGACGCCGACACGCTGGATACGCTGGACCTCTATGAAGTGTTCGAGCGCTGCCTCGCCGCCCACGGCGTGCCCGACGAGCAAAGGCCTGATCTCCGTCTGGCCTACAGGGAAACCGTCGCCTCATTCCTCGAAGAAGACCCTCACGCCTAACGGAAACACCATGCGCATTCTCCAGATCCGCTTCAAGAACCTCAATTCCCTTGCCGGGGAATGGGCCATTGATCTTACGCATCCGGCTTTTTTGTCGGACGGCATTTTCGTCATCACCGGCCCCACGGGCGCGGGCAAGACGACCATCCTCGACGCCGTGTGCCTTGCCCTGTACGGACGCACGCCGCGCTTGCGCCACGTCACCAAAAGCGAAAACGAAATCATGTCCCGCCAGACCGGGGAATGTTTTGCCGAAGTCACCTTCGAAACCCGCTCGGGAACGTTCCGCTGCCACTGGCGCCAGTGGCGGGCGAGGAAAAAAGCCTCCGGGGAATTGCAGGCCCCGCGCCGCGAACTTTCCGACGCCATTTCGGGTCAGATCCTCGAAAGCAATGTTCAAGGCGTGGCCGACAAAGTGGAGGAAGCCACAGGGATGGACTTCGAACGCTTCACGCGCTCCATGCTCCTTGCGCAGGGGGGCTTCGCCGCGTTCCTGCAAGCGCCGCCCGATCAGCGCGCGCCCATTCTGGAACAGCTCACGGGCACGGAAATCTATTCGGATGTATCCAAACGCGTACACGCGCGGGTCGTGCTCGAACGCGACAGACTCGAAACGCTGGAAGCGGAGTTGGCGGGCATCCACCTCCTTGAGGAAGCGGAGGAACAACGCCTGCATACGGAACTCGCAGCCTTGATTGAACAGGCATCTGAAGCGGCCCGGCGGTCCGACCGGACGCAGCAGGCCCTGCTCTGGCTGGAAGGCATCCGCACCCTTCAGGCGGAACTGGCCACGCTGGAAGATCGCAAGAAACAGCTTGCTGGACGGATCGAAGCGTTTCAGCCGGAACGCCGCAAACTGGAGCGCGCCAACAGAGCGCTGGAACTTTCCGGAGCCTATGCCGGGCTCGTTTCCCTTCGGGACGCTCAGGCGCAGGCTCTCCGCCAGCACAAGGAATACAGTGAGGCCCTGCCCGCGTGCGAAGCCGGACTACGGCAGGCGGAAACGGCATTCGCCTCATCCGGAGCGACGCTGGAACACGCCAAGCGGGAACGCGAACAAGGCTTGAAGACGATCCGTTCCGTACGGGAATACGATGTCAAACTTGCCGAAAAAGAAACGGCCTTGTCCGCCCTCAAGCGGGAACTCGCCGACCGGGAAGCCGCTTTTGCAACCGCGCAGGCAACCAGCCGGAACCTGACCGCCCAGCGTGCCGAAGCCCAGGCCGCCCTTGCGGGCGTGCTCGAAGCCCTGGAACGCACGGCTGCGGATCAGGGGCTTGTCGAGCACCTGTCCGCTATCCAGCATGCCTGTCGTCAGTTGCTCCAACTGGCCGAAACGGGGCGCGAAAAAAAACGTGCCCTCGAGGCGGCGTTGGCCCGGCAACAAGAGACGGCCAAAGCGCATATGGACGCGCTTGCCCTCAAGGAACGGCAGGATCGGGAAACGGCCCGTCTGGAACAAGCGGTCGCCTTGCGCCGGAAGGCCCTGGCGGAACTCTTAGGCGATCGGAGCGTAGCCGACTGGCGGGCAAGCCTCATGAACACGGCAACCCGCAGCAGCCTGCTGGACAAAACCGAAGAGGCGCGGCGGCAATACGAAACCTGCCTTCTGGGAATCAAGACACTTGAGCAGCGGCAAGAAAAACGTGCCCGCAATGAGGCCGAACTCACGCAGCGCCTGCAATCCGCCGAAAAAGTGCACCGCCGTCTGGAGGCGGAATATGAGAAACGGGAAGCCGAACAGGCCGAATGCTCTCGCCTGCGGGCTTTTGAGGAAGCGCGGAGGCATCTCCATAACGGGGAACCGTGCCCGTTGTGCGGAGCCACGGAACACCCCTTCACCGGATTTTCCGTTCCCGCCCCCGCCGGGCCGGAGGAACATCTTGCGCGGCTCAAGGAAGAACTGAAACGCTCCGGAACCGCTTTGGCTTCCCTCCAAGGCGATCTCGCCGGGCTGTCGCGTGAACGGGAATGGGTGACGGAACAGCTGCAAAAAGAAGCCGCCACACTGTCCGAACACGAAACGCATGTCCGCGAATGCCTCGCCGCACTGGCACATCCCTCCATCACCCCCGCCACGCCAAAGCAGCCGCTTCCGGCCACCCTGCTCCTTACGCTCCAAAATCTGCGGGAAACGACGGAGACCGAGCGGCGGCTGGCTGAACGCATCCTGCAACAGGCTGAACAGGAGGACGCCGGGCTGCAAGCCGACATGACGGCATGGGAGAAGGCCCGGCACGAAGCAAACCGGCTGGAACTGGCCCTGCAAACCGCCCTCCACCATAAGGACAGTGCCGAACAGGAAGCCGTGCGCACCGAACGCGAGCGGTGTTCGCTTCTGGAGCAATACACGGCCTTGCGCCAAACCGTTTTGCAGGAACTGCGGCCCTACGGCATCGAAGCGCTGGCCGCCGACGGGCTGGAAACCTTGCTCCACAGCCTGTCTGAACGCCGTGAACGCTGGGTATCCCGGGAAAAGCGGCGTGACCTCTTACAGCAAAAAATGAGCGCGCTGGAACTGGAGTCCCGGCATCTCGCTTCCCGGCTTCTCGATATGGAGAAAGATCTGGGCAAGCAGCGGGAAGCGGCCCGCTCCCTGTCGGAGGATCGGGAAAAGCTGCGGCTCGACCGGAGGCGGCTGATCGGGGACAAATCCCCGGATGAGGAAGAGAAACGGCTCAACGGGCTCGTCGAAGAAGCCGAAAAGCGGCTTGAAGGCGTCCGCCAAACCGTCGATGCCGCCAAACAGCGCTTTGCTGGGCTGACCAGCAAACGGGAAACGCTCGATCGCTCGATCGCGGAACGTCAGGCACAAATTGGGCCGCTGGAAGAGGATTTCCGGCTTCGCCTCTCACAAACCGGCTTCGCCGACGAAGCGGAATACCGGGACGCCTGCCTCACTGAAACGGTGCGGAACACGCTGGCTCAAAGGGAACAGGAGCTACTCGCGGAACGGGCCGAACTGGAAGCGCGCCTGGCCGACCGTATCGCGCAACTGGCTGCCGAGCGCGAAAAACAGGTGACGGATCGCACGCGGGAAGAACTCGACGAGACGCTGGCAACGCTTCGGGACACGCTGAAGACCCAGCAAGAAGCCATTGGCGGCCTGAGGCAGAAGCTCCACGACAACCACATGGTCAAGTTGGCGCATCAGGAGCGCACGGCGGCGGTGGAGGCGCAGCGCCGCGAGTGCCGCCGCTGGAACGATCTGCACGATCTCATCGGCTCCGCCGACGGAAAAAAATACCGCAATTTCGTGCAGGTGTTGACGTTTGAAATCATGATCGAACACGCCAACCGCCAGCTACGGCGCATGACCGACCGGTATCTGCTTCTCCGCAACAAGGAGCAGCCGTTGGAGCTCGACGTCATCGACGGCTATCAGGCCGGAGAAGTCCGCTCCACCAAAAACCTGTCCGGCGGCGAGAGTTTCATCGTGAGCCTTGCCCTCGCCCTCGGGCTTTCGCAAATGGCCAGCAAGACGGTGCGGGTGGACTCCCTTTTCCTCGACGAAGGGTTCGGCACGCTGGATGAGGATACGCTGGACACCGCGCTGGATACGCTGGCCGGGCTGCACCGGGACGGCAAGCTCATCGGCGTGATTTCGCATGTGGCGGCCTTGAAGGAGCGCATCGGGACGCAGATACAGGTCACTCCCAAAACCGGAGGCCGCAGCGTCGTCAGCGGGCCCGGCTGCTCTTCGGTATAAGAACATGGCCTAATCCCCGACAACGTATCGCCTTTCCCTTTGGCGCGAGAAATCGGCACGTTTTCCGGCGGGCAGTCTCCGCTTGCCTCAGGCGCAAAAGTCACCTATTCATCCTCCCACACCCTAAGGAGGAACAACAGTGGAACAGGGTATCGAACGCGAAAAGTTGGGGAGCCGCCTCGGCTTCCTGCTGTTATCGGCCGGCTGCGCCATCGGCCTCGGCAACGTCTGGCGCTTCCCCTTCATCACCGGAGCCTACGGTGGGGCGGCTTTCGTCCTCATCTATCTCGTTTTTCTCGTCATTCTCGGCCTTCCCATTATGGTGATGGAGTTCTCCGTGGGCCGGGCCGCCAAGCAGGGCATCGGCCTGGCGTTCCGCAAGCTGGAACCCAAGGGGACGTTCTGGCATCTGTACGGCTACGGGGGCATCATCGGCTGTTACGTGCTGATGATGTTCTATACGACCGTCACCGGATGGATGCTGTCCTACTGCTGGTATATGGGCTCGGGTCAGCTTTCGAGCCTTACGCCCGAGCAGATCGGCGCGTTCTTCGGCGGGACGCTCGGCGATCCTTTTGATCAGGTCGGCTGGATGGCCGTTACGGTCGTCGCCGGGTTCCTCGTCTGTTCCATGGGATTGCAAAGGGGCGTCGAGCGCATTACCAAAATCATGATGGGTTGCCTGCTTGTCGTCATGCTCTTTCTGGTGATCCGCTCCGTCACCCTGCCGGGGGCCGAAAAAGGCATCCTGTTCTATTTGAAGCCCGACTTCGGCAAGATGTTCCAGCACGGCATCTGGGAGCCCATCTATGCCGCCATGGGGCAGGCGTTCTTCACCCTGAGCCTCGGCATCGGCGCCATGACCATCTTCGGCAGCTACATCGACAAGCAGCGCTCCCTGACCGGCGAGTCCATCCACATCTTGCTGCTGGATACGTTCGTCGCGCTCATGGCGGGCCTCATCATCTTCCCGGCCTGTTTCGCCTTCGACGTCGATGCGGGCTCCGGCCCCGGCCTCGTGTTCGTCACCCTTCCCAACGTGTTCAACAGCATGCCCGGCGGACAGCTGTGGGGCATGCTCTTCTTCGTCTTCATGAGCTTCGCGGCCCTCACCACGATCATCGCCGTGCTGGAAAACATCGTAGCCTACGGCATCGACGTGCTCAAATGGACCCGCAAGAAGGCGGTCACCGTCAACTTCGTTCTGGTCTTCCTGCTCTCCCTGCCCTGCGCCCTCGGCTTCAACGTGCTGTCCGGCATCCAGCCCTTCGGCCCCGGCTCCATGATCCTCGATCTGGAAGACTTCATCGTCAGCAACAACCTGCTGCCCCTCGGATCGATGGTGTTCCTGTTCTTCTGCTGTTACAAGCGCGGCTGGGGATGGGACAACTTCATCGCCGAAGCGGACACCGGCAAGGGCCTCATGTTCCCGAAGGGGCTGCGCCTGTACGTCAAATATGTCCTGCCGTTCATCGTGTTCTTCGTTTTCGTGCAGGGGTATATCGACAAGTTCTTCAAGTAGCGCTTCAAGCACGCTCGTTTCCATATGGGGAAGGCTCCGGCCTTCCCCTTTTTATATCCCATAACGTGAACCTCCGGCCCCCACTTATCACTGACAGCCGCCTTTCCTGTGCGGTATGCTGCAAGCCTGCCTGTTCCTCGAATCCCGTCCCATCGGGACGTTCCGGGAACGGAATCCTTTTTCTGCGGAGGGCTCATGCGGAAACCTCATTGTACCGAGCAGGCATTGCTCAAACGGCGCGACGTGATCAAGGGCGGCGCCGTCGTCCTCGCTTCGGCATTCTTTCCTTTTTCCATTGAAATCCTCAATGCGGGAAGCGCCGTCGCCGCACCGCCCGCCCCCTCGGGGACAGGGGAAGAGCGCATCCTCTGGAACTCCTGCAACGTCAACTGCGGCAGCCGTTGCGCCCTGCGGGTGCACGTCAAAGACGGCGTGATCACCCGCGTAGAGACGGACAACACCGGAGACGACCGCTACGGTATGCAGCAGCTCCGTGCTTGTCCGCGCGGGCGCTCCATGCGTCAGCGCATCTATGCCGAACAGCGCATCCCCTATCCCCTGCGCCGAGTGGGCAACAGAGGAGAAGGCAAATTCGAACGTATCAGCTGGGAGGAAGCCTTCAAGGAGATCGGACAAAGGCTGCGCGGCACCATAGACACCTACGGCAACGAGGCCGTCTATCTCAACTACGGCACGGGTGCCCTCGGCAGCACCATGGGCAAAAGCTGGCCTCCGGCCGCCACGCCCGTAGCCCGGCTCATGAATCTCGTGGGTGGTTACCTGAACCACTATTCGGACTACTCCACCTGCCAGATCACGGTAGGTATGCCCTATTTGTACGGCGGGAGCTGGGTTGACGGGAACTCGCTTTCCGACATGGAAAACAGCGAACTGGCCGTGTTCTTCGGCAACAACCCCTCGGAAACGCGCATGTCGGGGTGCAAGGCCAAAACGCTCCAGCACGCCCGTTTCACCCGTAACACCCGCGTCATCATCATCGATCCGCGTTATACCGATTCCATGGTGTCCGTGGGCGACGAATGGATTCCCATCCGCCCGGGTACGGACGCGGCCCTCAGCGCGGCGCTGGCCTACGTGATGATCACCGAAGACCTTATCGACAAGCCCTTCCTCGCCAAATACACCATCGGCTATGATGAGGAATCCCTGCCCAAGGGCGCTCCAGCCGGTTCGTCCTACAAATCCTACATTCTGGGGCAAGGCCCGGACAAGACGCCAAAGACTCCGGCATGGGCCTCGCGCATCACCGGGATTCCCCCGGCCCGCATCGAGAAGCTGGCCCGCGAGATCGCCGGGGCCAGGCCGTGCTTCATCTGTCAGGGCTGGGGCCCGCAGCGCACCACCAACGGGGAAAACATTTCCCGCGCCATCGGTATGCTCGCCGTGCTCACCGGCAACGTGGGCATCAAGGGCGGGAATACCGGGGCGCGCGAAAACGCGGGATACAAGCTTCCCATGGCGACCTTCCCCACGCTGGAAAATCCCGTGAAGACGGAACTCTCCTGCTTCAACTGGTATCAGGCCATCGACGACTACAAGCAGATGACCGCCACCACGGCAGGCATCCGGGGACGCGAAAGGCTCATCGCGCCGATCAAATTCATCTGGAACTACGCGGGGAACTGCCTGACGAACCAGCACGGCGGCATCAACCAGATGCACCCCATCCTGCTGGACGACAAAAAGTGCGAGACCATCGTGGTCATCGACACGACACTGACGCCTTCCGCCCGTTATGCGGACTTTCTGCTGCCAAGCTGTTTGAACCTTGAGGAGCATGACTGGACTTCCGACGGCGACAGCAACATCGCCTACGTGATCTTCGATAACAAGTGCATTGAGCCGCTCGGCGAAGCCAAAAGCATCTATGACATCTGCGCGGGCGTTGCCAACGAGCTCGGCGTGAAGGAGGCCTTCACGGAAGGCCGTACCCAATACCAATGGCTGGAGAAACTGTACGCGGAGTCCCGCAAGGCCATCCCCGAACTGCCGCCCACGCTGGAGGAAGCCTACACGATGGGCGTGTACAAAAGGTACTTCCCCGAAAACCATATCGCCTATAAAGCATTCCGGGACGATCCCGAGGCCAATCCCTTGCCCTCGCCGTCGGGCAAAATCGAGATCTATTCGCCGCGCCTCGCCGAGCTGGCGGAAACATGGACCCTGCTGCCCGGTCAGGCCATCACCGCGCTGCCCGAGTACATCCCCAACCCCGAAGGCGCGATCAGCCCGGAACGCAAGGAGTGGCCGCTGCAGCTCATCGGGCACCACTACAAGCAGCGCACGCACTCGACCTACGGGAACTGCTGGTGGCTGCAGGAAGTCGCGCCGCAAGAGCTCTGGATCAACCCCATCGACGCGAAAGCCCGCGGCATCGAATTCGGGGATCGTGTGAAGGTGTTCAACGGGCGCGGCGTTTCCTTCGTCAAAGCCAAGATCACGCCCCGCATCATGCCGGGCGTGGTGTCACTTCCCGAAGGCGCATGGCATACGCCCAACGCCGCCGGGGAAGACACCAACGGCTGCGTCAACGTGCTGACCAAGCTTCTCCCGACAGCCCTGGCCAAGGGGAACCCTCACCACACCAATCTCGTGCAGGTGGAAAAAGCGTAACCGCTCCGGAGGGACGGCCGCTTCTCCGGACGGCCGTATCTCAGGCCGAAGAAAAGGACCGATTCATGATCAAAAATCCTGCATTCTACTTCAATTCGGAACTGTGCACCGGCTGCAAGGCCTGCATGATCGCCTGCATCGACAAGCATAACCTGAACAAAGGCGTGTTGTGGCGGCGGGTTCTGGAATATTCCGGCGGTGAATGGCTTCCCGTGGGCGACGCCTATGAACAAAACGTCTTCGCCTACTACGTGTCGCTGTCGTGCAACCACTGCGAGAACCCCGTCTGTGCCGAAGCCTGCCCCACGCAGGCCATGCACAAAGACGAGAACGGCATCGTCTCCGTGGATCCGGACCGTTGTGTGGGGTGCCGCTACTGCGAATGGAACTGTCCCTACGGCGCGCCGCAGTTTGACCCCGAGCGCAAGAAGATGACCAAATGCGACTTCTGCCGGGACTATCTTGAGCAAGGCCTACCCCCGTCCTGCGTCGCGGCCTGCCCTTGCCGCGCGCTGGACTACGGCGAATACGACGAACTGCTCAAGCGTTATGGGGAACAGGCCGCCATCGCACCGCTTCCGGGGCCGGAACTCACCCGTCCCCACTTCATCTGTGCTCCCAACCGTCATTCCAAACCGCAAGGCAGCACTGAAGGGCTGCGCGGGAAACGCATCAGCAACCCCGAGGAGGTTTAGCCATGCACGGTTATTGGAGTCTCGTCATCTTCACCCTGCTCGGCCAAGCCGCGGCGGGTATGCTGATCCTGTCCTTCTTCAGCCGTACCGCCGACACGTCGCGGGCCAAGGCATGGGCCGCCTGCATCCTGCTCGGCGTGGGCGCGCTGGCTTCACTGGAACATCTTTCCGATCCTACGGTAAGCTTTTACACGATCACCAACGTGGGGACATCGTGGCTGAGCCGCGAAATCCTGTTCGTCGGGCTGTTTGGAGCCGGGCTTCTCCTCTGGCTGATCACGCTCAATGCATGGGCACGCCGTCTGGCCGCCATCCTCGGCCTTGCTTTTGTCTATGTCATGAGCCGGGTTTACACCATTCCGACCGTTCCTTTTTGGAATTCGCTGTTCACCTACTGGCTCTTTCTCGCCACCAGCCTGCTGCTCGGTTCCAGCCTGCTGCTCTTCATGGACGCCCTTGCCGCCCGGAAGGATCCCGAAAAGAAGGCAGCGCTCCTGCTCGGCTGGTATCCCGTATTCATCGTATTGGCCTTCATACTCCAAATGCTGGTGATCCCGTTGCAGCTGTTGTTGGCGCAATCGCCGTTCTCCACCTATCTGCTGGCATGGCATTTGACGCTCCTGCTCTTCGGCGCAGCGCTGGGCCCTCTGCTGCTCATCCGTAATGGCGTCAATGAGATGCTTCCGGGCGCTTGCCGAACCTGCCCCTGCCCGCTCTGGATCAGGGCCGGAATCATCCTCCTGCTCATCGTAGCGGGTGAGGTCTGCGGACGCGCCCTGTTCTACAGCGGCTACACATGGTTCGGCATGTAACGAAAAAGCCCCGGGATGACCGGGGCTTTTCACAAAGGGAGGCTCGTATGATTACCACGTCGCTGGTTTTGTTGTTCGTTGTCCTCGTGGCCTTCATGTTCTTTTTGAACAGGTAAACCCTACACTATTTCAAACGCGCTGAAGAAATACCGGGTTTCGAAAGCCGCCGTTTCCGGCGCGTCGGAACCGTGCACGGAGTTCGCCTCGAGGCTGACCGCGTATTTCTTGCGGATCGTCCCTTCAGCGGCCTTTTCCGGGTTGGTGGCACCCATGAGTTCACGATACCGATGGATGGCGTCCTCACCTTCCAGAATGGAGCAAACCACCGGGCCGGAGCTCATATAGTCGGTCAGGCTGTCAAAAAAAGGACGTTCCCGGTGTACGGCGTAAAACCCTTCCGCCTGTGCCTTGGTCATGTGGATCATCTTGAGGGCCACGACCTTGAGGCCAGCCCCTTGGATCATGGCAAGGATTTCGCCGGTCAGATTCCGTTGTACGGCATCGGGTTTGATCAGGGAAAGGGTACGCTCAATCATGCTTGTTCACTCCTGTGGGTAAAAAAGGGAGATCCGGTACATGTCTTTCCTGCCTAAAGGACTCCTCGTCAAAAAGCAATCATTCCGCACAGCCGTCTTCATATGCCGGCACCCTTCCCTTGCTTCTTTTCATTCCCTGTCCGATAGTTCCGAAAAAACATTTCCTTAGGGGGAACAGCCATGAGCATTCGCGACATAGCGGAGCCCGTGTCTCTGAATGACGGCACGGTCATGCCGGGATATGGCTTTGGGTGTTACGCCGCGCACGGTGAAGAAATCATCAACGCGATCCGCTGGGCCGTCCGGGACGGCTACCGATACATCGATTCGGCGGCCATGTATGGAAATGAAGCCGAGGTTGGCGAAGCGATCCGTACATGCGGCGTACAGCGTGAGGACCTTTTCATCTCCTCGAAAATCTGGCCGACCCGTTTTGACGATCCGGATGCTTCCCTTGCGCAATCATTGCGGGATCTGGGAATAGACGCTTTGGACTGCTGCCTTCTCCATTGGCCGGGGACGGATCGGAAACAACGTCTCAGCGCATACGAAAAACTTCTGAGGCGACGTGAGGAAGGTTTCGTCCGCCGGATTGGCGTATCCAATTTCCAGATCAAACATCTGGAGGAAATCCGGAGCGCGTTCGGCAGTTTCCCCGTACTCAACCAGATCGAGCTGCACCCTCTTTATCAGGAGCGTGATTTGTGCGCATACTGCCGGGAAAACGGCATACGGCTCGTGGCGTGGGGACCGCTGTTCCGGGGCAAACTCATGCAGCATCCGGCCATCGTAGAAATCGCCGCCGCCCACGGGAAAACGCCGGGCCAGATTATTCTGCGCTGGCATATCCAGAAAGGGCACATCGCCATCCCCAAATCAAGCAACGAAAGCAGGATACATGAAAACGGCGACGTGTTTTCCTTCATACTCACACCGGACGATATGGATCGGATTGATGCGCTGGACTGCGGCGAACATATCGGAGATGATCCGTATACATTCACGGGGATCAAGTAATGCCGCGCGCCCATCATTCACAACGGTCATGAAGTACCGTATCATGGGCCGAAAGGAGCATTTTCATGATACGGCATTATGATGAACTGACCAAATTGGACATGCAGCACAAAGGCGGCAAAGGGCATATCCTCGCCGCGGAACTGCTCAACGGCGAAGATTTCGCGGGTAAGGGCCGCGTTTTCAACCATTGCGTGCTCAAACCCGGCTGTTCCGTCGGCCGGCATCGCCATGTCGGTGATTTCGAGGTGTACCATGTCCTCAGCGGCACTGGCCTGTACTTCGACAATGGCGAACTGAAGCCAGTAACCGCCGGTGACGTGATGATCTGCAAAGAAGGCGAGGAGCACATGCTGGAGAACGACGGTACTGAAGATCTCGAATTCATCGCCTTGATCCTCTACGCGTGATCCGCGCTCCAACACCCGAAACGCACAAGGCTCTCCCCCGAGGAGAGCTTTTTTTGTTGCAGATGGCCCGTAGGGCTTTTTCCGTCATGGACGAACACCGTTTGACGCCGTGATGCACACCGGAATGTTGCAGCGCCGACGCGGAATTGCGGTCAAAGCCTTGTATCGTTGTAGCCGATCAGGGAGGAACCCATATGTTTTTCCCGTATTACTTCCCCTTCCAAAGCGCCTTTCTCCGCTGCCCATGTCTCCTTTCGGGACTTGACGGGAACAGCATGAACTGCCACACCACAACTGGCATATGACAATGATTGTACTTTCCAACAAGCGGGGAGGCTCATGGACATCACCGTCTTTACAGAGCTGGAATTCTTTTTTCGCATCCTCATCGCCGGGATATGCGGCGGCCTCATCGGTTACGAACGCAACAACCGTCTGAAAGAGGCCGGAATCCGCACGCACCTGATCGTGGCACTGGCGGCGGCGCTCATCATGGTTGTTTCCAAATACGGCTTTTCCGACGTGACCACCCTCAAGGGCGTGGCGCTGGATCCTTCCCGTATCGCCGCGCAGATCGTGACGGGCGTGGGCTTTCTCGGCGCGGGCATGATCTTCGTCCGCAACCAGACCATCAGCGGCCTGACCACGGCGGCGGGCGTCTGGGCCACGGCGGGTATCGGCATGACCATCGGCGCTGGGCTCTACTTCCTCGGCGTGGCGGCCACCCTGCTCATCGTAGCGGCCCAGATGACGCTCCACAAAAACTTTACATGGCTCAACTTCCCCGTGGCCGAGCAGATCTCGATGGAAATCGAGGATACGGGGGACGGTGTCGCCTCCATCCGGGACAAGCTCCTGAGCCACAACCTCGAAATCATCAGCATGAAGTCCCGGAATAACGGCAATGGGCTTATTTCGCTGGACCTTTATGTAAAATTGCCGAGGAATTACAACGTGACGCAACTGATGAGCCTGCTCAGCGACAATCCGCACATCAAATCCATAGATCTGTGAGCACAACCCCAGCCCGCCGCGAAGCACCATAGGCGTCACGTTTCCCCATTCGCGGGAAACGGGATGGATCACCGTCCTATCCATCAAGAATAATAGATCAATTTTTTCGTCAGAAAAATGAGGCTTCCGGCGTTCTCAAAGAGCCAAAAGTAGGTAATAGTATCGCGCGCACGGACGTTTGACGGCGTGCGCGCACGCTACTATTGTAGCTCCTGATGTAAACGGAACAGGAGAAAAACGCGGATGACGGAAGCCATCATTCAGATCCAGGACCTTGAAAAGCGGTTCAGGAGCAAAAATACCGAAGTCTATGCCCTCCAGGGCATCAACCTGACCATCAGGAAAGGGGATATTTTCGGGATCATCGGCAAAAGCGGCGCCGGGAAAAGCACGCTGGTGCGCTGCATCAACATGCTTGAGCGGCCTACCGGCGGAAGCGTCATGTTCGAAGGCAGGGACATGTGCCGTTTGGGTTCCCGGGATTTGCAGATCGCCCGCCGCAGCATGGGCATGATCTTCCAGCAGTTCAACCTCCTCATGCAGCGGACGGCTGAGGAAAACATCTGCTTTCCGCTGGAGCTTGCCGGAGTCAAAAAGGACGCCGCCCGCGAGCGGGCGCGCGAGCTGCTTGAGCTGGTCAACCTGTCCGACCGGGCACAGTCCTACCCGTCGCAGCTTTCGGGCGGGCAAAAGCAGCGCGTCGCCATCGCCCGCGCTCTGGCTACCAACCCCAAGATCCTCCTGTGCGACGAGGCCACTTCCGCCCTCGACCCCGCCACTACGGAATCCATCCTTTCGCTCATCAAGGACATCAACCGGCGTCTGGGGATCACCGCCATCATCATCACGCACGAAATGAGCGTGATCGAGAAAATCTGCAATCAGGTCGCCATCATCAGCCACGGGCGGATTGCCGAAACCGGCTCGGTCGAAGAGGTTTTCTTCCACCCTCAGACCGAAGAGGCGCGCCAGCTCGTCATCCCCGAGGCCTTGCAGGACATGCCGCACAGCAGGCTGTACCGGATCATTTTCAACGGCCGCTCCTCGTTCGAGCCGGTCATCAGCAATCTGGTGCTGGAATGCGGGGCTCCCGTCAACATCATGTTTGCCGACACGCGCGACATCGGCGGGACGGCATTCGGCCAGATGGTGCTGCAACTTCCGGACAACGAAGAGGTCGTCCGGCGTATCCTCGCCTATGCCGACTCCAAGGGACTGATGCTGGAGGAAATGAAGAATGTTTGATCAGGCTACCATCGAAATGTTGCTTGAAGGCGTCGTGGACACGTTGTACATGACGCTGGTTTCCACCTTTTTTTCCTATGTGTTCGGCATGATGATGGGGACGGTCCTCGTCATCTGCCGTCAGGACGGCATCACGCCACGGCCCATGATCTACGCCGTGCTTGATGTCGTTGTGAACCTGACCCGCTCGTTCCCATTTCTTATCCTCATGATCGCGGTCATTCCCCTGACCCGCCTGCTCGTGGGAACGACCATCGGCAACAACGCCACGGTCGTCCCGCTGGTCATCGCCGCCGCGCCCTTCGTGGCCCGGCTTGTGGAATCCTCCCTGCTCGAAGTGGACGGCGGCGTCATTGAGGCGGCGCAGTCCATGGGGGCGTCCACCATGCAGATCATCATGAAGGTGCTTTTGCCCGAAGCGCTGCCTTCGCTCATCAACGGCAGCGCCATCGCGGCGACCACGATCCTCGGCTACTCCGCCATGTCGGGCGCCGTCGGCGGCGGGGGCCTCGGCAAACTGGCGATCATGTACGGGTACAACCGCTACCAGACCGACATCATGTTCATCACCGTCGTCCTGCTCATCGTCATCGTGCAGGTATTCCAGAGCTTCGGCAACTGGGCCACCAAGCGAAGCGACAGGCGCATTTCCTGATCTTTTTCCGCGACAAACGGCTTCTTGGGCCCACGCCCGCGGCCGTGAACCTTTAACCTTTGATAAGGATACGGTATCATGAAAAACTTCCGCTCCGCCCTTCTGGCCGCGGCCCTGTCCCTTGTCGTCGCAGCCGGTTCCGCAACCGCGGCTCAGGCCACCACGAAAATCCGTGTCGGCGCTTCCCCGACGCCTCACGCGGAAATCCTCAAGGTCGCCAACGATGTTCTGAAACCGCAGGGTTATGAACTCCAGATCATCGAATACTCCGACTACGTGCAGCCCAACATGGCGCTCGAAGGCAAGGAGCTGGATGCCAACTTCTTCCAGCACAAGCCCTATCTTGACGATTTCAACAAGGAAAAGGGCACCAAGCTGGTCTCCATCGGTACCGTGCACTACGAACCCTTCGGCATCTACGCCGGCAAGACGAAGTCCCTTGGCGCCCTGAAGGACGGCGCTATGGTGGCCGTGCCCAACGACACACCAACGAAGCCCGCGCTCTGTTGCTCCTCCAGTCCAACGGGCTCATCAAGCTGAAGGACGGCGCCGGCCTCACCGCCACCCGCCGCGACATCGCGGAAAACCCCAAGAAGCTCAAGATCGAAGAAATCGAAGCGGCTCAGCTCGTCCGCGCCCTGCCTGACGTCGACCTCGCGATCATCAACGGCAACTACGCCATCCTCGGCGGCCTCAAAGTGGCCGACGCGTTGTCCGCCGAAAAGGCCGACTCCATCGCCGCGACGACCTACGCCAATATCCTCGCCGTGCGTGCCGGAGATGAAAACCGTCCTGAACTCAAAGCGCTGATCAACGCTCTCAAGAGCGATCAGGTCAAGGAATTCATGACCAAGAAGTACGAAGGCGCTGTGGTTCCCGCCAACTAAGCCGTCTTTACTTCCCCGCCTTTATGCCCTGCCGGGATTCCCGGCAGGGCTTTTTGTTTGCTGCGGCGGCGTAGCCCGCGTTGCCATGTTTCGTTTTTCTTCCTGGACATTGCAGCCTTGCCGAGGCGCATTGCCTTTTGGATATTCTTTCAGTATGATAGAAAAAGAGCGTACTCATGTGCTGAATACGGACATGGCAACACAGGATGTCCTTCCTTTGATCAATCCCATAAGCCTGAAGAAAGCCTCGCTGCCAAATAGCGGATCAGTGGAAAACGTTCATCTTTTCCCTTCGTGATTTCCATAGCTTTCTGTCTGGTTTTATACGGAGGTGCCGCTGGCATTCCTTCAGCGCTCCAACAGGGATACCGCGTAAGCTGTATCTCCTCCCCATAATGTGCGTGGCGTGTTCCCCCGAAAACATGCCACGCACATTTCTATTGCCGCGTTGCGAAAAGAGAAGAGAAAAATGGACAGGGAGAAATGAAAAACGCCTCTCCGTATGATGTATCACATTGCTTTACTTGACTTCTCAATCCAACGGGGATACCTGTTCACCCCGTTGCGTTCCAAATACTTTCTGCAAAAGGTTGCGGAACGCAGGCAAACAGGAATACGGCCAGCCGCCCTCCCACAGGGGAAAAGGAACCGGCCGGCGCATCCGGCGACTTTCCAAGGGAAAGTCGCCGTTCGGGTTGAATCAAAGGATGAAACACGGCAAACACATTCAGGTATCGGAGTCTTTCCTGCTCTGCGCCCTGCTGACGATGACGGGAGGATTCCTTGATGTCTACACCTACATCACGCGAGGGCATGTCTTTGCCAATGCGCAGACAGGGAATGTCGTGCTCCTCGGGCTCAACCTTGCGGAAGGCAATATCAAGGAAGTCGCCTTTTACCTCTTCCCCATCATCGCGTTTGCCCTGGGCATCCTGTTCACGGAATGGATACGGGCCAAGTTCAAGGAATACGATCTGCTGCACTGGAGGCAGATCGTTGTTTTCTTCGAGGCGCTTCTCCTGTTTTTTCCGGCCTTCATGGCCTCGGGGATGTGGGATACAGCCGTCAACATCCTGGTTTCCTTCGTCTGCGCCGTACAAGTGGAAAGCTTCAGGAAAGTCAACGGGCACAGCGTGGCGACGACCATGTGTACCGGTAATCTCCGCAGCGCTACCGAGCAGATATTCCATTATGTCCGCACACGAGACCCCGATACAAGGAAAACCATCCTCAGCTACTACGAAATCGTCGTCTTTTTCGCGCTCGGCGCGACACTGGGAGCCGCCTTGTCCGCCCTCTTCGCTGAAAAAGCCATTCTGTTCTGCTGCCTCTTTCTCATCATAGCGTTCTTGAGCATGTTTGCGAAAGAGATATGAGCGCGAAAAATACAGTCAGGCCATGTGGAAGAGAGAGAGAGAGAGAGAGAGAGAGAGAGAGAGAGAGAGAGAGTCCCTCAGATATCTGACTAACACGTCTGATATAGATATTTTTTCTTTAGTTTCTTATAGTTATAGAAAGATATCAGGGCCGAATGTAAAGCCCCCGCAGTTAGTGCAAAGCTAAACTGGAGCCCCCGGCATGTTTGAGGGCAAACTCTTCTGGTGTGAGATTGCCCAATGATTCGTGTGGCCTTTGCTCGTTGTATTCTTATACCCATGCGTCAACGATGGTGCGAACCTCACTCAGCCTGCTAAAAACATAGAAGTTCAGTACCTCCTCGCGGAAGGTGCGGTTGAACCGCTCCACATATGAGTTTTGCGTGGGTTTGCCGGGTTGAGTGAACTCAAGGTCAATCCCGTGTTGTTCAGCCCATCCGGCAAGTTGCGCCGAGACAAATTCCGGGCCTTCACGGCTGAAATCGTCAAGCACGCTGACCGTGCATCAGCGCATCGCTCATAAAGTCCACAGACCAGCAACCGTTGACGACGGTTTGCGCCTCCAGACGGACGGGAGCTCGGCTGGGCAGGCGCCGTTTTCCTTTGCGGCGCATGTTCAACTGCAGCTGCCGATAAATTCGGTAGACGCGCTTATGGTTCCATGTATATCCCTCGCGACGCAGCACAGCAAAATATTTGGCAAATCCGTATCGCGGGTAGCGTTCGGCCAGCTCAAGAAGCGTCGTTATCACAAGGCTGCCGTCACGCGGCGTTGGTTTGTAAAGAAACACGCTTCGACTTATGCGCAATGCCGTGCACGCCTTGCTGACGGAAAGTCCATGCTCTTAGTGAACGAACAGCACGACGTCACGCTTCTCGGCCTGGCTTCAGAGCTTTTTTTCGATCACATCCTTCAAGGGCCGATTTTCCAGGCTTAAGTCCACATACATTTGTTTGAGAAGGGCGTTTTCATGCTCAAGGTCGCGCATACGCTTGATGTCCGAAGCTTCCATGCCGCCGAACTTGCTCTTCCAGGCGTAGAACGTGGCACTGCTGATAGCGTGCTCACGACATACGTCCTTGGCAGTCCTGCCCGCTTCGCCAGACTTCAGGATTGTGATGATTTGGTGTTCAGAAAACCGTGACTTCTTCATGGCTCCCTCTGGGGATGGTTTACCAGAAGTCTCCAGTTTTGGTCTCCACTATTTTAAGGGAGGGGTACACCGCTCTCCTTACTGAAAAAACGGACAGGCCAAAAACAGGAATATTCCACCCTGAACAGTGAAACGAGGAATGTAGAAAAAGCTGTGCGGAATGAAACGGAACCTCCTTCAGGATTCAGTCTCAAACCGGACAGACCGAATGAGGAATGAGGAGCGAACGCCGTCCACTTCGGATGCCACCGAATACGCTTTGCCAAGGGAGCACCAAACAGGATACCGTCAGGGAAAATCCTCCTCAGGCGGTTCCTATGGAACACAATGTTTGCACCGGCATCTCGGATGTCCGTTACTTCAGCCCGCGTCTGCTGGCCGCGCTTACGGGCATTCTTTCCTCACCCCTGACCGTCATTGAGGCTCCGATGGGTTACGGCAAGACCGTGGCCGTGCGCGAGTTTCTGCGCCGGGAAAACCTGGCCGTGATCTGGGTTTCCGTGCTGGATTCCCCGGACGGCGCCTTCTGGCGCTCCCTGTGCAGGGAGTTTGAGCGTCTGCCCGAGACGGCGGAAACGGCGCGAGCGCTGCGCAGGCTCGGCCCGCCTTTCGCGCCCGATGACGCGGCCCGACGCGATGCGGCGCTGGAACTGCTGGAGAGCCTCGACTTTGCCAGACCCACCGTGCTGGTCGTGGACGATGTGCACCTGCTGGCTTCCGCGCCGTCGTGCGTCCGCTTTTTCCAGATACTGGCCCGGCAGGCCATGAGCAATCTGCACATCGTGCTCACCACCCGGCATTTCCAAACGGACGACGCCCTGCTATCGGACCTCAAGGGAGAGCTCGCCCGCCTCGGCCCGGCCATGCTGGCATTTTCGGAAGAAGACATCCGGGCATACTGCGCCCTGTGCGGCCTCAAGGTCAGCCCGGAACAGATCCGCGCTCTGCATGGGGCCACGGGCGGATGGGTCAGCGGCGTATATCTGCATTGCCGCCATTACGCGCAACACGGGTCTTTTTCCCTGCCCGCCTTCGCCCGTTCTTTCACCCGGCCCTCCCCGCAATCTTCCTCCTTATCTTCCCCGCAGTATTCCGAGAACGAACTGCCACCGGATATGGCCGCGCTTTTGGAAGAACAACTTTATCGCCCACTCTCCCCGGACGTGCGGGACATGCTTTTCGCGCTCTGTCCGCTGGAGCAGTTCACCCTGCCGCAGGCGGATTTCTGCTGCGGCACGGATACTGGGGCAGCTCTGGAGGCGCTTGTCCGACAGAACTCGTTTGTCCGCCGCCGGGAAGGGAGCGGCGTGTACACCGTCCACGCCATATTCCGGAGCCTGCTGCTGCGCTTGTTCCGTGCACTTCCACGCGAACAGCGGCAGGCCGTCCACCGCCGCTGCGGCGACTGGTTCGCGGCGGAGGACGAATTCATTCCCGCGATGGAGCACTATCACGCGGCGCGCGATTTCGAGCGGGCACTTTCGGTCATGGAACGGGACATGGCCCGCCATCTGGTCACGGAAAGCGCCGCCTTCTTCGCCCGGCTCTTTCAGGATTGCCCGGAGGAGGTCCTGTCCCGGCACCCCAGGGCAGCGTTCAAGCACGCCCTGGCCGCGCTTTCCGCGTCCGACTTTCCAGCCTTTGCCGACCGCTGCCGCTGGCTGGCGCGCTACTGCGCGGCGCTGGACGAGGCGCATCCCGCCACGCCCGTGCTGCGCGGCGAACTGGAAATGTTGCTGGCCCTTGCTGAATACAACGACATCGCGGCCATGTCCGTCCGCCACCGCAGGGCATGGGAACTGCTGGGCCGCCCCACGGGGCTGTATCCGCCGGAATCCACCTGGAGCATGGGCTGTCCCTCCGTGCTGTTCATGTTCCACAGGGAAAGCGGCAAACTCCGGGAGGAAATCCGGCTGATGCGGGAATGTATGCCGCATTACTACAAAGCGGCGGCCTGGCACGGCGCGGGCGGCGAGCTGCTTTTCGAGGCGGAAGCCCTGTACATGGCGGGGGATTTTACCGAGGCGCTCCGCCTCTGCCGTCAGGCCGAGACCGTGGCCGCGCTGCACGGGCAACTATGCAATACGCTTTGCGCCCTGTTTTTGCGCGCGCGTCTGGCTCTGGCGCGGAAAAACACCTCGACCGCCTGCGCCGCCGTGCGGGAGATGCGCGATCTGATCACCAAAAAACAGGATTATTTTCTGCTGCACACGGCGGAGGTCTGCGCGGCGCGCCTTTCCGGCCTCCTCCGGCGTCCGGACGAAATCCCCGCGTGGGTGCACGAGGGCAGGGGTGAACGCATGTACGCCTTCGCCCAGGGCGATTTCCGGCTGGCGCAGGGCCGCGCCCTACTGCTGGCCGGGGATGCCGCCGCCGTGCTCGGCCTGTTCCATGCCCTGCTGCAAACCCCTCTCTTCGACAAGCACCGCCTGTTCTTCATCTACGCCCATATCTTCTTGGCCGCCGCCCATGCCATGCTCGACGCGCGGGAAAAGGCGCTTGAGTCTCTGCGCGCCGCTCTGGACGCGGCCCTGCCGGACGATGTGCTCATGCCTTTTGTGGAAAACGCCGATCTTGTCCTGCTGCTGTTGCTCGCGCCGCAAGAGACGCGCCATGAAGACGGCGTGCGGCGCATTCTGGCCCTGGCGGAACCGAGGCTGCGCCATCTGGGACTGCCCGGAACACGCGCTTCGGAAATTCCGTTCGGTCTGTCCGTCAAACAGTATGAGATCGCGCGGCTCGCCGCCGAGGGACGCACCGGCCCGGAGATCGCATGCCGCGTGGGCCTCGGCCTCAACACCGTCAAAACGCACCTGAAGACTGTGTACCGGAAATGCGGCGCAAACAACCGCCCGGAACTGAGAAGACTTCTCCACGGGGAAAAATAGCGAAATCGTCGCAACAGACGGGCGAAGGAAGGAGAAGCGGACTGATACACGCTTCGCCTTATCTTCAGTATGGCCCCTGAAGAGACGTTTGTACTGTTTATTGTCCTCTGTGCCCTTTCAAAATACAATGAGGTGCGACTCGCTCAACGGCATCCTGGTATCACCCAAAAAGGGTGAGACGCAGAAATTATTTGCTTTTTTTCCCCAAAGGAGACATAAACTGACATAAATACCTTTTTGCCCGTAATCATCGGATGTCTTCCATGCCGCGTGTTCCGCTTCACCATCCGCCGTCCTTCCGCCGTCATCCTTTGACGGTGGGCCGGGTTGCGTGTAAGCAAGGAACGTGGCTGGCGGAAGCGGCCCTGAACGCAAGCGCGTTCCGGTCCGCTTCTTGCTACACACACACACACACACACACACACACACACAGCTCATCGCCCATCCACCGCGCTCGCGTCCAGGCGTAGCGCGGCTTTCCGCGTTTCCACTCCGTCCAAAAACATGGCCTTGCCCCTTCTCGGGGTGAGGCCTTTTGCGTTGCGCGCCGTTTGCCGCAAGCCGCATCCTTCACCCTTACAACATGAGGAGGCTACCTATGACGCATAGATTCCGCTTTACCTGCACAAGGCTTCTTCCAGCCTGCGCGCTGGCCGCCCTGCTGGTTGGGCCGCCCGGCTTTGCGCCTTCGGCCAACGCCGCTGACGTTACCTACCCCGGCTCAAACCTTGACAAAGGCCCCCTCTGGAATATCGACAACAGCCTTTTTCCTGCGGGGAGCCTCAGCGACAATGTGGTCACCATCAACAGCGGCAATGTGGGCGGCGACGTTTATGGCAATGACGTGGACGCCGCGTTCAGCCCGGTCAGCAATAATACGGTCATTCTGTCGGGCGGCTCGGTCGGCGGCGACATCCTGGGCGGAGCCAACAATGGTGCCGTGACCGACAACAACGTCGCCATCTCCGGTTTCGGTTCAGTATTAGGCAGCGTCTATGGCGGCTACGGCGCTGCAGAGGGAACCGTAAACGGAAACGACGTCTCCATCTTCGATTCTGGTTCCGTAACCGGCAACGTCCTCGGCGGCTACAGCCGCTCGGTAAATTCTCATGTTATCGGGAACACAGTTACCATCAGCGGCGGAACCGTAAGAGATATCTACGGCGGCCAAAGCGGTAAGGGGAACGCTCTGAATAACCGCGTGACGTTGGACGGCGCTGCGTCCCAAACAAACGTCATTTACGGCGGTCGCGTGGAACAGGGCACTGCCCGGGAAAACGCCGTTGTCATGAAAAACGGCAGCGTGACCTTGGGAATTTTTGGCGGCATCGCCACCGCTGACGGCGGGCAGGCTCAGGACAACCACGTGACCATGAGCGGCGGTGCAGTGGGAGAACATCTCATCGGCGGTTACGTGCAAAACGGCAGCGGCGCTGCCACGGGCAACAGCGTCATCTTCAACGGCGGCAGCGTGACAGAAAATGTCTATGGCGGGCGGAGCGTAAACGGCCCTGCACAGAACAACAGCGTGACCATGACAAACGGTTCCGCCAAGTGGCTACTGGGCGGCTACAGCGCCAACGGCAATGTCATCGGCAACAGCGTTAACGTCAGCGGCGGCACGCTGACCGGCGTCAGCGGCGGCGAATCCAATTCCGGCAGTGCCACGGGCAACATAGTAAGCATCAGCGGCGGGACGGTCCAAAGCAACGTCAATGGCGGTTTTGTTGCCTCAGGCAGCGGCAAGGCCACGGGCAATATTGTGAACATTTCCGGCAATGCAGACCTGAGCGGGGCGGTCGTGGCGGGCGGCTCCTCCCCGGACGGCGACGCCTTCACCGACAATACGCTGAACAAAAACAGCGACGCCGCGGTACATATCGCACGAAACTTTGCATCAGTAAATTTTGGCTACAGCGGAACCGCCAACATTGGGGAGCTGGATAGCACGCCGACCGGCAGCGCACTCTCCGGCGTGACAGTGAACACCAATGCCAACAACGTATCCTTTGACGGCGTTATTTCCGGTTCCGGCTCCATAACCAAAACCGGCGCGGGAACGCTGATTCTTTCCGGAACCAACACCTATTCCGGCGGCACCACGATCAGCGCCGGAACCCTGTCCATAGGATCCGACACCAATATCGGCAGCGGAACCAACACCATCGGCAACAAGGGCACGCTGCTGCTCTCCGGCAACGGGACATACACCAACGACTGGACGCTGAGCGGTGCGGGCAGCGCCATTGCAACGGACAACAACAATACGCTCTCCGGCGTTTTATCCGGCAACGGCGGCCTGACCAAGACCGGCACGGGTACGCTGACGTTGACCGGGAACAATACCTATGCTGGCGGTACGGCCATCAACGACGGAACCCTGAAGGGCAACATCGCCAGCGGCACGGATTTGAGCATCGCCGCCGGTGCCATCTATGACGGCGACAACAAGGCTCGCTCCGTGGATGGCCTCAACGGCGGCGGCAAGCTCCTCAACACCAGCGGCCTTACCGTCCAGAGCGGCGACTTCGCCGGGATCATCGACAACAGCAACACCAGCCTGATCAAGACCGGCGCGGGCACGCTCACCCTGACCGGAAACAACGCCTACACGGGCAGCACCACCATCAGCGAAGGAACCCTGAAGGGCAACATCGCCAGCGGCACGGATTTAAGCATTGCCGACAACGCCACCTATGACGGCGACAACAAGGCTCGCTCCGTGGGTGGCCTCAACGGCGGCGGCAAGATCCTCAACACCGACGGCCTCACCGTCCAGAACGGCACGTTTGGCGGCGTCATCGACAACAGCAACACCAGCCTGACCAAGACCGGCGCGGGCACGCTGACCCTTTCGGGAACCAATACCTACACCGGCATGACCACGGTACGGAGCGGGACGTTGGCCCTGGGCAGCGATCTGACATCCAATCAACTCACTCTATACGGCGGCACGGTATTCAACCGGGGAAGCCACAACCACAGCTTGGACAACGGTATCCTGAGTGTCAATGGGGCCAACGGCCAGAGCGCCATGTACAAAGGCGATCTTTCCGCTAGGAACGCGACCCTCAATTTCATCTCTCCGGTACATCCCACGCAGCCCCTGCTGCGTGTCACCGGCGATGCGGACGTCTCGGGCAGCGCCTACAATGTGGGACTGGCGGGCGGTACGTCCCTGGCCTCGGGGTCTACCCTGACCCTGCTGGAGGTCGATCCGGACAAAACGCTCACGGCCAACAACTTGCAGCGCGGCAACGGGATTGTGCAGATCGGTTCCACCGTGGCGCACGACATCACTGCGGATGTGAATCTTGACCCGACAACAAGACGGCTGAATGCCGTCACCGCTCAAGTCAGCCCCGGCAGAGCCACGGATCAGTCCAAGGCCCTGTCCGAAGGCTTCCTCGGCGGACTGGCCCTGAACCTGCAAGGCGCGGACCTCGTGGCAGGCCGGGGCATGGATTCCGCCGTGCGGGCCTCCTCCGGTACGGACGACGCGGAAAGGCACGGCTTTGCCGGGTTCGGCGCGCTGTCCGGCGGTTCGTTGCGCTACAACACCGGCTCGCATCTGGACATGAACAGCCTTTCCCTGCTTACCGGCCTGGCCTGGGGAATCGACCTTGCGCCGGGCCGCCTGACCTTGGGCGCATTCTTTGAATACGGCAACGGCTCTTACGACACCCACAACTCCTTCACGAACGCCGCTTCCGTAGACGGCGACGGCAATGCCTACTATCTGGGCGGCGGCATTTTGGCCCGCATGGACTTCGTCAATATTGGGCCGGGCCGCTTCTACGCCGAAGCCAGCGGACGCGCGGGCAAGACGCACAACGAGTACGACAGCTCGGATTTGCGCGACGCAGCCGGACGTAAGGCGGACTACGACAGCAGTTCTCCCTACTATGGCCTGCATTTCGGCACGGGCTACGTCTGGAACATCAACGATGCCGCCACCCTTGACCTGTACGGCAAGTACTTCTGGACACGGCAGCAGGGCGACAGCGTGGGCCTGTCCACCGGCGAACATCTGAGTTTCGACGACATCAACTCCAGCCGCCTGCGTTTCGGCGGGCGCTTCGCCTATATCCTGAACGAACACGTCGCTCCGTACATCGGTGCGGCCTGGGAACACGAATTCGACGGCAAGGCACGGGCCAGGACCAACGGTTTTGACATCGACGCCCCGAACCTGCGCGGCAATACCGGCATCGGCGAACTGGGCCTCTCCCTCACGCCCTCCACTGACCTGCCCCTGACCGTGGACCTGGGCGTGCAGGGCTACACCGGCAAGCACGAAGGCGTGACCGGCAGTCTGATGGTGAAGTGGGAATTCTGAGCGTCTGCAAAGGGGAGCGTCCGTTTTTTGTGTACGCACACAGCTTTAAACATCTCTTCAACTGCACACTCTGGAAAGGATAAAAAGGGGAACAAGTATCTATACTATCAAAAATTTCATCTACAACAATTCTCTTGAAGACTTAATATCGGCTGTGTCTGCTTCAGAAAAAATTAAAATGGTATATAAACACCCAAAGGTATGTGCATCATATTTTAGACTACGAATAGTTCGTGTGAGGTTATACGCAGTACACTCCAATACTTCGTAGGGGAACAAATTTATTCTCTTGGAGCAATTTCTACTATGCGGCGCGGTGTCGGCAACGGCGAATCGCGCCGCTTTTTTGCGGCATCCAATCCGAACCGGAATAAGGCCGTCCCGCTGAAAAAATTTCAAAAATCAATAATTCTACCACTCCTCCGCAAAAATCCACCGTGTTACTGCGATTATGTACGCACTTTTGTGTGCTGAACCACCATCGAGAGGATTCATTATGCGGAATCTCACCAGACAACAGCGCTAAATCGTGGAGATGCTGGCGAAAGGATTTCCCCTCAAAAATTATTGCAGGGAATCTCTCCATCGAGGTGGCTACGGTATATTGGCATTTGGCAGCAATTCGAAAAGCCTTCGGCATTCATAGCAACATTGAGCTGTTGCACCACCTCAATGAGGAACCGGAGGCGAGTATATCTACTATTCAACTGACACCGCGTGGCAGGGAAGTTTTTGAACTCGCTATGAGCGGTCTGAGCATCAGAGAAATCAGTAAACGTCTTGGAATCAGCTACAGCGGCGTCCTTCGGCACAGGGAAAAAATGCTCTTGGCGAACGAATGTAACTCTATGTTGGAATTGATTGCAACATATCGTGGGACATATCCAAATCGTCAATTGTGAGGTCCATAACATGGAAATTGAAGGCCGCACCATCATACTTTCCACGCCGGAAGAACTGCTTCCTCTCATTACACAAGCCGTCCGTACCGCCGAGCAGGGGAAAACGGCGGATGCCCCCGACTTGCCGGGCAAAAAACTGCTTGCCCCGAAAGATGTGGAAAGAGAATTCGGCATTCACCAGAAGACACTCGCCTACTGGCATATGGAAGGCGTCGGTCCGGTATATACGAACTTCGGCAGGCGTGTCTTTTATGAGCGCGCCGTATTGGAAGAGTATATTGCATCCGGGCGTGTCCAAACCTCGGAATCAATCAAGTGATGGACTTCTCAGGCCAGCATATCCCCTATAATCGAGAGCTTTTCGCTTTCCTGTCCGGGGAACAGATGGGCATACCGCATGGTCATGGTGATGTTCTTATGACGCATGAGCTTTTGCAGTTCCATGAGCGTCACCTTGCCGGACTGCGCCAACCAGGAGGCAAAGGTATGTCTCTCATGGTGTGCAGGGTGACGGCGTACAGACTGTCGCCGTCTTCCGGAGCCAGATTGAGCTTTCTGACGGCGGTCTGGAAACAGACGGGTGTTTTTCAAACGCCGTCTTCTTGCGAGGCTGTTGGAAGATGGGTTCCGCAGGCTTGCGCGTATACGCCTGGAGCATCCGGACATATCCTCCGGCACGCGGACGAATACCCGCTTTCCTCCCTTCTGAATGATATAGAGGCCGCAGGCATTGCCGTCCACATCCTGCCCGCGCAGTTTAAAAACTTCCGTGGGACGAAGGCCGGTTCGCAGGGAGAGCAAGGCCATATCGTGCAACTGCGGATGCCGCTTTTCAAGGTCGTCCAGAAGCGCCCTGACTTCCTCTCTGGTCAGGAAACGCAACCTTTCATTGTCAGCCTTTACCACTTTCCAAGTGCCGCCCTCGGTGGACAAGGGATTGACTCCGCTCCACATGCCTGTGGCGCCGGCACAGTTTATGGCGGAACGCATAAAGCTGAAGATGTTGTTGACGGTCTGCCCGGCCAGCATTTTTCGCGTCGGTGCTTTGGCTTTAGGCTTTTGGGTGGCCTTTTTGGGCTTTGTATTCCCAGTAGGCGTTTTCAAAAGCTGCGCCTTGAGGCTGGAAAGCAAATTCGGAGTCAGATCGGCAATAGGCAAAGCGTGGATTTTGGCCTTGAGGTGGGCGCAATACTGGCTGTAGTGCTGGTCAACGTACTTCCCTTCGCTTCTGCCCCAGGCAAGGTAGGCGTTCACTATCTCCCCGATGGTAACTTTGTCGCGCTCAATGGGATTGATGCCGGTGGCATCAAACTCGGCAAGGAACTTTACCCGCTCCTTTCTGACCGTGGCCGGGCGGACGCCCTTGCTGTGCCTGCCAACGTTTTTTCAGTGGCCCTTACCTTCATGCTCAGCGTACCAGAAGCAGTAGATTTTGTCGTACTCTCCGGTTCGCAGATCGCGCTTGGCGGACTGGCGGAAAAAGACGCCCTTGAACTTGGTCTTTGTATATTTTCTAGTGAAGGGCAGGACGGCCCGGAAATCCCGGCTTCTCGTGCTCCTTCCATATTCCATATGGAATAAAAAACAGGCACGGCATCCTCAAGGACGGCATGCCTGTTTACGCATTGCTTTAGACCGTATCGCCACGCCGGGCGTGGTACTCCGCTTTTTCCTGATACATACGTTTATCCGCCTGCCTCACCATATCCATGATGTGCATGTCCCCCTCGGCCCACACCTGCCCAAGCGACAGGGATTCGGGATACGCTTTATTGGCCTCCCGTTGGAGCGCGGCGATCTTCGCATAAAAGACCCGCTCCGGAATGTTCGGGCAGAGGAAGACAAATTCGTCTCCGCCAATACGGAAAAGATCGTCTCCCCTGAAATAGCGGCTGAATATCCGGCTGATGTCCCGGATGTATTTGTCGCCGGAGTCGTGCCCTTGCTGATCGTTGATGCGCTTTAACCCATTGAGATCCACAAAAACGACGCCGAGCGAATCCGGGGGATTTTTTTCGAGCTTCTGCAATACGGAAATATAGCTGTTTCTGTTGTGCAGCCCCGTCAAGTCGTCGCAGTAGCTCATCCGCTTGAGCTCGCTCTGCATATTACGCTTCCGTTGCTCATTCGTGACGAAATAGGCCAGAGAATGCAGCAGGGAGTGATCATCCCGATTGGCTTTCGGGTTATCCACGCCGATGAACCCGGAAATGACGTCGTTCAGGACGAGAGGGACGACGATGAGGCTCTCGATACCTTGCGGCTTGAGTACGCTGTACATATCCAAATCGCTGTCCCGGATTGACTCAAGATTGTCGATGACCACATCCTCACGCCGCTCGAACATCTTCTGCCAACAGCTCATGTAGCTGATTGGCACGTTTTGAAGGACTTCTTTCTGAGGGAAAATACCTTCTGAACACCATTCATAGGTGTTGTTGGCGATGAGCCCGCCGTTTTTCAGAACGCTGTACTCGAAGATATAGGCACGATCGGCCTGATGCATCATTCCGAGGTTCTCCAGGACCATGTCCACGGCTTGCGGAAAATTTTCTTCCCTATTCAGGATGCGGATGCATTCCAGCAAGGTACTCTCAATATCAAGCTTGCGCTGCACAGCTTGGCTGATATTTTCCTTTTCCGTAATGTCGACGGCGAATTCCAGCCGGGCAAGACGGCCATTCCAGCGGATCAGCTTGTCTCTGAGCAGATAATGGCGGTGCGAAATGGGATTCGTGAGCTCCCAAGTGTAGAACGTTTCGCAGTTGAGAAACTGATTCGTACAAAACGGACAAGGCGCGTCAATGCCTTGCAGGACTTCATAGCACTTCCTGCCTTTTCCGATGTCCGTAAGCCCGAATACCTTTTTTCCAAACTCGTTCAGATACAGGATTTCATACGTGGCGATATCGCTTACATAAACGATTTCATCCACTTCCTCCATAATAATCTGCAACAGGCTCTCCGGGCAGTCTTCGTGTTCACCGGAAACATACTGTGCTTTGGAAAAAGATGTTGTCATAATGCGAACCCATTCACATTTTGGATGACGACCATTTTCAAAATCGCCCAGCCACGCACATCCTGAATCAGCAGGCCAAGGCTAAATGGCGGATCACTATACGCGTTTTCCTTCCCATTTTTCCAATAATGAGAGCCAAAAACGTTTTTGGAGCCACATTATCGACTAAAGTATCTCATTTTACGCTAGAAACAACGTGTTATCAAGATGTCGGACGAGCAGGATCCAAAAGGCATCAGCCGTCCTCAAGCGCGGCGCCCTCGCCTCTTCCCCAAATGGCGTCTCAGTATCAGAGGACGCTGGGCACCCACGGCTCCCCTTTGTGGACAGTGCCCCCCACCCTGCCAAGAAAGCCGCCCGGCTTTATTGCATCCCCGGCCTTCTCGGGCTATCACACCGACCATGAACACGCTGCAACTCCGGAATTCCTTTCTGCTGCTTCTCACCGCCGTCATCTGGGGAGTGGCCTTCGTCGCCCAGAGCGTAGGCATGGATTATGTGGGCCCCTACACGTTTACCTGCGTGCGCTCCTTTATCGGCGGCCTGTTCCTCATTCCCTGCATCGCGCTGCTCAACAGGCTGACCCCCGTCTCCCCCGGCGGCATCAGGCCTTCGAACGCGAAAACGAAGGGCCAGCTCTGGATCGGCGGCGTGTGCTGCGGCGTGATGCTCTGCTTCGCAAGCTGTTTTCAGCAGATCGGCATCATGTACACGTCCGTGGGCAAGGCGGGGTTCATTACGGCCTTCTATATCATCATCGTCCCGCTCCTCGGGCTGTTCTTCAAAAAACGGTGCGGCCTGTTCGTCTGGCTCGGCGTGGCGCTGGCCATCGCCGGCCTCTATTTTCTCTGCATTACGGAGAGCCTGACCATCCAGTTTGGCGATTTCCTGATCTTCATCTGCGCCATCCTGTTTTCCATCCACATTTTGATCATCGACTACTTCACACTGCGCGTGGACGGCGTCAAAATGTCCTGCATCCAGTTTTTCGTCTGCGGCCTGCTCTGCGCGGTTCCCATGCTGCTCTTTGAGGCACCGGACATCACGCAGCTCCTCGCCGCATGGAAACCCGTCCTCTATGCGGGGATCATGTCGAGCGGCGTTGCCTATACGCTGCAAATCGTGGGACAGAAAGGCATGAATCCCACGGTCGCCTCCCTGATCCTCAGCCTCGAGGCGGTGGTGTCCGTGCTGGCCGGATTCGTCATGCTGGACCAGCAACTGACCATGCGGGAAACGGTGGGATGCGCCTTTATGTTCTGCGCGATCGTGCTTGCGCAGCTCCCGCAGAAGAACATAAAAAACGCTGAGGCTGTCTCAGCATAACGGGGTGCGGCATGAGGATATGCGTCATCACGGGCGGCACAGGCGGCATCGGGCTTCACCTTTGCGAAGGCTTCCACCGCGCGGGGTATGCGGTCACGGCTCTCGACGTGGAACAGCACAAAGCCTTGCCTGACGTTATTGGCTTCATCCAAACCGACTTGAGACAGGCCGAGGCCGTCAGCGAGGCCTTCCGGCGGGTGACGGAACGGCACGGCACCGTCCATGTACTCGTCAACAACGCGGCCCTCGCCCATTTCCACAAGCCCGTCATGGAAATAACCGCCGACGAATTCGACAACGCCCTTTCCGTAAACCTGCGCGGTGCGTTCCTGTGCGCGCAGGCCTTCATCAAGGCCAACGCGGGGCAGGATTACGGGCGCATCATCAATATCGCCTCCACCCGCTGGAACCAGAACGAAGCGGGATGGGAGGCCTACGGCGCTTCAAAAGGGGGGCTTGTCTCCCTCACGAACACGCTGGCCGTCTCCCTGAGCGCCACGCCGATCACGGTCAACGCCGTAAGCCCCGGCTGGATACAGGTCGACGGCTATGAAACGCTTTCCCACTTGGATCATGCCCAGCATCCTTCCGGGCGTGTGGGTATCCCCCGCGACATCGTCAACGCCTGCCTGTTCCTTGCCCACGAGGAAAACGATTTCGTCAACGGGCACAACCTCGTCGTCGACGGGGGAATGACCAAACGGATGATCTACATCGAATAGCGGTTTCGAAACACGGCGTCTCGTTAAACAGCACCGAGTCCAAAACACAAAAACACTACGCGGCCGGAGGCTCTCATGGATTGTCAACGCGATACGGAAGCATGCTCCCCCCTTCAGACGCAACTCTTTTCGCTTCAAGGCCATACCGCGCTTGTCACCGGCGCGGGTTCCGGGCTCGGCAAATATATGGCCCATGCCCTGCTCCACGCCGGAGCCAATCTTATCCTCGTCGGCCGCACGCTGGATCGCCTCGAGGCCTCGGCGGACGAGATCTTTTTGAGCTTGAAACAGCAGGGCGGCCATCTCGCGTACGATTCCGATCCCGCGGCACGCTCTGCCCATCGGGACCCGGACCAAAACAAACGCATCGCCTGCATTGCCTTCGATGTGAGCGAACTCAAGACGTTGCGGGAACTCGCCCAAAAGGCGTCCCAGCCTTTCGGCGCGCCGGACATCCTCGTCAATGCCGCCGGGCTGAATCCGCGCAAGCCGTGGAACGAACTCACGCCCGAGATTTGGGAATACACGCTGCGGCTCAATCTTTCCGCGCCGTTCTTCCTCGCTCAGGCCCTCGTGCCTGAAATGATGCGGCAAGGATGGGGGCGCATCATCAACATCGCCTCCCTTCAAAGCAGCCGGGCCTTCCCCAACGGCCTGCCCTACGGAGCGTCAAAGGGCGGAATAGCCCAACTCACGCGGGGCATGGCCGAAGCATGGTCGCGGCCCGGAACGGGCATCACGGCCAATGCCATCGCGCCGGGCTTCTTCAAGACGCAACTCACCGCCCCGCTCTTCGACAAGCCGGAAGTCGTCGAGGCTCTCGCCCGGCAAACCACCATGAACCGGGTGGGCTTCGCGGAAGATATCCAAGGGTTGACCATGTTCCTCGCTTCCCCCGCGTCCGGCTATATCACGGGGCAGGTCATCCACATCGATGGAGGCTGGACCGCCATATAGGGGAGTCCCAACGCGCTGAGTGAGGAGGCGTTGGCCTCCTCACTCTGATCATGCCCGATTTCCAAGCTTCCGGCCACTCTGACATCGTTTCGACCGCATTCTTGTAAAGACATATGCGCACGGTTTCATGAACAGGATAGGCGGAGAGACTTGGGTCTCTTGGCCTTTTCACGTCTATTTCCTTTTGAGCCCCATGCCCAGCGCCTTCATTTTCAGGTAGAGGGTGTTCCTTGAAAATCCGAGCAGCTTCGCCGCCTTGCTTTTGTTGCCGCCCGCCAGCGACAGCGCGGATTCAATGGCCCTCTTTTCCGCCTCCCGCTGCATGGCCTGAAAAGAAAACGCGCCCGGCTCCTCAGCTGCGGGCACATCCTCCGAGCGAGAGTCCATGAAAAGCCGCTCGGGCAGATAGCGCGGCGTCAGTTCGACCGCGTCGTCGTCCATGCAACAGTACGCATAGGCGAGCACATTCTTGAGTTCCCGCACGTTCCCCGGCCAGCCGTACCGCATGAAGAGGTCGAGCACGTCCTGCGAGACCCGCATCTCAAGCGCCTTTTGCGGTCCGCAGATCCCCTCGATGAGCTGGGTGATCAGGGACGGAATGTCTCCACGGTGCTTGCGGAGGGGCGGCAGATTCAGCTCAAGGATGTTCAGGCGGTGATACAGATCCTCGCGGAACTGCCGCTTGTCCACGAGTTCCGGCAGGTTGCGGTTGGTTGCTGCGATGAGGCGGAAATCCGAATACTTGCTGCCGCTCATCCCGATCTTCTGGATCTCATTGCTCTCCAGCACGCGCAGCAGCTTTGCCTGAAGATACAGCGGGAGTTCGCCGATCTCGTCGAGAAAGATCGTGCCCTTGTCCGCCAGCTCGAACTTGCCCTTCTGCCCGCCTTTCCGCGCTCCGGTAAAGGCGCCCTCCACATAGCCGAACAGTTCCGATTCAGCCAATTCACGCGGCAAGGCCGCACAGTTTACTGAAATGAAGGATCCGTTCGCGCGAGGGCTCGCCTTGTGGATGGCCTGCGCGAACAATTCCTTTCCCGTGCCGCTTTCCCCGAGGATCAGCACGGGCTCCCTGCTGCGCGCGAACCGCTTCCCCATTGCCTTGAGTGCCTGCATCACGCTGGTATCGCCGACGAGATCGTCAAACGTACGCAGGCCCCCGCCCGTCGTTTCCTGTGCGATGAAGTACCCGACCTTGCGTTTGAGCTGCTGGAGGTTGTGCAACAGCTCCTCAATGCGCTCATTGTCGTGCGTGGTAACGATCACTTCCGAAAGGCAGCAGACCAGATTTCCTTTGTCGTCCAGAATGGGGCAACGGCGGCATAACCCTTCGACGCCATTGTAGGAGATGCTGTTCACCGTATTGATCCGCCGTGTCTGCAACGAATTGAGGACGCCCGCCCTTCCCGTCTGGAATATGGCGTCGATTTTTTTGCCTACGACGCTCTGGGACGGATCAAGCCCATAGATGTGGTAGCAGGACTGCGAAAAATACCTGACCGTCCCCGTAGGGTCCGTGAGCGAAACGCCGATGCTCAGGGCATCAAGCAGCTGATGGAACAACGGGTTTTCAACAAGCCGTTTGAAATCCTCATCCGAAGCGATGGGAAAAGGCATGGACATAAAGTCTCCCAGTGTATGCATCCCACGTCAGGCAGAAGAACAAGACATTTCTGTCATAAAAAAGAGACATTTTTCTTTAAAAACAAATAAATACAGCATGATATTGTTTTGTCTCAGTATAATGACAAATGACACTTTTGGGAAGGTCCTTAACGCATAACAAACGAAATTTATTTATTCTTTTTTTATGGAATACCGCTTGCAGACAAAGACGTCCAGAGAGAGCCCGCATGGGCTCAGCGCTCTCAAACGCTCGGGTCAACCTCAAAGACGGAGTTTTGTCATGGGAAGCGGTTTTGAAAATCTCATCCTTTTCGGCCTCCTTTCGCTGATGC
>ENA-ORUF01000976-ORUF01000976.1-human-gut-metagenome-genome-assembly--contig:-NODE-976-length-34306-cov-3.260226_pt1 | contig 34306 bp, 36 predicted proteins | sample MGYA00242077_ERZ509203 | MGnify/ENA primary metagenome ERZ509203 (study PRJEB26280, sample SAMEA2338834) | human gut metagenome | biome: human gut; feature: human-associated habitat; material: faeces... | reverse complement strand
GAGGCAAAGAAGGCTGATGTTAAACACCTTTTTCCAATCCAGGGCATGATTTTTTTTCATGGAGTTCTCCTTCATTCGCCGCCTGCCCGTTTCAGCAGTCGGCGCGCAGGCCGTCAGCACCTCAGAGTTCCGGCAGCAGGGCGCTCAGCTCCTGCCACAGCTTGTCGCCGTCAATGATGCGCCAATCATTTGTCCCGTCGCTGGCGAAAGCCCCCCGGGGGCCGACTATGATATTCCACAGCTCGCCGTCCTCCCGCAGTTTGAGATCCAGGGGAAACTCTTTCGCCTGAAATCCGCCCTGGCGGAACATCGGCGTACAGGAATACCCCTCCAGCACCGACTGAACGGCCCCTCGATCCAGCTTGTCTGTGATGTCCTGACAGCCTGTGAGGTCGAATGCCAGCTCCGCCTTAAAGCGCTCATCTGGTCTCCCCTCCCCCATCAAGGGCCGGGGAACGTACCAGTAGGCGAAGAAGGCTCCCACAGCGATCAGCAGCAGGATCGCAACGGCGATGGTCAGCTTCTTTTCCTTTGACATGGGGCCCTCCTTTTATGGCGGGGCAGCACAGAGGCCGCCCCTACAAAACGGTGCGCCGAGTCGTCGCGCCCTTTGACACTGGATTTTCTCCCTCATGGGCGGCCGGGGCAAGCCCCGGCCCTACGTGCAATACGTATTTCGTAGGGGCCGATGTCCTCATCGGCCCGTTCCCGCCGCGGCAGGACGTTTGGGTTTGCGGAAAGAAGAAAATAATCGCGGCGCGCCTCCCCCTACACGGGGCTGCTCACTTTTTCTTCTTGTCCGCCACCAGAACGATCTTATTTTTCAGGTCCTTCTTGTGGCTGGGGCGGTACAGGACAAATTTTGTACCGATGACCTGCACCACCTCGCTGCGGGTCCGGGGGGCCAGGGCCTCCGCCGCCTCCCGGGCGGACATGAGGGAGGTCTCCAGCACCCGGCCCTTGATGAGCTCCCGGGCCTCCAGGGCATCGTTGGCCTGCTGCACCAGGTTATCCCCAATGCCGTCCTTACCCACGATCAAGATCGTATCAATGTTGTTCGCCAGGCCGCGCAGCTGGGCCCGCTGTTTGCTTGTCAATTCTTCCATGTCTCAAACTCCTGTATTTTGATGTGCAGGGGCCCTTTCTGGCACCCGCCGTTTTGGGACAAACCCAATTCCTAACTCCTAATTCCTAACTCCCTCTAGGTATTCCTTCAGCTTGACCTGAAATGCCTCCAGCGCCTTGCCCCGGTGGGAGATGGCATTTTTCTCCTCCGCCGTCAGCTGGGCGAAGGTCTTTTTCAGCGTCGGCACGAAAAACACCGGATCATAGCCAAAGCCGCCCTCCCCCTGAGGGGCAAAGGCGATGGTCCCGGGGCACTCCCCCCGGGCAGTGAGCACATCCCCATTGGGGAAGCAGCAGGTGATGACGGACACAAATTTCGCCGTCCGGGGCATCTGCCCCTTCATGTTTTCCAGCAGCAGCTGATAGCGCTGGACGTCGTCCAATCCCTCGCCGCCGTAGCGGGCGGAATACACCCCTGGCGCTCCGTTCAGCGCATCCACACACAGGCCGGAGTCATCGGCAATGGCGGGCAGGCCGCTGGCCTCCATAACAGCTTGGGCCTTCAGCAGGGAATTTTCCTCAAAGGTGGTTCCCGTCTCCTCCACCTCTACGTCCACACCGGCCTCCGCCTCAGAGCAGACCTCAATGCCAAGGTGAGACAGGATCTCGTTCATCTCCACCAGCTTTTTCTTGTTTTTACTTGCCAGTACCAGCTTCATGTCATTTCTCCTCTGCTTATACGCCCAAGATCTCTTTCTGGACCGCCTGAAGCTGCCGGATTCCCTTCTCGCACAGCTCCACCAGCTGCCGCTGCTCGTCCAGGGTGAAGGGGCGCTCTTCGCCGGTGCCCTGGATCTCGATGAGGCGGCCCTGGTCGTCCATGACGCAGTTCAGGTCCACCATGGCGGCGGAGTCCTCCTCATAGCACAGGTCCAGCAGGGGCACATCGTCCACGATGCCGGCGGACACGGCGGCCACATAGCCGCTGACCGGATACTCCGCCAGCTGGCCGGCCTCCATCATCTTCCGGAACGCCAGCATCATGGCCACGAAGCCGCCGGTGATGGAGGCGGTGCGGGTCCCTCCATCTCCCTGGAGCACATCACAGTCGATGGTGATGTTCCAGGGGCCCAGCTTCTTCATGTCCACCACAGAGCGCAGAGCACGGCCGATGAGCCGCTGGATCTCGGCGGAGCGGCCATTGAGTTTCAGCTTGGAGATGTCCCGGCGGGACCGCTCCCGGTTGGCCCGGGGGAGCATGGAATACTCGGCGGTGACCCAGCCCTCCCCCTCGGGGACGTGGCGGGGCGGCTTGTCCTCCACGCTGGCGGTGCACAGCACATGGGTGTTTCCGCAGCGGATCAGGCAGGAGCCCTCCGCAAATTTGTTAATATTCGGGATGATCTCCACTGGGCGGAGTTCATCCTGCTTTCTTCCATCAATGCGTGTCATGGATAACTTCCTCTCTCTTTTCTACATTTTCTATTATGAGATCAGCATGACGATCAGATAGAGCAAATACAGCAGCGCACAGGCCATCATCCTCATTCCCCATGCTCTGATCTCCTGGTCCATCTGCTCTGTGTCGCTGCTGCCCTTCCATAGGACGTGGAACAACTCAGGCCGTCTCCACATGGTAGCGCCCATCCCAGCGGCCAGGCACATCACAAAATTCAACATGGAGGCTTCCCCCTTTGTCCCTATTTTATCACAGTTTTTGAAATCATGGGTGGATAGAATGTGAATTCAGCTGTAAATTACAAATAGCACCCGGATCGCAAGGACCGCTGCGATCACGGCCAAACCGATCAAATTATTCCGCCGCTGCTCCGGCGTCACATCCGCTCCCCACAGCCTGAAATCCCTCCAGTGCAGCTTCCCCATCTGCCTCATGGCGCTGAAATAGCCGATCAAGGAAAACACCACCGCTGTATCCACAAAACGAATGTCGATCATTTCAGTCCCTCCCGGCACAGCCTCCGCCCATCCCCAGACGGCCCGTAATTCCTAACTTCTAATGTCTAACTCCTCACTCAAATCAGGGCCTGGGCAAACTCCGCCGCGTCGAAGGGCTTCAAATCGTCGATCCCCTCTCCCACACCGGCGTACTTCACCGGCACACCCAGTTCCTTGGCAATGGCGATGGCGATGCCCCCCTTGGCGGTCCCGTCCAGCTTGGTCAGGACGATGCCGGTAATCCCGGCTGTCTCCTTGAACTGCTTGGCCTGGATCAGGCCGTTCTGTCCGGTGGTAGCATCCAGCACCAGCAGGGTCTCCCGGGCACAGCCAGGCAGTTCCCGGTCGATGACCCGGGAAATCTTGTTCAGCTCATTCATCAGGTTCTGCTTGTTGTGCAGCCGCCCGGCGGTGTCCACCAAGACCACATCGGTGTTCCGGGCCTTGGCGGCGGAGGCGGCGTCAAAGACCACGGCGGCAGGGTCCGCCCCCTCATGCTGCTTGATGATGTCCACGCCAGCCCGGTCAGCCCATACGGTCAGCTGGTCGGCAGCGGCGGCACGGAAGGTGTCAGCGGCACAGAAGAGGACTTTCTTCCGTTCGGCGCGCAGCTGGCTGCCGATTTTTCCGATGGTGGTGGTCTTGCCCACCCCGTTCACCCCGATGAACAGCACCACAGAGGGCCGGGTGGACAGATCCAGTCCAGCGTCCCCCACGGTCATGGCGTCGGCGATGCAGCGGCACATACAGGCTCGCGCCTCCTCCACCGTCTTGATATGCTCCTCCTTCACCCGGCGGCGCAGTTCCTCCACAAGCTCCAGGGTGGTGTCCATCCCCGTGTCCGCCAGGATCAGAGACTCCTCCAGTTCGTCGTAAAAGTCGTCGGTGAGCTCAGAGCCGAAATTGGCAAAAATATTGATTTTTTTCAGTTTGTCAAAGAAACCCATGGTATCCTTCCTCTCTGTTGCAATCTTGTAGGAGCCGGTTCCAGTTTCAGTCCATGCCCAGTCACCGCTCCACTCTTTCTCCACAGAAGGGACAGAACTGCCCCCACTGGAAGCTGTCGGTCATCTCCTCTCCGCAGAAGGGGCAGAACGCAGGCCCTTGGGCCGCCTGGCCATCTCCGACTGGCTGCTCCTGAGTCTGGCTCTGGGGTTGGGAGGCGAATGCCTCCGGGTTCAGCCGCTCCGGGGGAACGACCTGCGCCAGCATAGCGAAAATCAGCTTGACCACGATAAACAGCACAATGATCAGGGCAATTCCGCCCACAATGGGCAGCCAGCTGTTTTTCTTCTTCTCGTTCTCGTTCACGGTGTACCTCCAAAGTATTCGTCCCCGCCCCACCGGGCAGGGTTCTGGTCGATATAGGTCCAGTGGAACAGAAAATCGTTTTCGTCTCTGACGATGTGTTCATGGTAACTTGCCTGCCAAAGCTTTTCCCCCTGTTTCCCGTTTTTCATATTCTGTTTCCGGGTCGTTAGGGACTTGAAAACACCCATTATCTGCATCAATGTAGGGCGGGGGCTTGCCCCCGCCGTCTCATCCCTCAACAAAAGCAGCAAATGTATGTGGTTAGGCATGATCACATATTTTTCAAGCCTCACCGTCGGAAAACGCATTGGCAGGGATTCCAGTTCCTCCTTTATGATCTGTCCGCAGGCCGTCAGGTGAATCTCGGCGGGGGCAAGCCCCCGCCCTACGGGATAGGAGATCTCTGAGAGAATATTTTTCCGTCCTGCTGTACAGACTGTGACAAAATATGCCCCCTTCCGGCTATAATCATAAGCTTTCAGCCGAATATGCTTGCGATTTTGGTATTCCATATCATCACCTGATCTTCAGTTCCTTCTCCACATCGTTCAGGTTGATGGTCAGCATCCGAGACACACCCTGCTCCTGCATGGTGACGCCGTAGAGCACGTCGGCCTCCTCCATGGTGCCTCGGCGGTGGGTAATGACGATGAACTGGGTCTTTTCCGACATTCCCCGCATATACCGGGCAAACCGAACCACATTATTGTCATCCAGAGCAGCCTCGATCTCATCCATGACCACAAAGGGGGTGGGACGCACCTTCAAAATGGAGAAATAAAGGGCGATGGCCACAAAGGCCTTCTCTCCGCCGGACAGCAGCGTGATGGTTTTTAATGCCTTTCCGGGCGGCTGGACCTTGATCTCAATACCGCAGTTTAGGATGTCGTCCGGGTCCTCCAGTTCCAGTGCAGCCCTTCCTCCCCCGAACAGTTCCTGGAAGGTCTGTCCAAAGGACTCGTTGATGCTCTGGAACTCCCGGCTGAAGATGGCCTTCATCTCGCCGGTGATCTGCCCAATGACCTCCTCCAGTTCCCGCTTGGCCTTCTCCACGTCGTCCCGCTGGTCTGTGAGGTAGGTATAACGCTCATTCACACGCTGGAACTCCTCAATGGCTGCCACATTCACACTGCCCAACGCAGACATTCCCTTTTTCAGTTCGGCAATACGTCGGTTGGCTTTTGGGACAGATCCGATTTCCACCCGCTGAAGCTTGGCCGCCTCGTGTGAGAGTTCATAGGTCTCCCACAGCTTGTCCAGCAACTGCTTCTCATCCAGGGCCGCAGCCATCTTTTTCTGTTCCAGGCGGGACACTTCCCCGCCGATGGTCAGCAGTTCCCGGTTTTTCTCCTGTCCCTCCCGAGTCGCTTTGACCCGCTCGCCCTCCAGGGCCAGTTTTTCCTCGTTCAGTCCAGTGATTTTCCTCTGCTGCTCCTGATTCTCCCGAGCCAGCTTCTGGAGTTGACCCTCCTTCACCCCGATCTCCCGGGCAAAGCCCTCGTTTTTCTCCTGATAGTCCCCGATCAGCGCCCGGCTCTGGTCCTGGTCGCCATCCAGATCCCGTCGCAGGCCCTCCAGCTCCTCCAGCCCGCGGGCGGTGGCCTCCCGCTCCGCCTCCAGGGCAGCCAGCCCCGCTGTGAGCTGGGAAAGCTCCTGGGTCAGGGTCAGCGACCGTGTCTGCAAATCACTCTGGCCCCGGGCTTTGCCATCCGCCTCGCTCTTCAGGGCGGCGGCCTCTCCCTCCAGCTCCCGGATCCGCTCCCGGGCATGCTGGGTGTCCCGCTCGATCTCGCTGTTGCGGTGCTGGAGCTGCCCCAGCTCGCTGCGCTGGTTCTCCCGCTGCTCCTCCAGGGAGGCAGCCACACTGCGGCAGTGCTCCACCTGGGCCTCCGCCTTCAGCACCGCGTCCTCCCACTCCCGGAGCTGCGCCTGGGCGGTCTCCAGCTCATAGGCAGCCCCCTTTGCCTCCCGCTCCGCCTCCTCCAGGGCCCGGGCCGCCTGCTCCAGCTGCTCCTGCAGGCCGGCGCTCTGGGCATTCAGCCGCTCCAGCTCGTTGGCCCGGCTGAGGATCCCGGCGCTGCGGCTGGCGGAGCCGCCGGTCATGGAGCCTCCCGGATTGAGCACCTGGCCGTCCAGAGTGACGATCCGGAACCGGTATCCAAACCGCCGGGCGGCCGCGATGGCCGCGTCCAGATCCTCCATCACCGCCACGCGCCCCAGCAGATTGGAAAACACCGCCCGGTACCGGGGATCAAACTGGACCAGCTGGTCCGCCACCCCAACAAAGCCAGGCTCCTGGGACAGGCTCCCCGCCTCCCGCAGCTCGCCGGGCCGGATGGAGCTGAGGGGCAGGATGGTGGCCCGGCCTCCGTCCCGCCGCTTCAGATACTGGATGACGGCCTTTCCGTCCTCCTCACAGTCCACCACCAGGTTCTGCATCGCACCCCCAAGTGCGGTCTCAATGGCCACTGTATATCGATCCGGCACATGGAGCAGTCCAGCCACTGGGCCGTGGATGTGATGCAGAGTCCCCCGCTGGACCTCTCCCATGACCAGCTTGACCGACTTGGAATACCCTTCGTGGAGTTTCTCCATCTCGGTGAGCATCCGAATCCGGGACGTCAAGGCGTTTTCATCCATTTTGAGGCGGACATGGCGCTCTCTGGCCTGCTCCGCCTTTTTCTTCCGCCCATCTAGGCGCAGGGTATAGCCGGAGATCACATTTTTCACTGTGTCCCGCTCTTCCAGAGCCTCCCGCAGCTTCTTCTCCGCAGCGGCAGAGTCCGCTTCTGCCTCCTCCTGCCGCCGATCCAGCCGTCCAAGTTCTTGGCGCACTGCCTCGTCCCGGTCCAGCACCTCCTGTGCAGCGGCAGCCAGAGCAGACAGCAAGACCTTGGCCTGATGTGCATCGGCTGTTTTGACCGACTCCTTCCCCCGCAGTTCCTCCAGTTCCTGAGCCAGGGTTCCCGCCGAACGCAGGGCCTCCTGTGCGGCAGCGTTCTTCTCCTCTGCCTCTCTCCTGGCCTGTTCCAACTGCCCGTCGATTTCTGTCAAGCGTGCTTTCCGTTCCGCAATCTGGCCGGAGAGGCTGTCCTGCCGTCCCTCCCGCTGCTCCAGTTCCTCCCGGATACGGGCCGTATTTTCAAGATTATGCTGAATGCTGCTTTTCAGCACTGCAATGGAGGATTCCAATTCCCGAACTGTAGCCTCCCTGCCCTGAATGGCAAAGCGAAGCCGGTCGGCCTCCACCTCTTTTTCCCGCATTTGGGCAGAGAGGTTCTCCGCCGCACTAAATCGCTCCTCCATCGCCCGTTCAGCAGCCTTTTTCTGACGAACCGCCTCATGGTAGTCAGTCTCTAACTTAATACTTCCCGCCCGGAGCCGCTCCAGTGTGTCCAGCCAAACAGAGATCTCCAGTCCTTTCAGTTCATCTCGAAGGATCAGGAAGCGTTTGGCCCGCTCGCTCTGCTCCCGGAGAGGTTCTACCTGGAGTTCCAGCTCATCGATCTTGTCGTTGATCCGGAGCAAGTTCTCATCGGTGCGCTCCAGCTTCCGCTCTGCCTCCTCCTTCCGGTGACGGAAGCGGGAGATGCCAGCCGCCTCCTCAAACATCTCCCGGCGGTCGGTAGACTTCACCGATAGGATCTCATCAATGCGCCCCTGCCAAATGATGGAGTACCCCTCCCGGCCAAAGCCGGTATCCATAAACAACTCGTTCACATCCCGAAGGCGGACGGAGCGGCGGTTGATGTAATACTCACTCTCTCCAGAGCGGTAGTAACGCCGTGTCACCATGACCTCGCTCTCATCCATATCAAAGATATGTGCAGTATTGTCCAGTACCAGGGACACCTCAGCATAGCCTGTTTGCTTCCGCCTGGCGGTTCCGCCAAAGATCACATCCTCCATCTTTCCGCCCCGGAGAGTCCGGGTAGACTGCTCCCCCATGACCCAGCGGATGGCATCAGAAATGTTGGATTTGCCCGACCCATTTGGCCCAACGATGGCGGTGATATCCTCGCCAAAGGTCAGGACCGTCTTGTCCGGAAAGGATTTGAACCCCTGGATCTCAAGCGCCTTTAAGTACAACTCACACACCTCATTCTGGCCGAAGTTGTCTCCGGCCTCCATTTGGACTGATGGGCATAAAAATAGATTATAATTATAGCAAAAAAACATTCGGATTGCAACTTCTTCCAGGATGCCGTCCTTCTCTTCTTTATTAGAAAATTATCACTGAAATACGCAGAACATCCGGCATTCTTGGTACCAGCCAGAAATATGGCAGCACTGATCCTACCTTTTCTGGAATGGAGTCCGGCATTTCTGCTCTGGCAATGAGGCCATACGTTCAGTACAACAATGCTTTAAGCTTTGCATCCGTTTTTCAACGGCAAGCATCTTTGATCCAGGTTATTTGAGAATACAGATGACAGGATTGACCTGCTCCGCACGATTTTTATCTACCACGTGCTCACCGCCAGCATGAGGATCAAAGCGGCATATACGAAGTTTTTATGTTCTGGACACCCCTGCAAATCCATTGCGATACACAAACCACCGCTCTCACAACTTCCCGATAAAACCCTCGGCCGGCTTGCGCATCTTCCGTTTGCAGCCGGATCAGTTTTGAAAACCTTCAAAAAAATTTTTGTTATTTTTCAAAAAATCCTTGCTTTTTTTCGAAATACCTGCTATCATATCAGACGATGCTTCATTGAAAGCGAACTCTCATAGCGAGGAGGTAAGCAACATGGCCAAATGCGAATTCTGCGACAAGGGCGTCACCTTCGGCATCCAGGTCTCCCACTCCCACCGCCGTTCCAACCGTACCTGGAAGCCCAACGTGAAGCGCGTGAAGGCGATCGTGAAGGGTGTTCCCACCCACGTGTACGTCTGCACCAGATGCCTCCGTTCCGGTAAGGTCACCCGCGCTGTGTGATCGGTATATGGCAAGATGAAATCCCCTGTGCTTCGGCACAGGGGATTTTCTTATTTTGAGTTCCAGTTGGCCTCTTATGGCCGCACCGCTATCTTGAGTACACCGTCCTCCTTGGCCTCAAACAACTGATAGGCCTCCATCACATGTTCCAACGGATAGGTGTGCGTGATCAGGGGTTCCGTATTCAACTGTCCAGCTGCGATCAGATCCAAAATCTCGTCACAGCGGCAGGCGTCCACGCCGCCAGTCTTGAAGGTCAGATTCTTGCCATACATCTCAGGCAGGGGAAGGATCTGGGCCTCCTCGTACATAGCAGCAACTACCACGATCCCGCTTGGCCGAGCCATCTGCCATGCCGTTTGGAACGTACCTGAACCACCCGCAGCTTCAATGACCACATCTGCTCCGCGTCCCTCTGTGAATGTTCGGACCTGCTCCAGGGCCTCATCCCCTGGCTCCAGAGCCAGGTCTGCCCATCCTTGGGAGATGGCCAGCGCGCGCCGGGCTGCATCAGGTTCCACCGCCACAATACGAGCAGGCCGGTACAGGCGGGCACACATCATGGCACACAGGCCGGTAGGACCGGCACCCAGAACAGCCACAGTGTCTCCCTCCCGGATCTCACCCAGCTGGGCTGCCCAGAAGCCGGTGGAAAGAATATCTCCGGTAAACAGAGCCTGGCGATCGGTGACGCCATCCGGGATCCGGGTCAAACCGTTGTCTGCGTAAGGCACCCGAACATACTCCGCTTGCCCTCCGTCAATCCGGCAGCCCAGCGCCCAGCCTCCGGCGGGATCAGTACAATTGTTGACCGCCCCCCGCTGACAAAAGAAGCATGTTCCGCAAAATGTCTCCACATTGACAGCCACCCTGTCACCAGGCGATACCCGGGTCACCTGTTCGCCCACCCGCTCCACAACACCTACCATCTCATGTCCTACAATGATCCCAGGTTTCGCCCTGGGCACAAAACCGCCCTTGATATGCAAATCGCTGGAACAGATGGACGCAAGCGTCACTCGCACCACTGCGTCTCTTGGATCCAAAATCTCCGGAACCGGCCGTTCCTCCAGTGCAAAGCATCCCTTTTCCCGATAGACCACAGCCCGCATTGTTTTTTTCATTTTAAACTGCTCCTCTCTTCCGATTGGGACCCAGTACGCCGCCGCAATCCCCTGTTCTGTGCAGTGTACCACACATGACCGCAGCTGGCAAGCACACCGCTGCCCGACGTTTCTTTTCGGTGTGTTTGTTGATAAAGTGGCCGTTTTATGGTACAATGATCAAAAAGAAGTGTCAATCCAGATTCCGCCACTTTGGGAGGTTCCCATGTTTGTCAAAAACCCAGAATATTTTCTTACGATTGTAAAAGAACGCAGCATCTCCAGGGCCGCTGACCGACTCTATCTCTCTCAGCCCTACCTCAGCCAGTATCTGGCCAAGCTTGAGACCACCCTGGGGGTCACCCTGCTGGATCGCTCTCACACCCCCCTCCAGCTCACCGCAGCCGGAGAGTTATTCCATTCCTATTTAGAGCGGCAGGGCTATCTGGACCGACAGCTGGAGAGTGATCTGCGAGCTCTCCAGACCCAAAAGCGGCAGCTGCTGCGCATCGGAGTGTCCACCTGGCGTGGCTCCACCCTTCTTCCTGATATTCTCCCAACTTTTGTACGCCAGGATCCGGATGTCCAAGTAGTCCTCCACGAGGCCCCAGTTCCCCAGCTTGGCGACCTGGCCGCCAGCAGCATCACCGACTTCTGCCTTATGCACATCCCTAGCGACCTCACCAACTTGAGTTATGAGTTGGTGATGCACGAGCGGATCCTGCTTATCAGTCATCGAGACCATCCCCTGGCCCAAGGCCTGGACAGTCCCTGCTCTGCCCCCCTCCCCTTCAGAGATCTGCGCCGCCTGGAGCACGAGCGGATTATTATGCTCCCAGAAGATTGGCGGCTGTCCAAACTGCTGTACAACACCTTCAGTGTCCAGAATGTGGAACCGCTGAATATCCTTACCACCACCAACAACACCACTGCCATCAACCTGGTGGCAGAAAACATGGGCTTCACCTTCCTGCCGGAGAGCGGCATCCACCGCACCCCCTATCTGGATCGACTCTCCTTCTTTACTGTGGGAACTCCGCCTCTCACCAGCCCCCTGGCGGTGGTCTATAAGAAAAACAGCTTTCTCTCCCCCGCCGCACGCACCTTCATGGATCTGATCAAGGAGTATTACCGCCAATTTGACCGGGGTTCCGCCCTCTCCGACTCTTGACGGCAGGAAAAAGCTATGCTACACTAAGAGCGATCAAAAGCTATACGACTGACGGAAGTGGAGCGACCACATGGAGTATAGCGGGCGGACCCTCCGCCTTTATGCCGACCGTCTGGGCGCACGGAATCAAACCCGTTGCGCTCTTTTTTTATCAAAAGGGCGCCCAACACTGAAAAGGAGACGTGGTAAAGATGAAAACTGATATTGAGATCGCCCAGAGCACCCAAATGCAGCACATTGCAAACATCGCAAAGACCGCTGGTGTGGACGAGGAGTACCTGGAGTTTTACGGAAAGTACAAGGCCAAGATCGACTACCGCCTGCTCCAGGAGAGCAAGGCCCCCAATGGTAAGCTGATCCTGGTCACCGCCATCAACCCCACCCCCGCCGGAGAGGGCAAGACCACTACCACTGTCGGTCTGGCCGACGGGATGCGCCGCTTGGGCAAGAATGCTCTGGTGGCCCTGCGTGAGCCCTCTCTCGGCCCCGTATTCGGCGTGAAGGGAGGCGCAGCTGGCGGCGGCTATGCCCAAGTCGTTCCTATGGAGGATATCAACCTCCACTTCACTGGCGACTTCCATGCCATCGGTGCGGCCAATAACCTTCTGGCCGCCATGCTGGACAACCATATCCAGCAGGGTAACGCACTGGGAATCGATGTCAAGCGCATCACCTGGAAGCGGTGTGTGGACATGAATGACCGCCAGCTCCGCAACGTCATTGATGGCTTGGGCGGTCGGATGCAAGGCGTTCCCCGAGAGGATGGCTTTGACATTACTGTAGCCAGCGAGGTCATGGCAGTGCTTTGCTTGGCTTCCTCCATCACAGACCTGAAGGAGCGCCTGAGCCGCATCATCGTCGGCTACACCTATGATGAGAAACCGGTCACTGCTGGCGATCTCAAGGCCGCTGGGGCCATGGCCGCTCTGTTGAAAGACGCCCTGAAACCCAACCTGGTGCAGACTCTGGAGGGCACTCCCGCCTTCATCCATGGCGGCCCCTTTGCTAATATCGCCCACGGATGCAACTCTGTGATGGCCACCCGGATGGCTATGAAACTGGGAGATTACGCCATCACTGAAGCCGGATTTGGCGCCGATTTGGGTGCTGAGAAATTCCTGGATATCAAGTGCCGCATGGCTGGCCTCACTCCTGATGCTGTGGTTCTGGTGGCCACCGTTCGTGCTCTGAAACATCATGGCGGCGCAGCCAAGGCGGAGCTGAACCAGGAGGATCTCGCTGCCCTGGAGCGCGGCCTGCCCAATCTTCTGCGCCATGTAGAGAATATCACCCAGGTGTACGGTCTGCCCTGCGTGGTGGCCATCAACCGTTTCCCAACCGACACTGAGGCTGAGCTGAAACTGGTGGAGGACAAATGCCGCGCCCTGGGGGTCAATGTAGCCCTGTCCGAGGTGTGGGCCAAGGGCGGCGAGGGCGGCATCGCCCTGGCAGAGGAGGTCATCCGTCTGTGCGAGGCGGAGAATCACTTCCGCTTTGCCTATGAGCTGGAGCAGCCCATTGAGGACAAGCTGGCTGCCATCGTAAAAAAGGTCTATCACGGCGACGGCGTTGTCCTCACGCCCGCCGCCAAAAAGCAGGTCAGGCAGCTCACTGAGCTGGGCTATGGCGATCTGCCCATCTGCATGGCCAAGACCCAGTACTCCTTCTCTGACGATCAGAGCCTTCTGGGCGCCCCCGACGGCTTTACCGTCACAGTCCGGAATGTAAAGGTGTCCGCCGGCGCCGGCTTCCTGGTGGCCCTCACTGGGGACATCATGACCATGCCCGGTCTGCCCAAGGTCCCCGCCGCCGAAAAGATCGACGTGGACGAAAACGGCAAGATCACTGGCCTGTTCTGACCCATCTTCCCCTCACCCGCACCGGAGTTCTTCCGGTGCGGGTATTTCTTTTTCTCCCTGGGGCCAATCTTGTTGGAAGAACTCATAGTTTAGAGGTGCGACCGTTTTTGATCCTAATACAAAAATAGAGGCCATCCGAACAGCGGATGGCCTCTATTTTCTCATTTCACCTCAGAGAGGATGTCCAGGTTCTTCATAAAATACTCCACGCCGGAGTAGATGGTGGTCAGCACGATGACCGCTACGCAGATATGGTTGATCCAAACTGCGATTGGCAGGAACATGAGCACGATGCACACCATGGTGGAGGCCGTCTTGACCTTGCCGGACCAGCCGGCGGCGATCACACGCCCCTTGTCTGCCGCCACCATTCTCAGGCCGGACACACTAAACTCCCGGATGATCACCACCAGCAGAGCCCAGCCGGGCATCTGCCCAATTTCAACAAACCACAGCATAGCAGCTACCACCAGACACTTATCTGCCAGTGGGTCCATAAATTTCCCAAAGTCAGTGACCTGATTATAGTGGCGGGCAATGTAGCCGTCCAGGGTATCGGTCAGACTGGCAGCGATGAAAATGGCCAGTGCCCAGTAGTTGGCTCCGGGCACCTGTAAGTACAGCACCAAAAGGAATACCGGAATCAGAAAGACTCGGAGAATAGTCAGCTTATTGGCAGTATTCATGGAAAATGGTCAGCTCCTCTTTTTCGACAAAAAATCTATTCCTCAATCTCACCGGTCAACTCTCCGTCAGAGACGCCAGTGATCCGGACATTGACGAAGCTGCCCGCAGGGACGGCTCCGGCGGCGGTGAACAAGACACGGCCGTCGATCTCCACCGAGTCGGCGTAGGTTCGCCCGGTAAAACAGCCCGCCTGAGTATCAAATCCCTCGCATAGTACCTCCATCACAGTTCCCAGCCGCTCCTCATTGTACTCATCCATAATTCTGGATTGGAGATCCACTACCAGTTCCACCCGGCGGGCGGCAGTCTCCGGATCTACCTGGTCCTCCATAGCGACAGCCAATGTCCCCTCCTCCGGAGAGAATTGGAACACACCCACCCGCTGGAGTTTCTGCTCCCGCAGGAACTGGCACAGTTCCTCAAATTCCGCCTCTCCTTCTCCTGGCAAACCACAGATCAGCGAGGTACGAACCACCAAATCCGGGATAGCTCGCCGCAGCCGGACAAAGAGATCCTCCAGTTCCGCCCGGGTGTTCCTCCGGCGCATGGCATTCAGAATCCCATCATTGCAGTGCTGGATGGGGATATCCAGATAGTGAACAATTTTTTTCTCCCGTGCGATGGTATCGATGAGTTCGTCCGTAATCACTTCAGGATACAGGTAGTGCAGACGGATCCAGTGGAAGTCCAGCTTGCACAGCTCCTTCAGCAATTGGGCTAGGGAGGTGGGTTCCTCCAAGTCCATACCGTACCGTGTGATGTCCTGGGCGATGACAATAAGTTCCTTCACGCCGTTGTCCGCCAGCTTTCTGGCCTCGGCCAGCAGGGCCTCCATGGAACGGCTGCGGTAGCGGCCCCGGAGCTTGGGGATGATGCAGAAGGCGCAGCCGTTGCTGCACCCCTCGGCGATTTTTAGGTAAGCAGTGTATGGCGGGGTAGTCACCAGGCGCTCCCCATCCTCAAAGGTGCGGTGGATATTGCCGAAATGCTCCGCCTTTTCCCCCGCCATCAGTTCCTCTACTGCCGCCACCACATCAGTATAGCTTCCAGTACCCAGCATTCCGTCCACTTCGGGCAGCTCCGTACGGATGTCATCAGGATATCGCTGGGAAAGACAGCCGGTCACCAGCAGCTTCTTCAGGCGCCCGGCCTTTTTCAGCTCCGCCAGCTCTAAAATATTTTCGATGGCCTCGCTCTTGGCAGACTCAATAAAGCCACAAGTATTCAGCACTGCTACATCGGCCCCGTCTGGGTCGCCGGTAACGGTGTGCCCCGCCTGGCGGCACAGGGCCATCATTTGCTCGGTGTTCACCAAATTTTTGGCACAGCCGAGGGAAACAAATGCGATTTTATATGGATTCAAGGAGTACCCTCCTTCATGTTTTCTTGAATCAGATTCGTACTCAATGCGCACATGCCACTCAATTTTTCTTTGATGTCCGCATCGGAAAATATCTACTACTCAAAATCAGCCTCTGCACCATAGCGGCGCAGTCCCTCACTGATGTCGCTCCAGGCGTAGCCTCGTCGGACCAAGGCGTCCGATGCACGCTTCCACGCACGTCGATCCTCCGGCGGTGTGTCTCCCAGCTTTTTAGCAAGAAACGCATCAATAGCCTCCGACGGATCCTCCGCCTGATCCAGAGCCTCATCCCACAGTTCCCGTGGGACCCCCCTGCGGTACAGTTCGTCCCGCAGCTTCCGCAGACCGTAGCCCTTGGCTGAGTAGTGGCGCACCACCTGCTCCGCATAGGAAGCGTCATTCAGAAAACCCAGTTCCTCTAAACGATCACAGATGGCGGCCGACTCCTCAGAATCGGCCTCCCATCCTTCTAGTTTGCGCTCCAGTTCCCGTCGTGACATAGGGCGTCCAGCCAACAGGTTTAGAGCCTTATCCTTCAGACCACCAGTGCGGACAGCAGCCAAAAGGCGCTCTGTCTCCTCCTCTGTCAGTTCCCGACCGGCACAGAGCGAAAACTGTAGCACCTCCCCCTCACTCACTCTGAGCATGGTACCGTCCTCCAACACCGCAAGCCAGCGGCCGCGGACACGTTTGGAGGGCTTCAGTTCCTGAATGATCATTTACTCCTCGCCGTCCTCAAAGTCGTCGGCAGATACATCAATCGCCCGTCCTGCTGCCCGGGCCGCAGCTTGTCCCTGCTTGGACAGCAGTTTAAATGCATTCTGCCGGATCTTGGCCTCCAAATCTTCTGCCATTTCTGGGTTATCCCGCAAAAACTGCTTCGCTGCATCCCGGCCCTGTCCCAAGCGCAGTTCGCCCATAGCAAACCAAGAGCCGCTCTTCTGTACCAGATCCAGCTTAACACCCAGGTCAATCAGTTCGCCTACCTTGGAGATGCCCTCGCCGTACATGATATCAAACTCAGCCTCTCGGAACGGAGGTGCCACCTTGTTCTTGACAATCTTAGCCCGAGTACGGTTGCCGATGATCTCAGAGCCGCTCTTCAGCGCCTCCACCCGCCGCACATCAATACGGACCGAGGAGTAGAATTTCAGCGCCCGGCCACCGGTGGTAACCTCAGGATTGCCATAGACCACACCTACCTTCTCCCGCAGCTGGTTGATGAAAATCACAATACAGTTGGTCTTTGCAATGGAACCGGCCAGCTTTCGCAGGGCCTGGCTCATCAGACGGGCCAGCAGGCCCACATGGGAATCACCCATCTCACCCTCGATCTCCGCCCGGGGGGTCAGTGCAGCTACAGAGTCTACCACGACCACATCGATGGCTCCGGAGCGAACTAGGGCTTCACAGATTTCCAACCCCTGCTCGCCAGTATCCGGCTGAGAAATCAGCATGGAGTCGATGTCCACCCCTAAAGCACGGGCATAAGTCGGGTCCAGAGCGTGTTCGGCATCAATGAAGGCTACCTCTCCCCCTCGCTTCTGGGCCTCGGCCACCACATGGAGGGCCAACGTAGTCTTACCAGAGGACTCCGGCCCATAGACCTCAATGATCCGGCCCTTGGGCAGACCGCCGATTCCAAGTGCCAGGTCCAGGGACAGTGAGCCGGTCGGGATGGATTCCACCATTACCCCCAGGTTCTCCCCCAGCCGCATAATGGAACCCTTGCCATAATTGCGCTCGATCTGCGCCATGGCAGTCTCCAGTGCCTTCTTCTTATCTGCGGCAGGAGCCGCGCTCTCCACCGCCGGTTTCTTTGTTGCCATCTGTTCCCATCCTTTCCCACCAGTCCAGTCTACTCTGGTCTGGCAATCTGTTTCACAGCTTATCAGACCAAAAGTCCAATAAACCGGACTCAATTTTACCCAGCCTCAGTTTGAACTGCAAGGCCTTTCTGTGTATTTCATTGGCTATCCGTTGATAGTCCCCTCCACCACTCGCCAAATTCCCTGAGTATCTGCGGTAGTCTGAATCTGCTCAAAGCCATTCTGGGCCAGGATCTCCTCCACTTCTGGCGCTTGTCCGATGCCCACCTCAAAGAGCAGGCTCCCGCCCAGCCGCAGAGCACTTTTCCACTTAGACGCGATGAAACGGTAGAAATCCAGGCCGTCCACACCTCCGTCTAGAGCAATGAGCGGTTCATAATCCCGTACAGAAGGGTCCAGTCCCGGGATATCTCCGGTTGGAATATAGGGAGGATTGGAGACGATCACATCAAAATCCCACAGAGCGGTAGAAGGGGGCTGCATGGCATCCACCGACAGACAGGTCACCCGGGCATTAAGCTCGTTGCGGCGAACGTTCTGCTTACCCGCAGGGCACCTTCAGCCAACTCCCCCAGTACCACCCTGCACCCTGGAGCGTTGGCGGCAATGGCCAGACCCACACAGCCGCTTCCGGCACACAGATCCAGCACACGTGCCCCCTCTCCGGCAGCCCGTGCCTTAAGAATCCCCCGCTCTGCCAATACCTCGGTGTCGATTCTGGGAATCAGAACCTCGCTGGACACATCCAGGGGCAGGCCGTAAAACTCCCACTCCCCTACAATATAGGCCACTGGTTCGCCCTGCAGACGGCGCTGCACCAAAGCCTCCACCCGCCTCTCCAGTTCACCGGAGGCATAGAGGGACATATCTCGGTAAAACTGCTCCCGGCTCTTGTCTGCCGCATAGCAGATCAGCTCCCGCGCTTCCAGCTGTGCTCCCTCTATGCCTGCCTTCTTCAGACGGGCCCGGGTATCCAGATACAGATTGTTATATGTGGTGGCCATAGGCTCCCCCTCTTGCTTAAATCAGGAATTCCTGCTCCCTCACCGCATCCAATTCCTAACTTCTAATTTCTAATTGTTAACTCCAAAGCAGCTGCCGGAGAGAACTTACCAGGCATCCTCGCCCTTCACCTCAGGCAGTACCAACTCCAATGCCTTGATGCCAACCTCGATCATAGAGTCATCCGGCTCAAAGGTGGTAAAATTTTGGAGCCACAGACCGGGAGCAGTGAGCAGTTTTGTAACCGGTCCATCGTGCCGTCCCGCCCAGCGGTTGAACTCATAGCTGACCCCCACAATGATGGGCAGCATCAGCAAATGAGCCACAAACCGCCACAGAACATTGTGGACCGGCCAGATTCCAAATACGACGGTAGAAACCAGAATTGAGATGGCAATGACCATGAATAGGAAACTGGTCCCACACCGGGGATGATGACGTGGCTGCTTCCGTACATTCTCAACCGTCAAGGGGAGCCCCGCTTCATAGCAGAAAATAGTCTTATGCTCCGCACCGTGATACTGGAATACCCTGTGAATGTCCTTCATCCGGGAGCAGAGAGCCAGATAACTCACAAAAATAATCAGCTTCATCAAACTTTCTGCCACATTGCGGACCACCATAGAATCCGTAAACAATGTCACAATTGAACCCAGAATAGTAGGCAGCAGGAAAAACAGTCCAATGGACATCCCGATTCCCAAAATTACCGAGACCGTCACAAAAAATGAGGCCGCCCGGTCGCTGCCCAAGGTACGCTCCAACCACGCCTCAAAGCGGGACGGCTCCTCCGCCCCTCCCTCTTCCTCTGGAAAAAACTCCGCAGAGTACATCAAGGCCCGAACGCCCTCCACCATAGAAGCTACGAAGGTGGCCACTCCCCGAATCAGGGGCAGTCCCAAAATCGGAAAGCGATCCTTGATAAACCGCAGCTGGCTCTCCCGGATCGCCAGGGTTCCATCTGGCTTACGCACCACTACAGCCTGTTTTTTGGGGCCGCGCATCATAATACCTTCAATGAGCGCCTGGCCTCCACACATAGTTTTGAACCCACCAGAAGGGCAGGCGCAATTTTTCTCTTTGTTCTGCATGAGAAACTATTTCTCCTTTGCGATTCAACGGCAAGCGCACTTCTGCGCCGTGTGTATTCTACCAAGTTTTCAGAAAAAAAGCAATAGTTATCGAACTTACGTTTCAATCGGCAGGACGATGGTCACCATGCAGCCGCCCCCTTGCGCATTTCCGATGTCGAGCCTGCCCTCATGTCGGGTAACGATTTCCTCACACACCGCCAGACCGATGCCGGAGCCGCGGGCTTTGGAACTGCCCTTGTAGAATTTATATTTCACATGGGGCAGTTCCTCCTCAGGGATACCGGGTCCGTAATCCCGGATGCGGATCACCGCCTCTTCTCCCTCCCGGGCAATGGATACATCGATCCGCTTGCCGGAACCGCCGTGCTTGGCTGCATTGTCCAAAAGATTGCAGAACACCTGACGCAGCCGCTCCGGGTCTCCGCTGATGGGCAGCATCTCCTCCGGACAGTCCTGATAGGTCAGTTCAATGCCCTCACGCCGGAAAAACTCCCGATAGGTATACACTGCATCCTCCAGTTCCGCCTTCAGATCCAGCGGCTCTACCGACAGAGTAAAACGGCCATCCTCAATGCGGGAAAACTCTAACAATTCTTCTACCATGTTGGTCAGGCGCCGAGCCTCAGAAACGATGATATCCATTCCCTTCCGTACATCACGTGGGTCTTTCAATTCACCGCCTTGGATGGTCTCCGCCCACCCGGTGATAGCCGTCAGCGGAGTACGAAGCTCGTGGGAGACGGAGGATATAAACTCCGATTGAGTCTTTTCCGACTGCTTGATTTTCAGGGACATATCGTTGATCGTATCGGTCAGTTCTCCCACCTCGTCATCAAATTTTTTCTCAATCTGCACACCATAGCTCCCATCGGCGATGAGCCGGGCAGTCTCTGTTATGCTGGCCAAAGGCTCTACGATCGAGCGGACAAAGTAAAGATTCGAGAAGTAGACCAAGGCTAAGATAGCCGCTCCCAGCAAACAGGCCAGACCCATCGCCAGGAAAAACTGCCAATCGATGGCCACCAAAGAGGTCACATATCGCACCACTGCCACCGTCTGCCCATGGTAGATAATAGGGGCGGAGGCTGCCACCACCCGCTCACCAGTATGGGGATCGGTGCCTTTCCAGGCCACAGCTTCCTGATAGTTCAGCGCACTCTGAATATCCTGTGTCCCCGGCGTTGTACCGGCAGCCAGATCATTGCTAGAGTACTGCACCGCCCCAGTGACATCCAGAAACTGGAGTTCCAATTTTGTCTTATCCTCAAACTTCTGCACTGCATTCTGGGCATTGGTCCAGTATTGACTGCGCGTAAAGGAGGCAAATCCCCCCGCATCGTCCGCCGCCCTCCGTTTCAGGTCGTTCATGGTACTGGAGTAGTAGTAGCTCCACATGGCGGTGGAAAAGGTCCCCAGCGCCAGGGCCAGCACCAGCAGAACCACACCCACGCTATTGATGAGCCAGCGACGACGGATACCCCGGATCTTTACTTTATCGGTCACAACGGCCTTCTTCGCCATTCGAGCACCTCCTCTCCCAAATTACAGGGCATTCATCTCGTTTTAGACTGCCCCTGTTTCAGCTGCCCCACTTATATCCATAACCCCATACTGTATTCACATAAGTCGGCTTTGTGGGGTTGTCCTCGATCTTGATGCGCAGGCGGCGGATATTCACATCTACAATTTTCAGCTCTCCGAAATAGTCCTTTCCCCACACCGCATCCAGGATCTCCTCCCGGGACAATGCCTTTCCCGGGTTTTCCATAAACAACTTGATGATCCCATACTCCACCTGGGTAAGCTTTACCCTCTGGCCATTCTTCTCCAGGGTACGATTGCGGGTATTCAAACGGAAAGGAGCCTCCACGATCTCATCCAGGGAAGCCACTTCATCCTCACCACCAGTGCGGCGGAACAGGGCATCTACCCGTGCAGTCAACTCTGCGGGCGAGAATGGCTTTGTCACATAGTCATCTGCTCCGGTCATTAGGCCAGTGACCTTATCCATCTCCTGAGTCCGTGCGGTCAGCATAATAATCCCGATCTTATTATCCATCGCCCGGATCCGGCGGCAAACCTCGAACCCGTCAATTCCCGGCAGCATGATATCCAGCAGAGCCACCTTGATGCTGGGGTTCGCTTTCAGCGCTGCCAGCGCCTCCTCCCCGGTGCCAGCCTCGATGGTCTCATAGCCCGCGCGCTTCAGATTGATCACGACGAAACTGCGGATATTTTCCTCGTCTTCCAATACCAATACTTTTCTCATATCTGTCTCCTTGTCACCATCATCAATCGGACCAACTGCTCTGGATCAGGTGGAAGGCAGCCTGAAGATCTGTGTCGCTCATGCCAAGTTCCCAACCACTGTCATAAACGGCGGCGGCGTATACCGCTCCCTCTTCTTCTCTTAGGATGAACCGGTTAGAGGCATCCGCCCGGTCAAATTGGCTGGTGAATTTGTAGATGACCAGGAAAGGCGTGGGCTCCTCGCCCTTTCCCTCCAGGTGATAAAAGATAACAGAGCGCTGTCCAATAGAATCTCGCCGCCGCAGGGTGATTTCATCTTTCCACTCCTCCGGCACAATCAGATACCAGCCATCCGCCACATTGTGATATGTGGTGCACACCATCGTCTTTTTTCCTGTACTGCTGTACTGGCTCCAATCGATCAGCCAGAAGTCAGAAGCAGAGGTGTCTCCACTGCTTGGCAGCGGGACAGGGGTAGGCAATTCCAATACACCATCTCCGTTGACATCAGTGGGTTCCAGATCTACATATCGGTCCAGCATCTCCCGGCTGACCCCTGTCTCATCCAAACTCAGATTTTTCAAATTTCCATTCTGATAGGTCACCACATCCACCACATGGTGCCCATCGGCCAGTTCACTCGAGACATACAGTGCCCGAACCGGCACATCTCCATCCTCTTTGATGAAGTTGGTCTCTACCCCGTTCTTTTCCACACTGGAAATCCCCATAGACAGGGGCGCAGAGGCCCGGACCATAAAGGATCCATCCCGCCAGCCATATAGATCCACTGCACTGTTAGTCCCGGCCTTATCCACCCGAACTACAGCCAGTTCAGTCCTGGTGTCCTGATCCAGATCATACAGCGCATAGTCATCATATACAGTGGTCATCCACTCAGTGGCCCGCAGGGCCTCCCGGTCTGGGATGCCCTTTGTGGAGGCACTTCCCGCCGGGGCACTGGCCGCATACTGAAGGCTGCGTACCATCGCCTCCTCCAGGGAATACGTCCCAAGTAAATAGACACCCGTACTCATCTGCCAACTGACCACAACTTCCTTGCAGCCGCTGCCGTTCAGATCAGCATAGTCCACCCGGTAGATGGCGGTCCCGTTTCCCTCCACCATCGCACTGACGGTGTAAGTATCCTCCGCTGTCCGGGTAAAAAAGTAGATTTTCAGGGGCTTCTCTGCCTCAGACACCCGAAAAAATGTTACGGCGGTCTCCCGCTCCCCATCCCGGTCCAGGTCCTGGAGTTGAATCAGGGCCGTGTTGTCCCCACTCATCACAGAGACGTCCTCTACCTCCACCCCATACTCCTGGGCTAGGGCATCCTTCACATTTCGAATGGTCTGAGTCAGACTCAGGTAGTCCGCCGACTGCTCTGGACTCTGATACAGGTCCTCCGGCTCCCGAAAGAAGCAGCCGGACAGGGTCAGCAAAAGCATCAGAAGGATCGCCCCGCTCTGCCAATATTTTTTCATGCCGCCCACTCCTTTCCCAAAAGAGTCGCTCAAGATCCCTCCCCCTGCTGTTCCGTCTTTCCCATCTGAAGAGGCTGGGTAATCCAGGCCTGGCCGGAGGCCAAGGAACTGTCCACCAGAAAGAGATCTAGATCACACACAGTGCGTATAGATAATGGTATCATACCATAAAGGCACAGTAAAAGCAAAAGAATCCGGATTTTTGTTTCCTAAAAAATGAGGGCCGCAGCCCATCTCGATCAGGACAGGCTGCAGCCCAGCAGCAGATGCGCAAGATTCTGTTTTAAGACGACTGCGGCAGGGTAACAATTGCTTTGAACAGGTCTCCGTCCACCGCCAGTTCAAAGGTCCCGCCCTGGAGTTCTGTCAGGCTCCGTGCTATGGACAGCCCCAGGCCGGAGCCCTCGGTGCTTCGTGACTCTTCTCCTCGAACGAAGCGCTCCAACAGCCGCTCCGGAGGTATATTCAACGCCTCCCGCGAGATGTTCTTCACTGACAGGCTTACACTCCCCTTGCCCCGAACCAGTTCGATATAGACCCGAGTTCCCTCCAGAGCATACTTGGCACAGTTGGACAGCAGATTGTCGATGACCCGCCACAGGTGCCGGCCATCAGCATAGACATAACTCTCTCCTTCCGGCACCGTGCACACCACAGTCAGCTGCTTTTCCTCCAGCTTTTCTTCATACTCCCCCAGTGCCTGATCCAGCAGCTGAGCCATCCCGATCTTCTCCCGGTTCACCGCCAGCACTCCTGTGGACGCCTTGCTGGCCTCCACCAAATCCTCTGTCAATTTTTTCAGCCGCTGGGATTTCCGGTCCAGCACCTCGATATAAGTTTTGGCCCTTGGATCTGTCTGATCTGTGGTTTTCAAAAGATTGACATAGTTGATAATAGAAGTCAGGGGAGTTTTCAGATCATGAGAAACATTTGTGATCAATTCTGCCTTGAAGCGCTCACTCTTCATCTGCTCGTTCACTGCGGTGGTCAGTCCGCCGGAGATATTATTCAGCGCTTCGGCATGTCCTCTCAGGTCCGCTGGCAGATGGGCTGTCTCGATCTGGTGGTTCAGATTTCCGGTAGCAATGATTTCCGTTCCCTTCCGCACCCGTCCGAAGCCAGCGGACCACCAGCAAAGGCCCATGAGCACCACCAGGTTCACCGCCGCTCCAGGCAGAGGATACCAGTAGCGGAAGGGCCAAAGATGGTCTACCGCAAAGACCGTCGCCAGATACAGAAAAAAACACGACAATGTTTTCCAGGTAAGAGGAAGTTCATGGAAAAAGGCAGTAAACCTCTTCCACAAAATATGTGCCAGTCTGCACAGCAAAGTCGTCCGAGCCAATACCCGGATCTTCAGGCGCACTATGATTGTCCGCAAAAAGGCCGCAGTCAGCATCAGCCAGGCTGTTACAGCTACGGTACCCAAAGCACACAGTGTATCCAAACGCCCACTGTCCATCTGATACTCCGCCCAGATCCAATCAGTCTCAAACTCGGTCAGCAGCACTAGAAGCAGCGCCGTTCCACCGACAAGCAGCAGAGCCCACACCTCAGTAAAGATCCGATCCGGCCAAGCCAGCACCTCCTCCCCATCTACCCTGCCTCCTGAGGCCCATAGCAGAAATACCAGTAGTCCGGCAGCGACAGCAGCAAAGCTCAGCGCAAGGGTCAGATAGAAGGCAAAATTCATCTGACAGCGGGCAAACTCCTGCTCTAGACGTGAAAATTCATCCTGGACCTCCATCCGGTCCGGCTTCAGCACCCCGCAGCGGAGCACCACGCTATCCTCCCCTGCCTCTGTGGCAGGTATACTGTAGATCAGGGCTCCATCCCCCTCGATCATCGAAAATTCTGGAATCATCTCAGACTCCAAAACCACCTGTCCCACTCCGGAAGCGGTCAGCCGCCGATAGAACACCTGAGACACCAGAGCCTCCAGGCCGGACTCTCCCTCCAAATTACCAAGCAGCACCTGGCTTCCATCCGAGCTCAGGACCTGATAGCGGAAGCTGGTCTGCTTTGAGTCCAACTGTTCCCCCAGTTGTGCCAACCGCTCCCGACAGGTCTGCCGGTCAACATAATCCAATGTATCATCCTTCAGCTGAAGCTGACAGGACAGCAGTTCCAGCACCTGCTGTTCCCGTTCTTCTACCATCTGCGCAAACACACCGGTCTCTCTGGCCCCATCCAGTCCCTGGCACCAGCCCCCCCGCAAACAGTGAAATCCAAAAAACACTGCTCCGCTGACTACGGCTAGAAATAGGATCCAGGCTCCTGTACGGATAGGCAGGCTGTCCCGCAGCTTTTTCACTCAGAATCCCCCCTTATCCATTTTGTAGCCCAGCCCCCATACCACCTTCAAATATCTCGGATCCGCAGGGTCGATCTCGATTTTTTCCCTCAGGTGCCGGATATGGACAGCCACCGTGTTCTCCGAACCGTAAGCCGGGTCGTTCCATACCTGCTCATAGATTTGAGCAGAGGAGAACACTTGCCCTGGATGCGTCATCAGCAAACGCAGGATATTATACTCGATGGGGGTCAACGCCACAACATCTCCGTCCACCGTCACCTGCTTGGCCCCATCATCCATCGCAATAGGGCCAACGGTCAGCAAACCAGGGCCCTTTTCTGCGCCTCCCAGAGAGGTGTACCGCCGCAGCTGACTCTTCACCCGGGCGATGACCTCCAGTGGGTTGAAAGGCTTTGTAATATAGTCATCCGCACCAATATTCAGTCCCAGGATCTTATCCGCATCCTCGCTCTTGGCCGTAAGAAGGATGATGGGGATATTGCTCCCCTCCCGCAGCCGGGCAGTGGCCCGGATCCCGTCCAGCTCCGGCATCATAATGTCCATCAGGATCAGGTGGACCTCATTCCGCTCCACTGCCTGGATGGCCTCCAGCCCGTTGTATGCTTTCAGTGTACGATAGCCCTCACTGGTCAGATAGATATCCAGTGCAGATACAATGTCCCTGTCATCATCACAGATCAGGATGGTGTGCATAACCTTTTGTCCCCTCTCCTTATTTGGATATTCTTCTGTTCTTTAGCATAGCACAGACTCTTTAAGATGCAAGGGCCAAAATCTTAAGAACTTCTGAATTTTCTCGGGTATCCAATCCAGTTCCCTCCTTCCAACCATGAAAAGCGGACGGCTCACGCCGTCCGTTTTTCATAGTCTCAATATAGAGCAAAAGTCAATCCTTTTTCTGCTCAGCCTTCTCTTGAATCCCCTTTGGCGCAACCATAATGCGAAGGTGGGATCCTTCTCCGCACTTGCCCTTCTCATCATTTACCTCGATGTCAAACCACATTTTCCGCCTCTCGATGGAACGTAGACGGGCCGTAGCACTCACCTTCATCCCCACGGGGGTAGGGGCCAAATGACGGCAATGGATCTCCGCCCCAACCGTGGTCATCCCCTCCTCCAGATAGGCCTTGGCCAGCTCCAGGGCTGCCGCCTCCATCAGGGCTACCATATTGGGGGTGGACAAGATCTTAGAGCCTGCGCTCCCAATGCGCTTGGCTGTCATCTCATCGGTGACCTTCCAGGTCAGCGTATATTCTGTTTGTTTTTCCATCACAGCAGTTCTCCCTTCCAGTCCTATTTGGATTTTTTTCAGTGTACCACAGTTCACCTCTCACTGTAAAGCCGGAACAGCCCGCTCTCTCCGACATTTTTGTGAGAACTGTCATATTTTCTTTTCACTCACCAGCTATCATGTTATAATTATCTCATCAAGCATAGGGAGGGAACACTGTGCGGACACAGCTGAAAGCAGACCTGATGCTGGTTCTTGTCACCTTCTTCTGGGGGATCTCCTATCTTCTCACCGACCTGGCGCTAACAGAGGTCGGAGTGTTCAGCCTCAACGCCATCCGGTTCCTACTGGCCTTTTTGGTCGGTTGCCTGTGCTTTCTTCCCCGGCTGCTCCATCCCAGCGCTGCCACCCTCAAGGCTGCTATTGCAGCCGGAGCTGCCCTGTTCTGTGTGTACACTGCAACCACCTTCGGGGTCAAGTACACCAGCCTGTCAAACGCCGGCTTTCTGTGCGCCCTGCCGGTGGTATTTACTCCCCTACTGGACTTCCTGTTCTTCCGCCGCAGGCCCTCCCGAAAGCTGGCTCTGGTTCTGATCATGGCGGTAACCGGCATCGCGCTGCTCACCTTGTCTGATGATCTGCGCCCCGCTTGGGGATATCCTATGTATCCTGTGTGCCCTATCTAATGCCATCTACCTCATCATCACAGAGCGTGCAGTAGCCCGTTCCGAAGTGAATGCCTTTCAGCTTGGGGTCTATCAGCAGCTGGTCACCGGCCTGGGGATGCTGGTTCTCAGTATCTTTCTGGAGGGGCCTGACCTCCCCAGAACCTCCGCTGTCTGGACCTCCGTCCTGGTGCTTTCTCTGTTCTGCACGGGAGCTGCCTTCCTGATTCAGTCAGTGGCTCTCCAGTACACAACCGCCTCCCATGTGGGTGTCATCTTCTGTCTGGAGCCGGTATTCAACTCCATCTTCGCCTTCTTTGTGGCCCACGAGGTTCTCTCCCCCCGGTCTTACGCGGGCGCAGCCCTGTTGATGCTGGGTATTTTGGTGATGGAGATAGACCTGTCCGCTCTGCTTCGACCCCTTCGGCGTGAAAACTCCCGATCCTGACACAAAAACACGCGGGGCGCTGCCAACGGCAGCGCCCCGCATATTGTTTCCAGACTCTGAATCAGCCCTTGCTCTTGATGTACGCATCGATGGATTTCGCCGCATGCTTACCGGCGCCCATGGCCAGAATGACCGTGGCTGCTCCAGTAGCGGCGTCACCGCCGGCGAACACACCGGGCAGGCTGGTCTGACCGTTCTCATCAGCAGCCACACAGCCCTTCCGGGTCTTTTCAAGGCCCTCAGTACCCTTCGTACTCATAGGATTAGAGGACGTACCCAATGCCATGATGACTGCGTCAGCCTCCATCTTGAACTCACTGCCCTCCATGGGGACGGGGCGGCGGCGGCCGGATGCATCAGGCTCGCCCAGTTCCATCCGGATACAGGTCATGGACTGGACATGGCCCTTCTCATCCCCCTCGATGGAAATGGGATTGGTGAGCAAATCGAAGATAATGCCTTCCTCCTTGGCGTGATGGACCTCCTCGGCACGGGCAGGCAGCTCCGCCTCAGAGCGGCGATAGACGATATGGACCTCGGCTCCCAATCGCTTAGCGCACCGGGCAGCATCCATGGCCACGTTGCCACCGCCCACAACGGCCACTTTTTTATTGTGGAGGATGGGGGTCTCGCTGCCCTCCTGATAGGCCTTCATCAGGTTGATACGGGTAAGGTACTCGTTAGCGGAATAAACGCCCACCAGACCTTCGCCGGGGATCTTCATAAACATGGGCAGACCGGCACCAGAGGCAATGAACACCGCCTCATAGCCCCGCTCGAACAATTCGGGGATGGTGAGGACCTTACCAATCACCATATTCAACTCGATGTCCACCCCCATTTTCTCCAGGTTGGACACCTCCCGGGCCACAATGGCCTTGGGCAGACGGAACTCCGGAATGCCGTAAGTCAGCACGCCGCCGGCGGTGTGGAACGCCTCGAACACCGTGACGTCATAGCCCATGCGGGCCAGTTCCCCGGCGCAGGTCAGACCGGCAGGGCCAGATCCGATGATTGCCGTCTTATGGCCATTCTTGGGTGCGGTGGCTACATTCGCAATCCCCTGCTGGGCCGCCCAGTCGGCCACAAAGCGCTCCACCCGGCCGATGGCCACGGGCTCGCCCTTCACGCCCCGGACGCACTTGCCCTCACACTGGTTCTCCTGGGGGCATACGCGGCCGGAGATGGCAGGCAGTGCATTGGCATTGGACAGGATCTCATAGGCGGCAGCGATGTCGCCCTCCGCCACTTTGGCCAGGAAATCAGGGATGGGAATGCCCACAGGACAGCCGCTGACGCAAGCGGGGTTTTTACAGTGGATACACCGCTGAGCCTCGTTCATGGCCTGCTCCAGAGTATAGCCCTGAGCCACCTCCAGGAAGTTGGCATTGCGGACCTGAGGATCCTGCTCCGGCATGGGAGTCTTGGTCATCTGCATATTAGCCATTGAGGGCACCTCCTCCCAGGCGGCAGAGATGGTCTCTCTTCCGCTCTGCTTCAAACTCACGATAAGTGGCGTTGCGGGCGATTACCTCGTCGAAGTCCACCTGATGTCCGTCAAAGTCCGGACCGTCCACGCAGGCAAACTTCACCTCTCCGCCCACGGTGAGGCGGCAACCACCGCACATCCCGGTGCCATCGATCATAATGGGGTTCATGCTGACGGTAGTGGGGATACTGTACTTCTCGGTCAGCTTACAGGCAAACTTCATCATCATCAGAGGGCCAATGGCAAAAACGTGATCGAACTTCACCCCGCTGTTAATGAGTTCCTCCAGCTTGCCGGTGACGAAACCATGATAACCATAGGTACCGTCATCCGTGCAGATATGAAGGTCGGTGCAGGCGTGGGACATCTCCTCTTCCAGGATGACAATGTCTTTCGTCTTAAAACCGCCAATCAGATCTACCTGATTGCCTGCCTCGTGGAGGGCGCGGGCAACAGGCAGTGCAATCGCACAGCCCAAGCCGCCGCCCAGGACAGCCACCCGGCCCAGATCTTCCACATGGGTAGGCTCACCCAGTGGGCCCACAAAGTCGTGCAGACAGTCACCTTCGTTCAGCTGATCCAGGGCCAGGGTCGTACCGCCCACCTTTTGGAAGATAACGGTGATGGTCCCATTCTCCTGGTCCGCGCTTGAGATGGTCAGCGGAATACGCTCTCCATTCTCATCCACGCGCAGGATGATGAACTGTCCGGCCTTCGCCTTGGCAGCTATCAGGGGCGCATGGACAGAGATCTGGCTGATCTCTGGCGTAAGCACCTTCTTCTTCACAATTTGATACTGCTGTTTCACGGTTTCTCCTCCTCGAATCGCATTCAGTCGGCCGCGCCTTCTTGGAAACTGCGGTCTTCCCCTGCATTCAAATATCAATGCGCGGCCCCGCCGCGCAGGGACAACTAATTCAGAACAGCCGCCGGCGGCGGTATCCGCCACCCCTGCGTCCTCTCCCCCGGGACCGGATGGCCCAGCGCACCAACAGCACCACCGCAGCAGCGGCCAGCACCAACAGAGCCAGCGCAGCAAACCCGATCCAGTTCAGATGCCCCAGCAACTGCCCAGGGCTCCAGCTGTGGCTCACCTGCTTGCGGCCGTCCCCGCTGGACAGAGCATAGACATTGGGAACCCCCTTCTCGCCAAAGGAGCGAAGATAGGATGCCAAGGCATACCACTCTTTGATCTCGTTCCCATTACGATCCCGGAGGATGTGCTGAGAAAAGTCTGTTATTGGTTCTCCATGCTCATCCTTTGGCACAATGGACAGTATCCCGAAAGAACGCTCCTTCACTGTATCCAGCATTTGGGCGGAGTACATCCCGGTAACCACCCGGTAGAGCCGATCGTTCTCCAGGTCGCCCCATTCCTCCGACACCGTCACAGTACCGCCAGCATGAGTTTCCTGGCGGTCATCTATTTTCATACCGGTCACCCGGTTGAACAACATCCGGTGGGTATTGAAGCTGTACTGCACACCCGCCATATACAGCTGGGCCGCCGGCATCAGCGGTGTCACTGAGGCATCCACCTCGGCCACTGCCCGCAGTTCCTTCCCTGTCAGATAGCAGGACACCAGAGGGAACCCAGCGCTTCCATCCTCCCCCACACCCATAGACAGCACATCAAAGGCCATGGAGGCGGTGATTTCCCCAGGATACAGGGGCGCACGGAGTACGCCATCCGCAGTCACTGCCACAGTAGGTGTCTTCGTATCAAAGCCAGCCATCTGCTCCGCAGCCCACAGGTAGGAGTCTGCGGTCAGCTCCCCCAGGGCGCTGCCCATCTGCACCCCAGGCTCCGGAGTAGGCAGGTCAAAGTTCAGCTTAGTAAGCTTCTGATCATAGGTCATCCCATATGGAGCCAGATACCTGCTGCTCACCTGGCCCTTCCATCCCTCGATCAAAGCGGAAACTTCCTGGTCGTTCTGCACTGTCCCGTCAATGGGGATCAGCCGGTAATCCGTCACAGTCTTATTTCCTGTCTCATCCCATGACAGAGTGACAGATCCCAAGTTCTTCCCATACTCTCCGGCAGAGACAATATAGGTCTCACCGGCCAGGATAGGTTCCTCCAGCGTGGTGTGGCTGTGCCCGGAGACGATCAAATCGATCCCATCTACCGCTCGGGCCAACTCCTCATCTTCTGAAGGGCCGTCCACATTGGTCCCGCCGTGAGACAGACAAATGATGACTTGGGCCCCCTGTTCCTCCAGCCGATCTACGCACCGACGGGCAGCTTTAACTGGATCCTCCAGAACAAAACCGGATGTAGGGGCGCCGGAGTGTGCATCCTGACCCATCAGGCCAAAGACTCCATAGGTCACTCCGCCCCGCTCCAAAAGCATAGACTCTTCCACCCCGTACGCAGCCATCGCACGTTGAAGATCCAACCGGTGCAAGTTGTCCTCCGCAGGCCGATAGTTGGCTAAGAGCAGCGCCGGAGTCTTCTCACCGCTCCGGCGGGCAGCTGTAAGCATCTCACCAAAGCCAAGGCCAGTATAGTCAAATTCATGGTTGCCAGCTGTCACTGCGTCATAGCCCATGACACCCATAGTACGCAGTTCCGCTGCCTTAGTGGTATACAGACTTTGGATCAGAGAACCAACTGAGAAGTCCCCGCCGTCTACAGTCAGTGCCTCAGGGTGGGCAGCTCGTTCCTTTTTCAGCACAGAAGCCAGTCTGGCATAGCCCCCTGTAGTTCCTCCGCTCCCATCTCTCCTGGGAAGGAAGCTGGAGTGGAGGTCATGCGTAAATAAAATTGTGGCGGAACCAGTCTCTCCTTCCGCCGCCCTTGCCACAGGCAGAAGAACGCAGCACAACAGTACCGCCGCAGCCATCAACCTGAGCCAGCGTCTCAACAAATCCACTGCATCCCCTCCCTGTTTTATCTTGATTCGACAGCCACTATTCTGCCACAAATTCCTTCTTTTCGCAAGAGGGATTTCATACTCCCCCTGCTCTGTTCTATTCTCACCTATATCCAGTATAGTGTAAAATTTTCCAATATCATATCCTTGAAAAGTTTGACCGTTTTCCCTATGATTCTTTTCAGGGCCAGCAGGGAGTCGCAGTCATTCCTGTACTTCTCTGCTTTTCGCCCAAATCTCTCTGGAAAGTGAGATGATTCCTCAATGTCTCTGGAAGTCACAGACTCCCTTAGCCAAAGCCTTACTCGGAACCTTCGCCTGATTTACCGATCCCGGCGCACCACACTGGAGGAATTCTCCTGTGAGCTTGGGATTGGGCACTCTACTTTGAGAAATATCTTGTATGGCCAAGGCAATTCCACTCTGGGAACAGTGGAGCAAATCGCACAAAATCTAAGCGTTGCACCTCAGGTCCTGCTGACTGACCAGCACACCGAGGAGTGTCTGCTCTCTGCGCTTCTCCTTCTGGAAGCAGTGGGCTGTCTCAGACCCCTCGCTCCCGGACAAAAAAGACAGGCCGCACTTCTTCTTTCCCAGCTGCTGGAACTGATTCCTCCCTCCTGTCCCAAGTCCTAACTCAACGAATGATGTCCCATTGGACCGGATAATAAAACAGTCTGCGGACCTCATTCGGATCCTGAGTCTGCCCCAGGACCAACATCAACTTGGTCACAGCAGCACTCTATCCTCCATGCAGATGGACCGCTGAGAGCCAGTGAGCACGATTGGGAGCGCTGGATCAGATAGGATAGAGCCACCGCTGTGTAGGCCTTGGGATTATAACAAAACCGTCATAGTCCCAATAGCGCATCTCGATAGTCCGAGCAATGCTCAGCCAGTGGGATGGGCTCACATTTGCACTGTCCAGATTCATCAGCTGAACAGTCTCCACTTGGCATAACCCACCAATTCCCGGCACATAGCCCAGCAGTTCCTATGATGTAAGGACCGGAATCAGACCCTGTCCACTCTCCCGGGAGGCGATGGTCCCACCGGTAACCAGCATCAGAATGCGCCTTTTCATTCTCCTGTTCTCCCCTTCTAATAATAGTCGCCGGGACCGTCTGCATACGGTCCCGGCAGACTTTTATCCGGTTTTGCTTTACAGGAACACCTCCACCGGCCGGCGCTCTGAGAATTTCTCCGTCAACCGGGTGGCAATCGCTGCCGAGTTATAGCCCAACGCACCTACTGGGCATCGAGATACACAGGCCATGCAGCTGATACACTTCTCCGCATCCCACATCAGCGTTTTGGGATCCATAGCCCCGGTGGGACACACCTTGGCGCAAAATCCGCAGCCCAGGCATGTGTCCCAGTCCCGGTCCTTCTTTACTGGGACTGCCGGGTGGGCGGGAGGCTCCGGATCCCCAGGCACCTCCACACTGTCCGCCGCACCAGAGGCCAGCTTGTCCTTCACGACCTGGGCAAAGCGGGCCAGGACTTCCAAGTCCTCCCCATCCGGGCGTCCTACCCCCAAGGTCGGTGCAAAAATATGGGGGGTGATGACCGCTGCCGCCCCCACGCAGCGGAAGCCACGGGCCTCCATCAGCCGCTTCATCTGGGCCAGGGCGTTGTCATAGTGCCGATTGCCGTATGTGGCCACCAGCACACAGGGCGTATTTTCCCCCTTCAGGCCATCCAGCAAACCGGGCACCGCCGGGATCTGTCCGGCATATACCGGAAGGGCCAGAATCAGCAGATCCTCCGCCCCCAGGCTCCGCGTTTCCTTCTTGGGCCCGGTCAGCTCAACCAGGTCCGCCTCCCCGCTGAACAACCCGCACAAGGCCGCCAGCGCACGTTTAGTACCCCCTGTTGGGCTGAAATAGGCTCCACATGTGTGTATCATAGATGTTTCCCCTTTCCTCAAATTGATAGATCCACAAATCAAGCAAAAGCACTTGACAATATCACCAAAAAAATGTTAGATATAGCTATAAAACAACTCAATAGGAGGCGCCTCATGTATTATTTCGTGAACTTTATGACCCTGCTCTCCTATATCCAGCCGATATTTGAGACAGTATTATGTATTCTGGGCATTGTCGCGCTATACAAGTATATCAAAAATCACTAAGAGGATTTCCTTACAAGGACTATACGT